>Ga0315910_10001491_pt1 | contig 21368 bp, 14 predicted proteins | sample EdamamesoilMG_FD_204470 | JGI IMG/M metagenome (GOLD analysis project Ga0315910, IMG submission 204470) | Garden soil microbial communities collected in Santa Monica, California, United States - Edamame soil | ecosystem: Environmental > Terrestrial > Soil > Garden | place: USA: California...
GGCCACCCCCAAAAACACCACCCCCCCCCCCCCGGCCCCCCCCCCCCGCCCCCGATGCCGGGGGTGATGAAGTTGAGCCTGGTACCGTACGATCTGCCGGATCTCACCAGTGCGAGATGCGGTCCACGACCTTCGGCGGCGGCGACTGCATGCCCTCGAGGAAGACGCGCGCGCGCATCTGGGAGCGCTCGTCGCGCTGCACCGGCGTCAAGAGCATCATCCGCTTGCGCGTCGCCAGCGCCTGCTTCTGCGCCAGCTTTCCCGTGGTGTCCAGGTGCGCCAGGCGCGCGACGCCGCGCGGTGAGAGCGCCAGCACGATCCGATCGACCGCCGCCTCGCGGAACAGGTCCAGGAATCCGCGCGTGAGGCGCACCTGAGGCAGCGGGTGCATCAGGGACATGCCCTCGCGCCAGCGTCGGCGCTCGGCGACCAGCAGCACGTGGTTGAAGATCAGCTTGTTGGTGCCCATCGACAGCGCCTTGCGCGGCACGCTGCGGTTGACCAACTCGTCCAGCTGGTCGAGCTCGCGCAGGTCCTTGAGCTGCGTGACCACCTCCCAGCGCTCGTCGGAGACGAAACGATCGGCATTCATCTCCCAATACAGGTGGCCCAACGTGTGCCCGCGCGCGAATCGCGCCAGGTGGTAGGGCACGAAGTGGTTGTGCGCGATCGTGTCGGCGGCCAGGTGCGCGAGGTAGCCCAGCGCGAAGGCCTCCTGCGCCGGCGTGGTGGCCAGCGCGCGCATGTCCTCGACGATCGTCCAGCGGTGGCAGTGGTTGTAGTGCCCGCCGAAGGCCTTGAAGTTGATCAGGTCGGCCGCGATGTTCCCGTACTGCCAGGCCGCGCGCTGCTCGCTGAGCAGCGTGCACACGCGCGGCGGCAGCAGCTCCTTGCGGCGGCGCCAGACGCGCGCCTCGAACTCCAGGTGGTTGCCCGGTCCCCAGCTCTGCGCTGCGATCCAAGCCAGCGTGATCAGCAGCGACAGCAGGATCATGGTCCCTCTCCTAGCTTCAAAGCCGGCGCGGACCAAGCCTGCGGTGCGTCGGGCGCCTTCTGCATGTACGCCGGCACGGGGTCCAGGCCGTCGCGCAGGGTGTAGGCGGGATCGACGCCGCGCTCGAGCGCCATCGCCGCCGAGAGGGCGACGATCCTAGGCCACACGCGCTCCACCTCCCAGCCCAGGCCCGCGGCCTTCGCGTAGGTCGCGAAGCAGTCCTTGAGCCCCCGCGCGCCGCGCAGGCTGAAGTGCACCCGCCCCCAGTGGTCGAGGATCAGGCTGCGCCGGCGCATGCGCCGCAGCGCGTGGCGCAGGCCCTCGAGGTCGAGCAGCACCCAGTCGCGGCCGTCCCACAGCGCGTTGAACAGGTGGAAGTCGCCGTGGAAGATCCCGCGCGTGTGCATCGCGGCCATGAAATGGGGGAAGGCCTCGACCCCCGGGCCACCTTCGTTCCACATCGCGCCGAGGAAGCGACCCTCGATGAACTCGCAGACCAGCAGGCTCTCGCCGTTGCGAGCCTCGAGGATCATCCACGGCGTCGGCGTGCGCACCGGCGCGAGCGCGTAGTGCAGGGCGGCGTTGAGCCGCGCGCCCGAGCGCCGCAGGCCCAGGCGCACGCTGAGCTGGGCCGGGAAGCGCTTGACCGCCAGCGAGCCGCAGCGCCAGACGCGCTCGGGCTTGATCACCACGTCGCCGGGGCCCGGGCCGGCTTCGAACCAGCGCCGCGCACGCGCCTCCAGGTCCGGCGCGGCGCCGGCGAAGGCCTGCAGCCTCGGCGGGCCGAGCTCCGAGGATCGCGGGGCTTTCACGCGCGTGCGCCGCGGATCGAGAGGCTGGGCAGGAAAGGCGGCATCGACCCAGATCCTAGCCGCCGCCGCTGCCTCGCGTCAGTGCGGGCCGCTGGCGTAGACTCCGCCGCTCATCGACCGCCCGCAGCGTCGGACGGCACATCCGTGAGCAACCGCGCGCCACTGACGATCTGCCACTTCGATGCGGAGCGCAAGTTCTCGGGCGGCGAGCTGCAAGTGTTTCTGCTGATGCGCGGCCTGCGCGCGCGCGGCCACCGCTCGATCCTGGTCGCTCCCGGCGATTCGATCGCGGCCGGCAGGGCGCGCGAGGAGGGCTTCGAGCTGCGCGCCTCGTCGATGCGCTCGAGCCTGGACTTGCTCTCGCTGGCCAGCTCCACGACGGCGCTGCGCGAGCTGCGGCCCGATCTCGTGCACCTGCACACCGCGCGCGCGGCCTGGCTGGGCGGGCTCGCCGCGCGCCGCGCGGGCATCCCCGCGATCGTCACCCGGCGCATGGACCGGCGCGTGAAGCGCGGCTGGCGCACGCGCCTGGTCTACGAGCGCTTGACGCAGCGCACCGCGGCGATCTCGGACAGCGTGGCGAGCGCGCTGCTCCAAGGCGGCGTGCCGCGCGAGCGCATCGTCGTGATCCGCAGCTCGATCGATCCCGCGAGTTGCGTCGCGCGCCGCCCGCGGCAGGAGCTGCGCGACGAACTCGGCGCAAGCGCGAGCGATGCGGTCGTGCTGACGCTGGGCGCGCTGGTCCCGCGCAAGGGCCTCGACGTGCTGCTCGCGGCCCTGGCCAGCTTGCACGCGCGCGGCCTGCGCCCGCAGCTGTGGATCGCCGGCGAAGGCGAGCAGCGCGCCGAGCTCGAGGGCCTGGCGCGCAGCCTGTCGCTGGAGCGCGTGCGCTTCCTCGGCCGCCGCGGCGACGCCGCCGACCTGCTCGGCGCCGCCGACGTGTTCGCGATGCCCTCGCGCCGCGAGGGGCTGGGCGTGGCGGCGCTGGAAGCGCTCGGCGCCGGCTGCGCGATCGTCGCCACGCGCGTCGGCGGCCTGGCCGAGGTCGTCGAGCACGAGCGCAGCGGACTGCTGGTCGCGCCCGAGGATCCGGCGGCGCTGGCGGATGCGCTGCAACGCCTGCTCGGCGACGCCGCGCTGCGCGAGCGACTGGCCGCCGCCGGGCGCGCGCGCCTCGACGCGCTCTATCATGTCGACGCCATGGTCGGCGCCTACGAGGAGCTCTACCGTTCCGTGCTGGCGCGCTGCGCGCCGGGAGCGCCGGCGCGATGAGCCAGGCAGCCTCGCAGGGCCTGCCCAAGGTCTCCGCCTGCGTGATCTCGATGAACGAGGAGGACCGCATCGCCGACTGCCTGCGCTCGGTCGCGTGGTGCGACGAGGTGCTCGTCGTCGACTCGCACTCCAGCGACGGCACGCGCGAAGTCGCCGCGGCGCTGGGGGCGCGCGTGATCGAGCGCGACTGGCCGGGTCACGTGGCGCAGAAGGAATTCGCGATCCGCCAGGCCAGCCACGACTGGGTCTTCTGCATCGATTGCGACGAGCGCGTTTCGCCGCGCCTGCAGCAGCAGATCGCAGGCTTGCGCGCCCAGGGATTTCCCGGGCGCGCGGGCTGGCGCTTTCCGCGCTGCAGCAACTACCTGGGCCGCTGGATCCGCCACGGCACGTGGTACCCCGACCGCCAGCTGCGGCTCTTCGATCGCCGGCGCGGCAAGTGGGGCGGCAACAACCCGCACGACCGCGTCCAACTCGAAGGCAAACCGGGCGAGCTGTCCGGCGAGTTGCTGCACCTGCCCTACCGTTCGATCTCGGAGCACCTGCGCACGATCGACAACTACACGACGATCATGGCCGAGGGCCTGAACTCGCGCGGCAAGCGCGCCGGCGTGCTCGACCTGTGGCTGCGGCCCGCCGCGCGTTTCCTCAATTTCTACTTCCTGCGGCTGGGGATCCTCGACGGCTGGCGCGGCTTCTTGATGGCCTGCCTGGCGGCGCAGTACGTGCGCCTGAAGTGGGCCAAGCTCTTGATCCTCCAAAGCGACGTGAAGCCGCAGGATCCGCCGTAACCAGGCCCGGGTCCGCGGGTTTGGCCCCTCGGCCCTCGTCACCCGTCGCCCCGAACGCCAAGATCCTCGGTATGCGCACCCTGCTCTCTGCCTGGACCGCAATCGCACTGGCCGCACCCGTCTTCGCCGGCGATGTCGTCTGGCAGCGCTCGCTCGAGGAGGCGCTGGCCAAGGCCAAGGCCGAGAACAAGCCGCTGTTCCTGGCGGTCAACATGGACGGCGAGCGCGCCAACGACGTGCTGGCCACGAAGACCTACGGCGAGAAGAGCTTCGAGGAACTCGCCGCTCGCACCGTCAACGCCCTGGCCTCGGCCGCGGAGCACGCCGCGCTGGGCAAGCCTTGCACGCGCTTCGACGGCCTGGAGTGCATGCACCACCGCCGCACCGACACCGAGGCGCGCGCGCAGGTGCTCAAGAGCGACGCCGAGGGCTCGGTGGTCGCCCCGCAGCACGTGTGGCTCGCGCCCGACGGCAAGCTGCTGCTGTCGGTGCCCTACTCGGTGACGCTGGAGGAGCTGAACTGGTGCATGGTCACCGCGCTGCACGAGGTCGACCCCAAGAGCGAGGCGAAGATGCCCGCCAACGCGCGCGCGCCGCGGCGCCTGATCCTGGGCGGCGTCTTCGATCCGGGCGCGGCGGGCGACGGACTCGCCGATCGGCCGCCGACGCGCGCGCAGGTGCTCGAGATCATCAAGGAGCTCAAGAAGAGCTGGGTCGGCCTGGAGCAGATGGGCCCCGCGCGGCGCCTGCTGATGTCCGATGAACCCGAGGCCATGGAGTTCGTGCGCCAGCAGCTGCGCGGGAGCATCGGCGACTACCTCGGGGGTGGCGGAGGTGGGGGCGGCGGGGGAGGCAAGGGCGGCGGCGGCGCGGGCGGCGGCGGCGGCGGACGCGGCAACACCGGCGTCTTCCACGCCATGATCCTGCACTCGATAGGCGTGGTCTCGCCGCCGGCCTACTGGGAGATCGCCGTCGAATCCCTGGGCCACGGCGACCGGCGCGTGCGCATCGAAGCCGCGGTCGCGCTGGAGCAACTCGCCGCGCCCGAGGCGCTGCGCGAGTTGAACGTGGCGCTGCTCAAGGAAGACGATCCGTCGATCAAGAAGGAGCTGCTGCGCGCGCTGGGCAGCGTCGGCGCCAACGACTCGAAGACGCGCTCTGCGCTGCTCAAGCGCGCCAAGTCCGACAAGGACGCGACGCTGCGCTGGAACGCGCTGGCCGCGCTGGCCTTCGCCACGCAGGACGCCGAAGTGGCGGCCTTCCTGCAGCAGAGCCTGGCCGGCAAGGATCCGCGGGCCAGGACCGCGGCGGCCTGCGCGGCAGGTCTCTCGCGCGACAAGCGCTTCGTCGAGCAGCTCACGGCGCAGACCGCGACGCCGCCGGCCGAGGGCGCCGATCCGCTGGACCAGCAGGCGCACGCGGCCGCGCTCGCGGCCTTGAGCGTGCTCCAGGGCGCGCCCTTGCGCGAGATCGAGCCCGCGCTCAAGAAGATCTGCGACGACACGGTCGACCGCGAGCGCTGGTTCCCCAAGCGCCGCGCGCCCTGATCACTGCCGCGCCGCGGCGCCGAGTTCCGCCGGCGAGCCCAATCCCTCGCGCGCGCAGGCGGCGTGGATCTCGCGCAGGATCGCGCCGACCAGGAAGGGACCGGCGTAGATCAGCCCGGTGTAGAGCTGGATCAAGTGCGCGCCGCTGCGCAGGCGCTGCAGCGCGTCCGCGGGCGTGAGGATCCCGCCGACGCCGACCAGCGGCAGCCGGCCGTGCGTGCGGCGTGCGACCAGGGACACCAAGGCGTTGGCGCGCTGCGTCAACGGCGCGCCGCTGCTGCCTCCGGCGAGCGCGCGCGAGGATTCCGGCAGGCCCTCGCGCGAAGTCGTGGTGTTGCTCGCGATCAGGCCGTCGATGCCGGTCGCGGCGATCGCTTCGAGAACGTCGTCGACCGCCGCCTCGTCGAGGTCGGGCGCGATCTTGACCAGCAGCGGCACGCGCCGCGCCTGTGCGTCGCGCGTGCGCACCACGGCCGCGAGCAGGGCCTCGATCGCCGCGCGGTCCTGCAGCTGGCGCAAGCCCGGCGTGTTCGGGCTGGAAACGTTGATCGCGACGTACTCGGCGCGCGTCGCGACGCGCGCGACCAGGGCGCAGTAGTCCTCCGCGGCGCGCTCCAGCGGCGTGTCCTTGTTCTTGCCGACGTTGATGCCCAGGCGGCAGTTGCCGCGCGGCTCGAGGTCCTGGGCGAGCAGCGCCTCGACCCCCGCATTGGGGAAGCCCATGCTGTTGACCAGCGCGTGCTGCGCCTCGAAGCGCTGCACGCGCGGCCGCGGATTGCCCGGCTGGGGGCGCAGCGTCACGCTGCCCAGCTCCAGGTGGCCGAAGCCCAGCGCGGCCAGGCCGGCGACCGCGCGACCGTCCTTGTCGTAGCCGGCCGCCAAGCCCACGGGATTGGCGAAGCTCAAGCCGAAAGCCGTCTGCGCCAGCCGCGGGCTCTCGATGCGCGCGGCCGCGGCCAGCAGCGCGCGCGCGGGCGGCAGCCTACCGACGAAGCCCGCGAACTCCAGCGCGCGCTGGTGAGCATCCTCGGGATCGAGTCGGAACAGCAGCGGTCGGATCAGCTCGTACACCGGCGCGGCGATTCTGTGTCGCGCGCGCCCGGCGGGGAAGCGCCGGGACGCTTTTCGCCGTGCTTCGCGCGTTGGAGGGCCGCGACCGCGCCCGTAGACTCCAGCGCGATGCACCGGCGAGCTCCCAGCACTCCGCGCGCGATCGGCCTCGCGCTGGCCTTGGCGCTCGCGCCGGGCGCCTGCGCACCGACGCCCCAGCCGCTGAGCGAGTTCGCGTTGAGCCAGCGGCTGGCGCGCGCGCGCCGTTGCCAGATCGCGCTGCCCGATGTTCCATCGCTGGAGCGTGTGCGCGAGGCCCTCGCGCGCCGTCCGCTGCCGGGCCTCGTCGCCGAGGTCGTGCTCGAAGCGCAGCGCTCGACGCTGGGCGATGACGACGCGCGCGTGTGGGTCGGCGGCGCGAGCTCGCCGGGCTGCGAAGCCGCGCTCGCGCGCCTGGGAGTGCAGGCCTTGGCCGGCGGCTTCCGTTTCCTCGGCCAGGAGTACACCGGGGCCCACGACGGCCTGATCGCGACCGTCGGCGATCCGCAGCGCAACGGCGCGCCGCTGACGATCGTGCTGGGCAACGATCCACGCCGCGCCCTGGAGTGGATCGATGACTGGACGCCCTGCGCGCGGCCGGGCTGGCGCACGCTGCGCGCCGGCGCGCCGCAGCGCGAGGGACGCGTCGGCGCGGACGGCGCCGCCCAGGCCAGCGGCGCCGCGGACTTCGAAGCCCTGGCGCAGCAGCATTTCGCGGGCGGCCCGAGCGCGGGGCGCGAGCGCTACCGCTGGAGCGCTTCCGCTGCCTTCGACGCCGCGGGCCACGCAGCATGGTTCGAGAGCCTCGACCGCGCCGCCGACGCCGCGGCCCTGCGCATGAGCGCGTACCTGCCCGATCCGGCCGAGCGGCCGCTCGCACTGCGGTTGTTCGCCTCGGCCTCCGACCTGGCGCGCGTGTGCCGCACCCCGGCGCTGGTCCACGCCGGCGAGCGGCCCGAGAGCCACGAATTGTCCCTCGTGGCCCTGCACGGCGGCCTCGACAACGCGCCCTTCGAGCTCGCGCGCGCCTGGACCGCGGCGCGCGCCGGCCAACCGCGCGAGCGCTGGCTGCTCGACGGCGTCGCCGCCGCGAGCGCCTCCACCTGGCACGGTTTCGCGGCCGACGAGTGGCTCGCGCATCTGTGGACCGGCGGGCTCCTGCCCGAGGTCTCCCTGCTGCTGCACGAGCCAAGCGAACTCTCGCCGCACGTGCGCGGGCCGTTGCGCGGCGCCTTGCTGCAGTGTTGCGAGGCGCTGGCCGGCGAGAACTTCGCCGTGCTCGCCTGGTCCCTGCCCGCGGAGCAGATCGAAGTCCCCAGCGACGCGGAATTCCGCCGCTGGCTCGAGCAACGCCTGGCCGGCGGCATCGAGCGCGCGCAGGCCAGGCGCGACGCGCGCAAGGCTGCGTCGCTGGCGAGGGCGGATCGCAGCGGCGTGTGCCTGCTGCCCAGCCCGCCGCAGGCCGACGAGTTCGGAGCGGGCTTCGGCTCGCCCGAATGCGAGCGCAGCCTGCAACAGTTGAGCGAGATGGGCGCCAACGCCGTGGCGCTGTGCTGGATCAGCGCGCTGGAGCCCAGCGCGCCGCGCAGCTTCGGCGGCGGTCCGCGGCGCTGGTCGCAGGCCGAGGACGCGGCGCTGTTCTTCGCCATGGCGGCGGCACGGCGCCACGGCCTGGAGCTCGCGCTGATGCCGCAGCTGCTGGCCAGCGAGCACGGCGGTTGGGCCGGACAGGTGCTGCTCAACTCGCCCGAGAACCAGCGCTTCCTGTTCGAGGGCTGGGGGCGCTTCTTGACCCATCTGGGCCTGTGCGCGGAGCTGGCCGGCGTCGACCTGCTCTCGATCGGCGCGGAAGCCCCCGACGCCAGCTTCACGCGCGAGCTGTCCGAGAATCAGCGCTCGTGGCCACAGTTGCCGCTGCAGCGCGCGGCCTTCTCACGCCTGATCGACACCGCGCGCGCCTCCTTCAACGGCGGCCTGACCTACGCGGCGCGCTGGGACGGCGAAGCGCAGGGCATCCAATTCTGGCCGGAGCTGGATTTCTACGGGCAGAACCTGTTCGTCCCCTGGGGCGACGAGCGCGCGAGCGCGGCGCCGGGCTCGGGAGATTTCGCGCAGTCGCTTTCGGGCGGCTTGTCGCGCTTGAACCTGCAGGCGGAGAATCAGGGCCTGCGCGCGCTGGTCACCGGCCTCGGCCTCAGCTCGAGCAGCGGCGCCTGGCGCGAGCCCTGGCGCATGCGCGGCGAACTCGACCTCGAGCTGCAGAAGCGCTTCTACCAGGGACTGCTGCGCGCTCGCGAGTCGTGGCCGCCGGAGCAGCCTTGGCCCGCGGGGATGTTCCTGTGGTGCTGGTGGAGCGATCCGCAGGCCGGCGGGCCGGCGGACCGCGGATTCACGCCGCAGAACAAGCCGGCTGAAGCCGCGCTGCGTCGCGTGCTGCGCCTGCAATGAGCGCGGAGGCGAAGTCCGCGCAGGGCGCGCGCTCGCGGCGGGCGCCCCGGCCGCTGTGCGCCGACGATCCGCCGAGCGTGCTGGCGGGCATCGGCGCGGTGCGCGCAGCCGCGCTGGCGCGCGCGGGGATCAGCACGCTGCGCGAACTCTTGCTCTTCGCGCCGCGCGCGCTCGCGGCCTTCCCCGCGGCGCAGCCGATCGGCGCCTTGCCCGCGCAAGCTGGAGGAACCGCGCGCGTCGGCGGAAAGATCGCGCGCATCACGTTCTCGCGCTTCGGCAGGCGCTCCTTGCTGCGCGTGACCCTCGAAGACTCCAGCGGGAAGATCCCGATCTTGTTCTTCAACCAGGCCTGGCTGCGCGAGCGATTTCGCGTGGGCGATGCGCTCGAGGTGCAGGGCCGCATCGTCGAGGCCGGCGGGCTCGCGCTGAGCTGCCTGAAACTGGGCACGGCCGCCGATCCGCTGCCCGCGGCGGGCGAACTGGTCGCCGAGTATCCGCCGATCGATGGCTTCAGCGACGCCTTCCTCGCCCTGCTGTGCCGCCGCACGCTGGAGCTGGCCGGCGCCGCGCTGCGCGAAACGCTCGACGCCGAGTGGCTCGCGCGCCACGATCTGCCGACGCTGATCGAATGCGCGCGCGGGCTGCACGCCGCGCGCGATCTCGCCGAGTTCGCGCGCGCGGCGCGGCGCGCCTCGCTGGAGCGCGCGCTCGCTTTCCAGGCGCGCATCCTCGCGCGCCGCGCGGACAACGCGCTGCGCAACGCGCCGCGCATCGCGTGCAGCGACGCGCTCGAGCGCAGCCTGCTCGCCGCCTTCCCCTTCGCCTTCACCTCGGGCCAGCTGCGCATCGCCGCCGAGCTGCGCGACGATCTCTCGCGCAGCGTGCCGATGCGCCGCTTGCTGCAAGGCGACGTCGGCTCGGGCAAGACCGCACTGGGCCTGTATGCCTGCCTGTTGTGCGCGCACAGCGGCCTGCAGTCGGCGTTCATGGCGCCCACCGAGCTGCTGGCCGAGCAGCACTTCCTCGGCTTGAGCCGACTGTGCGCCGACGCCGGCCTGAACGCGATCCTGCTGACCGGCTCGCTCGGCGCCAGCGAGCGCCGCGCCGCGCAGCAGGCGCTGGCGAACGGCGAGGCGCAGGTGGTCTTCGGCACGCACGCGCTGTTCTCCGAATCGGTGCGCTTCGCGCGCCTGGGCCTGGCGGTGATCGACGAGCAGCACCGCTTCGGCGTCGACCAGCGCCAGCGCCTCGCGGGCAAGGGCCTCGACGTGCACCTGCTGTTGATGAGCGCGACGCCGATCCCGCGCAGCCTGGCGCTGACCGTGTACGGCGATCTGGACCTGTCGATCCTGCGCGAACGGCCGCCCGGCCGCGGCAGCGTGTGCACGCGCTGGGTGCGCAAGGAAGGCCGCGCGCAGGCGCTGGCCGACATGCGCGCGGCGCTGGCACGCGGCGAGCGTCTGTACTGGGTCGTGCCGCGCATCGGCGAGGCCGCGGAAGCCGAGCCTGGGCCGGAGCGGGCGCGTTCCATCAGCGCCGAGGCGCGCCATGCGCGACTGCTGCGCACCGACCTGGCGCGCCGCGGAGTCGAACTGGTCCACGGCCGCCTGCCCGCGGCCGAACGCGCCGCGCGCCTGGAGCGTTTCCGCCGCGGCGAGGTCGCGGTGCTCGTCGCGACCACGGTGATCGAGGTCGGCGTCGACGTGCCCGAGGCGACGCTGATCGTGATCGAGGGCGCCGAACGCCTGGGGCTGGCGCAGCTGCACCAGTTGCGCGGCCGCGTCGGACGCAGCGAGCGCGCCAGCTTGTGCCTGCTCTACGGATCGTCCAAGGCGGCCGAGCGCTTCCTGCGCCTGGAACAGGACCACGACGGCTTCTCGATCGCCGAAGCGGACCTGGCCCAACGCGGCATGGGCGACCTGGGCGGCTTGCGCCAGGCCGGGCTCTCGTCCTTCGAGGGCGCCGCCTGGGCCGGCGCCGAGCAACCGCTCACGCTCGCGCGGGAATTGCTGATTGCGAATCGGGGGCTGAGCGCGGAGTATCTCGGCCCCCGCAGCGCGACCCTCGACCTGGACGCATAGCTCGCGACCCCTTTCAACCAACCATCGTGGAAGCCTTCTTCACCACCGAGAACCTGATCGCCCTGCTGACCCTGACGTCGCTGGAGATCGTGCTCGGGATCGACAACATCGTCTTCATCTCGATCCTGACGGGCAAGCTGCCCCCGGAGCAGCAAGCCAAGGCGCGCACGCTCGGACTGGCGATGGCGATGCTGATGCGCATCGTGCTGCTGCTCGCGATCAGCTGGGTGATGGGCCTGACCCAGCCGCTGTTCGGGATCATGGGGCACCAGCTCACCGGCAAGGACCTGATCCTGTTCTTCGGCGGCCTGTTCCTGGTCGCCAAGGCGACGCACGAGATTCACGACCGCATCGAGGGCGGCGGACACCCGGGCCTGACGACGCGCGCTCATCCCAGCTTCGGCAGCGTGATCCTGCAGATCACCATGCTCGACATCGTGTTCTCGCTGGACTCGGTGATCACGGCGGTCGGCATGGCCAAGGTCATCGCGACGATGATCATCGCGGTGGTGGTCGCGGTGGTGATCATGATGGTCTTCGCAGGCAAGGTCGCGAGCTTCATCGAGCGCCACCCGACCGTGAAGATGCTGGCGCTGTCCTTCCTGATCCTGATCGGCGTGATGCTGCTGGCGGAGTCCCTGGGCCAGCACGTCAACAAGGGCTACATCTACTTCGCCATGGCTTTCTCGCTGGCGGTCGAGATGCTCAACATCCGCTGGCACACCAAGCAGCGCCGGGTCAAGGCCGAAGCGGGCGAGCCGCACTGATCAATCGCGCGCGTCGAGCTTCGTCCTGCCCGCGACCAGGTCGCGCAGGAAGGCCTCGTTGTGGATCGCGAACTCGCGCATGCGGCGCACGGCCTCTTCCGCCTCGTGCTGCGCCTGTGGCGGGCTGCCGGCGTCGAGGCGCAGCGCGTCGCGTCCGCGCGGGTCGCGCGCCAGGTCGAGGCTCCAGCGCGTGTCCGATTCCTGGTTCCAGATCCACTTGCGCGAGCCGTCGATCAGCGCGCAGGTGCGCTCGGTGCCGTAGGACTGCAGGAACACCGGCCGCGCGTGCTCGCGGTCGAGCAGCGAGGCTCCCGACAGCGCCAGCCCCTCGGGCGCGAGGCCCAGCAGGTCGAGGATCGTCGGCAGCACGTCGACATGGCGCGCGCGCGGCAGGTTCAGCTGCGAGAGGTCGAGGCCGGGCGCGAAGAACAACAGCGGCACTTCGTGCGCGTCCTCGCCCAAGGAGCTGTGCCGCGGCGAAAAGCGCCCGTCGCGGAACTCCTCGCCATGGTCGGCGGTGATCACGAACAGCGTGTTCTCGTAGATCCCGCGGCGGCGGTAGTCGTCGAGCAGCTCGCCGAGCACCTGGTCGGTGTAGCGCACCGCGCGCGTGTGGCGCTCCTGCTCGCTGCCCGGCAGCTGGCCGGGGAACTTGTAGGGGTAGTGCGACGACATCGTGTAGTAGGTCGCGAAGAAGGGCTGGCGCGGCGGCAGCTGCGCGTGATCCCACAGGAACACCAGCCGGTCGTCGCGGCCTTCCGGACCGAGCTCGTCGAAGTCCGCGCCGCGCGCGCGCGCGAGCTTCTGAAGATCGAGGAACGCGGCCATCTCGCCGAAGCCCAGCTTCCTGAACATCGAGTATTGGCCCTGGTAGTACAGGTGCTGCGGCGTCAGACACAGCGTGAAGTAGCCGTGGTTCGCGAGCGCCCTGGGCAGGCCGCTCATCGCCTCCATCTCGCATTCGAGCACCTGCATGGTCTGCGCCGCGTACACGCCGCTGAGCAGGCCGAAGGTCGCCTTGGCGGAGTTGGCGAACTGCGCGTAGCACGAGGTCTCGACCCCGCCCTGGGCCAGCATCGAGGCCAGCCGCGGCGTGGTGTCCGGCCGCGCCGAGCCCAGCGAGCTCTGCTCGCGCGCCAGGCTCTCGATCACGTACAGGACCACGTTGCGGCCGCGGCAGACGGCCAGCGCAGGCTCGCGCGTGTGCGCGAAGCTCGCGCGCGTCGAGCGCCGCAGCGGCTCCTCGCTGGGACGCGTCTCGTGCTGGTCGAAGCCCTCGACCGGCTTGTCGATCGGCAGCAGCGAGGCCACCACGAAGTTGCGGTGCAAGCCGTAGGGCTGCGCGGGCACGAAGAACACCGCCGCACCCAGCGCCAGCAGCATGGCGCGCGCGCTCCAGCGCAACCCCAGCGTGCGCCGCGGCAGCGTGCGCTCGGCCCAGGCCGCGAGCGCGGGCAGCAGGCGCGCGAACGGCAGCCAGGGTGCGAGGAAGGCCAGCCCCAGCGCGGCGAACGAGGCCAGCGCGAGCTTCCAGTAGCTGCCGCCGGTGAACATGGTGTAGTCCGGACCGATCGTGCGCACCTCGGCGATCGCGTAGCGGATCCACTGCCAGGACAAAGGGTGCAGGAAGCGCACTTTCATGCGCGCGTCGGCGCACTGGAAGAACAGCGCCAGGAAGCACAGGCCGGCGATCAGCCACAGACCGCCGCGGCCGCGCTGCACCAGCAGCGCGTCCCACACGACGTACAGCGCCGCGAACAACAAGAGATCCTGCGGGAAGGACAGCGCGTAGTCCCATCCCGACCAGGTCTCCTGGATGCGGAAGTTCCCGCTGGCCAGGCTGTAGCTTTTCCAACCGACCAGGAGCAGCGCCAGCGCGAACAAGCCGGCGCGCCCGCTGGCGGCGGTGCGTCCGCTGCGTGCGGGCGTCGGGGCGAGGGGCTTCGAGGCGTTGCTGGCCACGGGAGTGCGCGAGCGCGCGCAATCGACAAGAGTCTGCTGGAGCAGCGCCCGCGATGCCAGGCTGCCCGCCTTCGGGTCGAGCTTCGGCCTCCGCCGCAGCGCTCGCGCCAACCGAGGGGCTGGCGGTGGCGCGCCCGCGCGCGCCGCGGCTCAGCGCGCCAGTCGCGTGAAACTGCGCGTGTGCTTCAGGGCGAAGTCCTGGAAGGCGACCGGATGCAGCGCCGCGGCGAGCAGCTCGGTCGATTCCACCAGCCGCGGGCCGGGCCGGTTGAAGAAGGCATTGCCGTCGGCGAGGAACACGCCGCCGCCCAGCACCGCGGGCCAGCGCAGCGGCGCGAACAGCGCGCGCAGCGCCTGGAATTCCATCAGCGTGCGCTCGAGCGTGAACCCGCAGGGCTTGACCAGCACGACCTCGGGCGTGGGCTTCAGCTGCGCGAGCTCCTCGCGCGTCAGCGTCCGCGCGGCCTCGCCCGGCTTCGCGAGCAGGGCGCGACCTCCGGCGAGCTCGACCAGCTCGGGCATCCACGTGCCGCCGACCATGACCGGGTCGATCCACTCGAGCGTCAGCACGCGCGGCCGCTGCGCCAGGCGTCGCGCGCGGCGCGCGATCTGCTCCAGCCGCGCGCCCAGCGATTCGACGAGCAGCTCGGCGCGCTCGGCGAGTCCGAGCGCGGCGCCGACCTCGCGCATGCCGCTCCACAGGTGTTCCAGCCGCGTGGGGCGCAGGCTGATCAAGCGCGCGTTCGGCAGCAGTTGCGCGACCGCGCGGCGCACGTCCTCGAAGGGCACGGCGCAGACCTCGCACAGATCCTGCGTGATGATCACGTCGGGCGCGGCGGCGACCAGGGCTTGCGTGTCGATGTCGTAGACCGAGAGCGCGCTGCGCAGCAGCTCGCGCAGGTCCTCGTCGATCGCGCGGCTCTCGCGGCGCTGGATCAGCTTGCTGCGGGTCAAGACCGGCAAGCCGCGCAGCGAGGGCGGGTGGTCGCACTCGTGCGAGATCCCGACCAGCAGCTCCTGGGCGCCGAGGGCGCAGACGATCTCGCTCGCTGCGGGCAGCAGGCAGGCGACGCGCGGGCGGCGCTCAACGGTGGCGGGGGTGCTCAATCGTCCTCGGGAGGTGCTGGGAGGGAAAACGCGGGGCGTGGCGCGTGCGCGCCGACCGCGCAGAGTACCCTGGCGGGCCCGGCGCCGCTCCCGCCGCCGCGGAGCCGGGTGAACCGGGGCGCGCGCACGGCTCCTGGCGCCGATCGCGTATCCTGCGCCGCCTGGCGGGCTAATTCTGCCCTCCCGCCAACCGCGAGGTTCCTCATGCGTCGATCGATCCGCTCCACCATCCTGTGCGCGCTCCTGCTGCTCGGCGCTTTCGCGGCGGGCGCTCGGGCGCAGATCGAGCTGCCCGCGGCGCCGCCGCCCGCGGCTCCCGCCAGCGGGCCCGCGCGGGCCGGCGAAGGCGAAAGCGGATACCAAGATCCCGCGACCAAGGGCCAGGAGCCCGCCTCGGGCGGACTGGATCTGCCGCGCGCGCCCGAACCGGTCGCGACCCCGCCGGCCGCGCCGGCCCCCGCGCAGCCTCAGGGCATCGACGCTTCTCCGTTGGGCAACTTGCCGGCCTCGCGCCACGAGGCCGCGAGTTTCATCCTGAGCGAGCTGCGCCGTTTCGAGGATCCCAAGAACCCGTTGATCGACCAGGCGGCGCAGAGCCTGATCGGCCTGGGCGACGACGGCCTGGAAGCCGCGCGCCGCGGATTGATGGAGGATCGCCCCGGCGTGCTGCTGGCCTCGGCCAAGGTGCTGCTGTCGTCCGAGAAGGCGCCCGATCGCGAGCTCGTGCGCAAGCGGCTGCGCTCCAAGCTGCCGGCGAGCGTCGCCGGTCCGCTGGTCGAGGCCTTCGCGGCGCTCGATCCGGTCGGCGCGAGCCCCACGGCGCTGGCCGCGCTGCTCGACCACCCGCTGGCCGGCGCGCGCGCCGCGGCCAGCCGTCGGCTCGAGGGTCTCGACGACCCGGCGCTGGTTCCGGCCTTGACGCAGCTGATGGGCTCGTCGCGCGCCGACACGCGCTTGCGCGCCATGGACCTGGCCGCGCGCTTCCAGGGCGCCGGCGCGGTCGACATGCTGATGGGCCGACTCGGCGATCCCGCGGCCCACGTGGCTGGCCGGGCGATGATCCTGCTCGCCGCGCGCGAGGACCCGGCGGTGGTCGACGAGCTGCGGCGGCGGGCCTTCGACCAGCCCTGGATCCTGCGCGAAAGCGCCTACGCGGTCCTGGCCCTGGTCGAGCGCGAGGACGCGCGGCTGGTGAACTGCGTCGACGAGCGGCACGTGCCGGCGCTCTTGGAAGGCCTGGCGGTTTCCGATCCCTTCGTCGCGGGCGCCTGCGCCGCCGCGCTGTCCGGCATCGGTTTCCGATCGACGGGCCTGGGCCATCCGGAGTGGCTCGATCGCAGCGTGCCGGACCGGCTCGTGCGCGCCGTGTCGGGCCTGGAGTTCCACAATGACTTCAGCTCGCTGCAGCGGCCCGCCGCTCGCCGGCTGGCGCTGATCAGCGGCCAGAGTTTCGCCAGCGACGGCCCCGCCTGGGCGCTGTGGTGGTCGGAAGCGCGCTCGAGCTTCCGCGCGCGGCGTTCGGTGATCGAGGCCAGGCCCGAGCTCGCGAACTCGCTGCGCGTCGAGTGGCGCAACGAACTCGAGGCGATCGACGCCTTCCGCATCCTGGGGCCGACGGCCAAGAGCGAGCCCGCCGCCGCCGACGAGCTGCTGCGCATCACCGAGCGCCAGGCGCTCGACCTGTACACCCTGCTGGAGCAGAACGGCGTCTTCGGTCCCGAGCGCCTGCCGGGCGTGCGCGGCGCCAGCAATCTGCCGGGTCGTTCGCTCGACCTCGGACTCGGCTCCCAGGGCAAGAGCTTCCGTTTCACCGGCAGCGCCAGCGAGCCGTGGTTCGAGACCGTCAGCGCCGGGCTGCAGGCGCTGCGCCTGCGCAACCGCTGGCAGCGCTACCCCTCGCCGGCGCGCCACGCGAGCGCGGAGGACCTGTGGTTCGAGCAGGCCGCGTGGTGGGACGAGGAGCACACGCCGCTCGAGCGCGCGCTGCGCATGAAGTCGCTGGTGCTGCAATCCCTGCCTTCGATGCCCGTCGAACGACGCGCCTCGGGCGTCGCCGAACTGGTCGCGATCTACGCCGATCCCTCGGCGGCCGAGGACGCGGACTTCGGCACGCTGTTCGCCCTGCTGGCGGACGAACCCTTCTACTCGGCGCAAGCGCAGGCGCTGCTCGGGCTCAGCCTGGCGCACGTCAACGCCGCCACTCCCGAGCGCGACCGGCGCACCGAGAAACTGGTGGAGCTCGCGCTCGAGCGCTTCGGCGAACGCAGCGTCGACACGCTGGAGCAGATCCTGCGCGGCGCCGGGCCCGACGTGGCGCGCGCCAAGGGGACCGATCCGCGGCCACCGTTGCGCGCCGTGGCCGCGCGGCTGCTGGCCGAGTTCGGCGAGCCCGCCGACCTGAACACGGTCCAGGCGCTGCTGGAAGACCCCTCGCCGCTGGTGCAGTTGGCCGCGATCGAGTCCCTGGGCAAGCACCGCGTCGAGGCCGCGCGCCTCGATCTGTTGCTGCGCGCGCGCGTCGCCGAGGATCCCGCGCTGCGCTCCGCCGCGCTGTGGTCGGTGGCGCAGCTCGGAGGCGAAGGCGCGGTCGACGTCATGGTCTCGGGACTGGCGAGCCCGCTGCAGCAGGTCAAGGTCGCCGCGGCGCGCGGACTGGCGCGCCTGGGCGATCCCTCGGCGGCGCCGCTGCTGGTCTCGCTGCTCGGCCAGGGACGCGGCTCGGACCTGTTCGGGCCCGCGCGCGAAGGACTCTTGTTGCTGGGCCCCGCGGCCACGTCGGACATCCTGCGCGCGATCAACACGCCCGGGCACCGCGCGCGGCGCGAGGGCTCGATCCTGCTCTCGCAGCTGGGCGAGCCGCAGGCCGTGCCCGTGCTCATGGCGCTGCTGAGTGAGAACGCGAACGATTCGCTGGTCGCCAGCGAGCTCGCGGTCAGCACCTGCGTCGACTTGCGCGCGCAAGGTGATCCCGCCAGAGCCTGGTGGGACTGGTGGGACAGCGTGGTGCACGACGACGCCAACGCCTGGCTGTGCGCCGCGCTGCAGCGACTGGGCGTGCAGGCGCCCGATCCGGCGGATCTGGTCGCGCCGAGCACGCGCGCGGGGATGCGCTGGCTGTGCACGGTGTTGCTGCGCGCCGAACCGCACCTGGTGGAGCGCGCGCGGCGCGACCTCGGTCGCCTGATCGGACGCGATCTGGGGACGATGCCGCCGATCGGCGAAGCGCGGCGCAGCTTCGTGGCCGCGCTCGAGCAAGAGATCAGCCAGCGTTTCCCCCAGTAGGCCCGTGGCTCGTCGACGTCCGTCGAAGCGGCGCAGGCGCAAGTCGCGCGGCGGCCGCTGGTGGCTGCTGGCGCTGGCGCTGGGGATCGCCGCGGTCGTGTTCCTGCCGCGCCGGGAACTGCGCGGCTACTGGAGCGAGCGCCAGGGCCTGACGCGCGTCGAAGGCCACGCCGCGCTGATCGTCGCGGCCGCGCGCGAGACCAACCTGGACGCCAACCTGTTGGCCGGCGTCATGATGGTCGAGAGCCGCGGGCACGTGGACGCCAAGTCGCCGGTGGGCGCGCTCGGATTGTTCCAGCTGATCCACTCGACGGCGCAGGAGCGCGCTGCGCTGCTCAAGCTGCCGCCGCCCTCGCGCCAGGATCTGGTGTCGGACGCGGCCTTGAACACGCGCCTGGGGGCGCACTACCTGGCCTGGCTGATGCGGCGCTACCAGGGCGAGGAGGAGCGTGTCCTGATTGCGTACAACGCCGGCCCGGGTCGCCTGGAGCGTTGGATCAAGGAGGCGGGAAGTTATGCTGCGTGGCGCGACGCGCGCGAGCGGGCCGGAAACTCCGAGGTGCTGGCCTACGCGCGCAACGTCCAGAACTACCGCCAGCGCTTCGCGGACCGGGGCACGATCGTCCCGACCGCGGCCGCCGGCGATCCAACCCCGTCCGCGAGCGAAGACCGGCAAGCTCCGCTGCCCGGATTCGTGGGACCGCCCGCTCCGACCGCCCAGCAATGACCGTCCGTCCGCGCATGTTCCTCCAACGCCTGCTCCGGCGCGCCGCCTCGCTGCGGCCGGCGCTGGGCTTCGCCCTGGCGCTGTGCGCCCCGCTGTGTTTCGCGGTCGGGGCCGCGGCGGCGCTGCCGCGGCCGCAGGCCGAGCCGCAGTCCGAGCCGCCGGCCCAGGAAGCGCCGGCGCCCGGCCTCGCCAATCCGCGCGAGACCTTGGCCACGTTCCTGCGCCACGTGCTGCTGTGGCGCGAGCACGGCCAGGAGCGCGACCTCAAGGCCGCCGAGCGCGCGCTGGAGCTCGAGGCCTTCCCCGCGATCGACCGCGATTACTTGGGCAAGCAGTTCGCCTCACGCCTGCTGCAGCTGCTGGACAAGATCGGCTCCGTCGACCCCAACGAGCTGCCCGCCGACGCGGAGAGCCTCTCCAGCGGAAGCTACGCACGGACCTACTCGCGCGCCGATCGCCCCGACGTCTCGATCGAGATCGCGTTCACGCGCGTGCGCGAAGGCGAATGGCTGATCTCGGCCGCGACGCTGGGCCGCCTGGCCGATTGGGACACGCGCTTCGCCGACGTGCCCACGCTGCAGCAGCTGGCCAAGCCCGCGACCTTCCAGGAGTGGGTGCGCTCGACGGTGCCGGCGCCATTGCAAAGGCGCGTCGCCTTCCTCGAAGCCTGGCAGTGGCTCGGCTTCGCCGCCCTGGTGCTCGCCGGCCTGCTGGCCCAGCGCGTGGTCTCGTTCTTCTTCGCGCGCTTCGTGGCGCACTTGACGCGCTCCGACCGGCTGGCGCTCGACGCGGACCTGCTCGCGCGCGTCGCGCGTCCGCTGGCGCTGCTGGCGACCTCGATCGCCTTCTTCGCCGGCCTGCCGCTGCTGGACCTCAACCCGGGCGCGTACCACGTCGTCAACGTGTTGGCCAACGTCGGCCTGACCGTGGCCCTGGTCTGGACCGCGTACCGGCTGGTCGACGTCATGGCCTGGGTCATGGCGGAACGCGCGGGGCGCACGGAGACGCGCTTCGACGACATGCTCGTGCCGCTGGTGCGGCGCACCTTCAAGTTCGTGGTGCTGATCCTGGGCGTGGTGCTGATCGTCACGCGCATGGACAGCGACCTGTGGGGCCTGGTCGCCGGTCTTTCGATCGGTTCGCTGGCGGTCGGCTTCGCCGCCAAGGACTCGATCGAGAACTTGTTCGGCACGTTCACCGTGTTCATGGACAAGCCCTTCCAGCTCGGCGACCTGGTGCTGGTCGATGGCATCGAGGGCACGGTCGAGGACGTGGGCTTCCGCTCGACGCGCGTGCGCACGGGCGAGGACAGCCTGATCACCGTGCCCAACTCGCGCTTCATCGCGGCGCACGTCGAGAACCGCGGGCTGCGCCGCTACCGGCGCGTGCGCACGATGCTGGGGCTGACCTACGACACGCCGCCGGAGAAGATCGACGCGTTCTGCGAGGGCATCCGCGAGCTGATCCGCCGCCATCCCTACACGCGCAAGAACGACTACCACATTTGGATGAACGGCTTCGGTGCGAGTTCGCTCGACCTGCAGCTGACGGTCTTCTTCGAAGTGCCCGACTGGCCGACCGAGTGCCGCGAGCGCCATCGGTTGTACCTCGACATCCTGAGGCTGGCCGAGCGCTCCGGCGTCAGCTTCGCTTTCCCGACGCAGACCGTGCATTGGTCCGCCGCGCCCACGCCCGCGCCGCGCGAAGAGCCCGCCGCCGGTCTGGACAGCGCTCTCGTCCACGGTCGGCGCGTCGCGGCCGAGGTCACCGAGGACTCGCTGCGGCCCTTCGGCGGCAAGCGGCCCGGGCCGGTGCGTTTCGACACCCAGGACGCCGCCGACGCGGGTCACGGCAGCTTCGATCCTTGAATCAGGGCACGCGTGCAGCGCTGCGCGCCGCCAACAGGCATGCTCGCCGTCCGTAGCCTTCCAACTCCACACCCCAAGCACCCATGAGCCAGGCCCCGAAGAGTCCCTTGCCGCAGGCGGCCGCGCCTTCCACCGGCCAGCACACACCGATGCGCGGCGGCGCGCCCTGGGTCGCTGAGCTCGAGGCCGCGCTGGCCGAGGTCCTGATCGGGCAGAAGGAACTGGTGCACGGGATGCTGCTCGGTCTGCTGACCGGCGGCCACCTGTTGCTCGAAGGCGTTCCGGGACTGGCCAAGTCGCTGGCCGTCGCCAGCCTGGCCAAGGCGACGCACGGGACTTTCGCGCGCCTGCAGTTCACGCCCGACCTGCTGCCCAGCGACCTGATCGGCACGGAGATCTACAACGCGAAGGAAGCGGCGTTCACCACGCGCAAGGGCCCGATCTTCGCCAACTTCGTGCTGACCGACGAGATCAACCGCGCGCCGGCCAAGGTGCAGTCGGCGCTCCTGGAAGCGATGCAGGAACGCCAGGTGTCGATCGGCGGCGTGACCTACCGCCTGCCCGATCCCTTCCTTGTGCTCGACACGCAGAATCCGCTGGAGCAGGAGGGCACCTACGCGC
>Ga0315910_10001492_pt1 | contig 21367 bp, 14 predicted proteins | sample EdamamesoilMG_FD_204470 | JGI IMG/M metagenome (GOLD analysis project Ga0315910, IMG submission 204470) | Garden soil microbial communities collected in Santa Monica, California, United States - Edamame soil | ecosystem: Environmental > Terrestrial > Soil > Garden | place: USA: California...
GATCCTGGTGGTGCACGACGAACTCGACTTCGAGCCCGGCACGGCGAAGATCAAGCAGGGCGGCGGCATCGCCGGCCACAACGGGCTGAAGGACATTTCGCAGCGCCTCGGCTCGCACGACTACTGGAGGCTGCGCCTGGGCATCGGCCATCCGGGCGAGCGCGGCGCCGTTTCCGACTATGTGCTGGGCAAGCCTAGTGCCGCGGATCGCGCGGAAATCGATGAAGCGATCGGGCGCAGCGTCGAAATCCTGCCGCTTTGCCTGGCCGGCGACATGCAGGGTGCGATGCAGAAGCTGCACAGCGTGGAAAAGCCAAAGAAAGCAAAACCGCTCGAGAACGAGACCGAAGCACCCAAAGCGGTAGCAAAAGTCGAGGTCAAGGCCGAGCCGAAACCCGAGCCCAAGGTCGAATCGAAGCCTGAACCGGAGAAGAAAGGCCTCTTCGGTTCCCTGTTCGGCAAGAAGAAGTAGGTAAAAAGCTTGCCATGAGCCTCCGATGCGGGATCGTCGGCCTGCCGAACGTGGGCAAGTCCACGCTGTTCAATGCGCTCACCAAATCCGGCATCGCCGCCGAGAACTATCCGTTCTGCACGATCGAGCCGAATGTCGGCATCGTCGAGGTGCCGGATGGCCGTCTGGCGGGCCTGACTTCGATCGAAAAGCCGCAGAAAGTGATCCCGGCCGCAGTCGAGTTCGTCGATATTGCCGGCCTGGTGGCCGGCGCATCGAAGGGCGAGGGCCTCGGCAATCAGTTTCTCGCCAATATCCGCGAGACCGACGCCATTGTTCACGTGGTGCGTTGTTTCGAGGATCCGAACGTGATCCACGTCGCCAACAAGGTCGACCCGCTCTCCGATATCGAAGTGATCAATACCGAACTCGCGCTGGCCGATCTCGCCGCCGCGGAAAAGCAGCTATCCAGAAACGCCAAGGTGGCGAAAACGGGCGGCGACAAGGATGCGCAGCGCCTGGTTGCGGTGCTGGAGAAGGCGATTGCCGCGCTCGATCAGGGCAGACCGGTGCGCTCAGTCGACTGGTCAAAGGAAGAGCTGACGGTGCTCAAGCCGCTGTTTCTGCTCACGATGAAGCCGACCCTGTACGTGGCCAATGTGGCGGAGAACGGCTTCAAGGACAATCCGCTGCTGGCTGCGGTGGAAGTGCGCGCGCAGAAAGAGGGCGCCCCGGTGGTGGCGATCTGCGCGGCAATGGAGTCGCAGATCGCCGATATGTCCGATGAGGACAAGAAGGTGTTTCTCGCGGATATGGGAATGACCGAACCCGGTCTTGCGCGTGTCATCCGGGCCGGCTACGCGCTGCTCGGGCTGCAGACTTACTTTACCGCCGGACCCAAGGAGGTACGCGCGTGGACCGTACCCGTCGGCGCGACCGCGCCGCAGGCTGCGGGCGTGATTCACACCGATTTCGAGCGCGGATTCATCCGCGCAGAGGTGACGTCCTACGACGACTTCGTTGCACACAAAGGCGAGGTCGGTGCCAAGGAAGCCGGCAAGTTGCGGGTCGAAGGCAAGGAATACATCGTGCGCGACGGGGATGTCATGCACTTCCGCTTCAACGTCTAGGCACCCGGGCCGATGACGCGGCCGGCCGGATTCGCACGAATCGGTGCGCCGCTTATGCGCGCCCTGATTCTGCTGGCGGGACTCGCGCTGGCGGTTCCCGTCGCGGCCCAGTCCGAGCGCGTCGGCGAGGACGACATACGCGGCCTGTGGATCGACCACCGCGAACCCGACAAGCGCAAGGTCGCCGTCTGGATCGAGGATTGCGATGGCTTGCTGTGCGGCCATATCTACTGGCTTAAAAAGCCCTTGACGTCGGGCGGCCGGCCGAAACGGGATCGGCGCAATCCGGATGCCCATCTGCGCGACCGACCCCTATGCGGGCTGCGGATCCTGAGCGGGTTCAAGCGTGCCGGGGACAGTACCTGGAGCGCCGGGCAGGTCTACAACCCCAATGACGGCCGCACATTCAGCAGCTCGATCACGCTCGAAAGCGATGGCGGCCTGAAGATTCGCGGCTACTTCGGCATTTCGTTGTTCGGCAAGACCGTCGAATGGGTGCGCCCGCAGGACAAACCGGGGCGCTGCGGCTGAAGCAGCCGCAGTCGCTCAGGCGGGTGTCGTCTGCAAGGCCCGGTCGGTGACCAGTGCGACGGCGCCGTCGCCGACCCGAAAGACCCGATCGGCAACCTCGACCAGCGGCGATTGATGCGAGATCGCGATGATGGTGAGTTCCCCGCGCAGCGCTTCCAGCGTACGGCAGATGGCCGCTTCCGTCTCCGCGTCGAGCGCATTGGTGGCCTCGTCGAGAATCAGCAGACGGGGTCCGTGTGCGAGCGCACGCGCAATCGCGATGCGCTGGCGCTGGCCGCCGGACAGCATTCCGCCGCGCTCGCCAACGATCGCGCCTAGGCCCTCCGGCAGGGCAGACACGAAGCTCCAGATGTCGGCCGCGCGCAAGGCCGCCTCGGCATCGGCATCGGTCAATTCAGGATCCCCGAGCGTCACATTCTTCGCCACGGTATCGTGCAGCAGAACGGTGTCTTGCGGCACATAACCGATCATCCTGCGCCACGCGCGCCGGTCCACTTGCTGCAAGGGGAGATCATCGATCCAGATCTCTCCCTCCTGCGGCTGCAATAGCGCAGTAACCAGGTCGACTATCGTAGTCTTGCCCGCGCCCGAACTGCCGACGATCGCGGTGATTCCGCCTGCCGGTATCGTGAGCGCCGCGTTGCGTACAACCCAATTCTCCTTGTACCTGAATCCGACATTCTCGAAGCGGATGGCCCGCCGCAACACGGGCGCAATCCCGGTGAGCGGAGTTTCGCTTTCTTTCTTGGCCCTGTCGATCTCGGATCGAATCTGCCAATATCCGCTTTCGCATGCTGCGATCCGCTGGTACTCGCGCTGGATACGGCCCAAATACGACAGCACGCGCAAAAGAAGAAACGCGAGCACCAGAACGGATCCGAACGACATTCCGAAGTGAACCAGTGCCACGTAAAGGCCCGTTGCGATCAGAATCGCGAACGTCGGCTCCTGCAGCGCACGCAGCGCCTCGCTGCTGACGATGTCTTTCTGCGCTGTGCGTCTCATCTTCGAAGCATCGCCTTCCAGCAGAGCGGCGGCGAGATTCTCCCGGGCCATCGCCTTCAGCGGCTTGATCGATTGCATATTGTCGGCCAGCCGCACGAGGAATGACCGCGCCAGCCTGCTTTGCTTCACGCCAGCGCGGCGTGAAATATGCACGAAGCGATTCAGCAGGTAGATGATCATGGCGCCGAAGATCAGGGCGGCCAGCGTCGCTTGCAGCGATACGAGCATGGCGATGCCGGTATAGACCACCGCCTGAGCCGCCAAGGCGATGACCTTGATACAGTGTAGATAAGCCATCGTTGCCCGCCCCACTTCGCCAGTGACACTGTTGGCGAGAGCTCCGACGGGTTGCCGAAGGTAATATTCCCAGCGGGCGTTCAACAGGGAACGGATGAACTCCAGGCGAAGTTCGGTGGAAACGAGAGCGACCGTGAATCCTACCTGCCGGTTTGCGAGCAGCACCAGCACGCTTTTGATCGTGATGACGGTGACAATGATCAGGAGCAGCATGCCGATCGTCGGTGTGAGGCCAATGAAGTCCAGCGCCTGTTGCACCGCGCGGGTGAGTCCCTTGGGCAGGCGGGTAGCCATGTCGGGAGACTGGGTGGCGAGGAGCGGCAGCATCGTTACAAGGCCAATCCCCTCGATCAGGCTCGCAAGCAGGAGCGAACCAAGCGCCAGTGCGCTTTGCGTGGGATAGGCTCGGCTGAAGGCAAAAAATAATTTCATGTGTGGATGGCTCTGAATGTTGCGGCCGCAGCTGGGCGCCCTGTAATGTCAACGGCAGTCATCGGCGCCTCGAGGACCAGCGACCGCAGCGAATCCGCCCCGCTTCGTTCAGGCCTCGGTGACGTGCTCCGCGACCGCCCCGACCGTGGCGCGCAGCTCGGCGAATGCCGCGCATACCTGGTCGATCTGCGCGGGGGTATGCGCGGCGCTGACGCTGCAGCGGATCAGCGAGACGCCGTTGGGCGTCGCGGGCGGCACCATGATATTGACGTAAACGCCTTTCTGCAGCAGGCGATTCCAGAATTGCAGCGCTTCCAGTTGTTCGCCCAGCACCACCGCGATCACCGGGCTTGGAGTGGCGCCCAGCGTGTAACCCAACGCCGCGAGACCGGTGTGCAGGCGCATATAGTTTTCGCGCAGGCGCGCACGCAGGTCCCGGCCAGCCGAGAGTATGGAGAGGGCCTGTCGGGTGGAGGCGATGGTCGAGGGCGCCGGAGATGCCGTGAATATGTACGGCCGGCTCGAATACCGCACAAGGCTCAGCTCAGGATGATTGCTGACGCAGAATCCGCCGGTCCCGCCAAGGCTCTTGCTGAACGTGCCCACGATGAAGTCGGTATCGGCCAATACGCCCAATTCCTCCGCGAGTCCGCGACCGTGCTCACCCAGCACGCCCAGCGAATGCGCTTCGTCCACGAGCAGATAGCCGCCGTGCTCCCGTTTGACCGCGACGATCTCTTTCAGCGGCGCGCGGTCGCCGAGCATGCTGTAAATGCCTTCGATCACGACGAGTGCGTCGGCCGCGCGCGCGCCAAGACGGCGCATGCGCTTGGCCAGGTCGGCCGCATCGTTGTGACGGAACCGGATGACCTCGGCGCCGGAAAGGCGGCAGCCGTCATAAATGCTGGCGTGGCAATCGGCATCCAGCAGCACGACGTCCTTAGGGCCGGTCAGGCCCGCCAGCACGCCCAGGTTGGCCAGGTATCCGGTCGAAAACACGATCGCATCGCGCATGCCGTAGAAGGCGGCGAGCTCCTCTTCGAGCCGCCGGTGGCCGGCATAGCTGCCGTTGGCCATGCGCGAGCCGGTCGTTCCGGTCCCCTGAGTGTCCAGCGCGAGGCGCGCCGCCGCAACGCAATCGGCATTGAACGTCAGGCCGAGATAGTTGTTGGTGCCGGCAAGAATGGTGTGCCGCCCATGGATGATGCCCTCGGTCGGGGAAATGATGCGCTCGATTTCCACGCCGAATGGGTCGATCCCGAGCGTCTCGAGGTCCCGCCGGGCCGCTTTCAATCCTTCATATTTGTCGAAGAGGCCCATCAGTCGGTGTGCCCGAGTTTTTCGATTTGCAGCGCAAGATCCTTGACGGTCTTCACGCCGGCCAGGATGCTGACCGGGATGGAAATGTCGAAATGGTCTTCGATTTGCAGCAGCAGGTTCATCACTTGAAGAGAATCCAGATTGAGGTCGCTCAGCAGGTCGGTGTCCTCGCTGATTTCAACGCTTCCCTTGGTGCATGACGCCAACTCCGCGCTGAGCACGGCAAGAATTTGCGGATATTCCAGCATGAATGATAATCCCTGTTACGGCGTCCTTGCACAATGCGATTGAAATCTGTCGCCGGCGGCGAAGATGAGCCGACACCCGGGATTGCACCCGCCGGGCATCATGTTCCGGCGAGCGTACCGTAAGTTTGCGCCAGGCCAGATTCTAGGCCGATGGCTGGCTTCCAGCCGGTGGCGTCAGCAAAGGCGTGACTATCGCATACCCAGTCCGGATGCATGATTTCCCGCACCTTGCCCGGGGTCATCATGGGGGCGTATCCGAGTACGCGGGCGGCCCCGAGGTTTGCCCAAGCGGCAAGCCGGAGCAGCGGCACGGGAATCGGAATTTGCCGCACCGGCCCGGCCCTGCCCAGCGCCGGTCCGGCGAGGCTCAGCACCGTGCCCCAGTCATAGCCGCCGGGGCGTCCGTCGTCCAGTTCGAACGTCCCGCCGTGACCGGTGTCGACGGCAAGCCAGCGCAGCACGGCTGATGCCAGGTCGTCAACATGGATGAGCGAAAAGCGCCCATTCGCGCGCGCCGGCAGCGGCGCGATTCCGTGCGCAATACAGCGAAAAAGCGGCGCCAGTTCGCGATCGCCCGGGCCAAACACCGCCGGAGGCCTCAATATCGTCCAGCGCATGTCCTTTGCAGCTGCCTTGAGCGCGCATTCGCCGTGCCATTTGCTCGCGGCGTAATCGGACAGTTCCGGTGCGCGCGCGGCCAGCGACGACATCAGCAGGAACCGCGGTGACGGCACCACGCCGGCGGCTGCGCTGGCGATGCGGCCCGTCCCTTCAGCGTTGATGCGGTCGAAATCGGCAAGCCGGGCGCCGCGCACGCTGCCTGCACAGTGGATAACGGCATGGGACCCAGCAACCAACGCATCCAGCGCGCGCGTATCCTGCAAATCGCCCTGCACCCATTCGACGCCGGGCGATGCATCGGGGATGCGTCCGCGATGCTGCCTATAGAGCGCGCGCACGCGCCATCCGCCGCCGGTCAGGCGGGGCAACAGCGCCGCGCCGATGAATCCGGTTGCTCCAGTGAGCGCTATCGGGAAAGCAGCGGTCAATCGGAAAGCGGCGCCGCGCCGCCAGAGCCCGCTATCGGCCTATGGCCGCAGCCGGGTTTCTCTGCTCGAAGTACGAGGTCTTGTCCAGGTCCCCGGGCGCACCCTTTCGCTCCAGTTCGCGCCGACGCAGGTAATCTTCGCGCGCTGCGGCGCGCGACAGCTTGCCCGAGGAGGTGCGCGGCAGGGTGTGTCGCGGGACAAGTTCGATCAGGCAGGTGATCCCCAGCTCTTCGTGGATCTCCCGGTGCAGCCTCTGCGTCAGCAGATGGCACTCAGCCGCATCGCTGATATTGCACTGGACGACCACCACGGCGACTTCTTCGTCATCCGGGCCGAGCACGAAAAACGCCGACGCATCCATCGGGCGCAATCCGGGCTGCCGCTCGGCAATGTGCTCGATGTCCTGCGGCCAGATGTTGCGGCCGTTGATGATGATCATGTCCTTGTGCCGGCCGGTCACGACGACGCTGCCGTCGACCCGATAGCCGATGTCGCCGGTATCAAGCCAGCCATCCGGCGAGAGGGCCTGTCTCGTTTGCTCGGGTTGCCCGAAATAACCCGACATGACGCTCGGTCCGCGCACCTTGATTCGTCCGACGTGAAGGTCAGGCAGCGCGTTTCCCTGGTCGTCGCGAATGGCCACCTCGTGCCCGGGCAAAGGCGCGCCGCAGCGCACAAAACCGTTGACGCGGCTCGTGTCCGGTCCAGCCGGGATCGCGCGCAGATGCTCCGCGAGGAAGTCGGAATCGATCCAATCCACGACGACGCCTTGCGCCAATGGCGAGAAACTGATCGCCAGCGTGCTTTCCGCCATTCCATAGCAAGGAACGAATGCCCGGGGATTGAAGCCCGCCGGAGCGAGCAGCTTGGCAAAGCGATCGGGCAATTCCGCACGGATCGGTTCGGCACCAATGCCCGCGACGCGCCACGCCGAAAGGTCATAGCGGGTGACGTCTTCGGCGCGGAGCCGCCGCGCGCAAAGGTCGTACCCGAACGGCGGGCTGAACGAAATCGATGCCTTGGTGCTGGTCATCAACTCCAACCAGCGTCGCGGGCGCATCGCGAAGTCCCGCGTGTCGAGATAATCGATCGAGCGCTGTGTCGCCATCGGGGCGAGCATGCAGCCGACGAGCCCCATGTCGTGATAGAACGGCAACCAGGAGACGCACCGGTCATCCGGCTGGATGTTGAGGCTATGGTTGACGACGCCGAAAAGGTTGCTGAGCACCGCTTCCTGCTTGATGACGACCCCGCGCGGGAAACTGGTGCTCCCTGAGGTGTATTGCAGGTAGGCCGTCTCGGTGGGGCCGCTCGGGCGCAGCCGCACATTTTTCTCGGGCAGTTCGTCGAATGCGGCGGGCGTTCCGAGGAACGCCATGTCAACGCCTTCGGCGGCTTCCCGCAGGAAGCGCTGGAACTGGCTTGAGGCCATCGCCACCGAGGCCCCGCAGCCCAGCAACAGGCCGCGCAGGCGAACGACGTAGGCGGCATGGCCGCCGAGATTGACGGCCGCCGGCAGCGCCACCGGCACCAAGCCGGCGTACTGGCAGGCGAAAAAGAACCGCAGAAAGTCCGGGTTGGTCTCCGCCACGATGGCGACGCGCGCGCCCCGCTCCAGCGGGAGCGAAAGGAGGCGCCGCGCCAGTATCTGCGCTTTCTCGCGCAGCGCGCGGTACGGAAGCACGGCCGTCAGCTTGCCCCGGCCGGAATAGAAGTTGGCGCCCGTATCTCCCAGGGCCGCATAATCCAGGGCGTCCGCGAGGCAAGCAAAATCCGCCCGCCGCAGCGGCAGGGAATTCACCGTCCGCGTCGCCAGTGCCCCCATGTTTATATCCGGCGCTCGATTCAGTTTGATTCCCCTAATAGGCAAAGCTTTATTCGCTTGGGCCATGTCCCTGGCCTTGGTGTGCCTGGTTCCAACAAAACCCTCGAATTCCAGTGCGGGTGGCCGCGCATCATTATGCAACTTTACGGGCGCTGCCCAATCCCTGCCACTTAAACCATCACTTTAACAGATTGCGACCAGCCCAAAAACGCGCAAATATCCCATCGGCCGGCGCTAGAAGCTTGATATTTTAACAGAATACGGGCCATAGCTGACCGAGACTGCAAGACGGATGCAAGCTGTCGGTGAAGGGGTACCGTGGTCTCCACCCGCACGAGGAGAAACGTTGTGCGCGCAGCAAGGCAGGCGCTTTGCCCACCCCTATAAAATCGCAGCGCCCTGCATCGGTCGCTGCGGCGCCGGCCGTGAATTCATCCTCGATGAGCCCCATTCCGACCTCGATTCCATCTGCGCCGCTGCGCATTTCCGCCGTCGAAAACGCTGCTGCGATGGGCGAGTTCATCGCAGTGCCTGGCGGGATTTTCGGGTCCGACCCGGCGTGGATACAGCCGCTAATTCTTGAGCGTCGCCTGCACCTGTCGGCCCGCGGCAACCCTTACTTTCAGCACGCCCGCTGGCAGGCATGGACGGCCTGGCGCGGGGGCGAGCCCGTCGGGCGAATCAGCGCGCAAATCGATTCCTTGCATCTCGAGCGCTATGGCGACGCGACCGGTTTTTTCGGGATGCTGGATGCCGAGGACAACGTGGAGACGTTCGGCGGTCTCATCGAGACGGCCGAGCGATGGCTGCATGCGCAGGGCATCCGGCGCGTGCGCGGGCCGTTCAACCTGTCAATCAACCAGGAAATGGGGCTGCTGGTGGAAGGATTCGATACTCCCCCATTCTTCATGATGGGGCATGCCAGGCCCTACTATGCCAAGCACGTCGAAAAGGCCGGATACTGCAAGGCGGTCGACGCCCTTGCCTATTTGATCGCTCCGGATTTTGGCTCCGAGGCCATGCGGCGCCTGATCGCCATGACGTCGCACCGGGCAAGGGTGCGGCCGCTCGACCTGGGCCGCTTCGATGCGGAGCTATTGGTCCTGCGCGACATATTCAACGATGCCTGGGCCGGAAACTGGGGCTTCGTGCCCTTCACCGAGGCCGAATTTGAAGATCTGGGCCGGGCGTTCCGATTCCTGGTCGATCCGGACATGATCCAGATCGCGGAGGTGGACGGCGAGGCCGCCGCTTTCATGGTCGTCCTGCCGAACATCAATGAGGCCATCCGCGGACTGCACGGACGATTGTTCCCGGTCGGCTGGGCAAAGCTGCTTTGGCGCCTGAAAATCCGCTACCCGGAAACTTTCCGCGTGCCGCTGATGGGCGTGCGGCGCAGGTTCCAGCGCTCGCGGCTCGGTACCGCGCTCGTGTTTCTCGTGATCGAAGCGGCACGGTCCTCGGTCATTCGCCACGGAGCAAAGCAAATCGAACTGTCCTGGATCCTTGAGGACAACGCAGGGATGCGCCGCATCATCGAGTCGATCGGTGGTCGTGCTTACAAGCGCTACCGGGTCTATGAGCGGAATCTGGATGCGCCCTGAAATTCGCTTTAACGCCATCGTGCTCGCCGCAGACCGCGGCCGGGACGACCCCGTTGCGGCCGCTGCAGGGGTCGTCGCCAAGTGCCTGACTCCGGTCGAAGGAGTCCCCATGGTGGTGCGCGTGGTCCGCGCCCTGCAAGACAGCGACTGTGTCGACTCCATCCTGCTTTGTGGACCGGCGGCCGGAATCGTGCAGGAAGCGCCGGAACTACGCGAGTTGGTTGACGGGGTTCGGGTGCGCTGGATAGCTCCGCTTGCTACGCCGTCTTCGAGCGCCGCTGCCGCGCTTGCAGCTCTGCCGGAAGACCAGCCCGTATTGCTGACGACCGGTGATCACCCTTTGCTGCGTCCGGAAATGGTGCGCCACTTCCTGGACCAAGCAAGGGCGGGTGGCTTCGATGTCGCAGTCGCGCTGGCGCCCCATGACATCGTGCAGCGCGCCTATCCGCGCACGCGGCGTACGGTATTGAAATTCAGCGATGGTCACTACTGCGGCTGCAACCTGTTCGCTTTTCTCACGCCCCGCGGGCGCGCCATGGTCCCGCTATGGCGGCAGGTCGAAGGCCAGCGCAAACGGCCCGTCCGGGTGATTGGCCTGGTCGGCTGGATCGCGATGCTCCTGTATGCGCTTGGAATCCTGAGTCTGGCAGGCGCGTTGCGCCGGATTTCCCGCCAGGCCGGTCTGGCTGCCGGCGCCGTCACCATGCCCTTCCCGGAAGCGGCGATCGATGTCGACAGCGCGGCCGACCTGGAGCTGGCGCGGGCCATTGCCGCGCAAATGCGCTGAAGCCTCGCTAAGCCGGAATCGAAGGACGCGCCGACCCCGTCAGCCATGCTGCGCCTGGGGTGGAAGCCCTTTCCAGATCGGCCACGCTATCCACCTCTGTCCATCCCTGCGGCGAAATCTGTTGTGTGTAGACCACGCCGCGTTCGGCCAGTCCGTCGATCAGCGACAGGTACCATTGCTTCAGCGCATCTGGCGTACGCATGGCCCGGTCGATGGCGTCGCGCATCAGCGCCGGTCCCTCGCCGCGGAACGTCATCATGCCGATCGATTCAGCGTCGACCTGGTCCAGGGGCAGCTTTTTCCCGACGCGCACCAGACGGTCGCCGTCGAGGACCACCTTCATGTCATCTTCGTCATAGCGGTTCTTGCGGCTGACCGCGAGGGTGATGGGATGCTCCGGGGCCGCGAGCAGGCCCGCGAGTACGCCCGCCTCGAACATCGTGTCGCCGTTCAGGATGAGAAATTCGCCCTGCATTTCGCTCCGTGCCACCCAGCAGCTCACCAGATTGTCGGTGGAGGCGAACAAGGGGTTGTACAGCGCGCGAATTTTCTGGGGATGACCATAGGCAGCGAGACCGGCCTCGACCGTTTCGGCTCCGTAGCCGACGACCACCGTGATATCGCCGATGCCACATCGCATCAGGGCGTCGAGTTGCCATGTGATCAGCGGGCGCCCTTGCACCGGCAACATGCATTTCGGAACGCGTTCGGTCAGCGGCAACAGTCTGCGGCCCTGGCCGGCGCTCAAGATAATCGCTTTCATCTCGGGGCACATGATGCGCGCAATTCGGACATTGCCGCAAGCCTCGGACTCTCCAATATAATGCCGCGTCGCTTCCCATCGGACGGCGGCGCGCCGAAGGGCCACGAAAAAGCCATGACCGACCCCTCTGGAACGAACTCCGAACCGAATTTGATTCGGTCTGAATCTATTCGCGCGGGATTCTGGCGAACCAAGCGCGGCTTGGCGATCATCGTCGTCGTGGCGCTCGCATTGATCGGGGCATTGATCTGGTACGCGGGCTCCAAACCAGCCAGTTCCGGCAAGGGTGGGGGCTCCGGCAATCCGAGCGGACGCAGCGGCCAGCCTGCCGGTGCGATTCCCGTCGGCGTCGACTCCGTGCGCCAGGGAACCTTCGATGTCTACCTGTTCGCGCTCGGTACTGTAACGCCGCTCAACACCGTGCTGGTGCGCAGCCGCGTGGATGGCCAGATCATGCGCGTCGCCTTCGAAGAGGGCCAGATGGTGAGCGCCGGCGACCTCCTTGTCGAGATCGACCCGCGGCCGTTCGAGGTCCAGCTGACCCTGGCCACGGGGCAACTCGCGCGCAATCAGGCACTGCTCGAGAACGCGCGCATAGACGTTGTGCGCTATCGCTCACTCCTCGCGCAGGATTCCATTTCCCGCCAGCAGGTCGATACCCAGGAGTCGCTCGTGCGGCAGTATGAAGCGGCGGTGCAGAGCGACCAGGGCGGAGTCGCCAACGCGAGGCTGCAATTGTCGCACTCCCGGATCGTTGCGCCGATCACAGGACGCGTGGGACTTCGGCAGGTGGATCCTGGCAACATCGTGCGTGCGACGGATACCACCGGCATCGTGGTTATCACGCAGCTGCAGCCGATCGGCGTCGTGTTCCCGATTCCGGAAGACGCGCTGCCGCGCGTGATGAAGCGGCTGCGCGCCGGCGACCGCATACCGGTCGACGCGTTCGACCGCGCGCAGAAGGAAAAGCTCGGCAGCGGCCGTTTATTGACTGCGGACAACCAGATCGACACGGCGACGGGGACCGTGAAGCTCAAGGCGGAATTTGCCAATGCCGGCAACGCCCTGTTCGCGAACCAGTTCGTCAATGTCCGGCTGCCTCTCGAGACGCGGCAGAACGCGACGCTCGTGCCGACGGCGGCGGTCCAGCGCGGCGCGGCTGGAACGTTCGTCTATGTCGTGAAGGACGACCTGACCGTTGCCGTCACCCCGGTGAAGCTGGGGCCCGTGCAGGGCGAGATTTCCACGGTGGACAGCGGGGTGGCCGCCGGCGCGAAGGTCGTGATCGACGGCGCAGACCGGTTGCGCGACGGCGTGAAAGTCGAGCCCGTTGCGCGTGCCGGAGGGGGCGCCTAAGCGCTCGGAGCGGGGCGGCTTGGCCATGAACCCATCGCGCCTTTTCATTTTGCGGCCGGTGGCGACCTCGCTGTTGATGCTCGCGCTCCTGCTGGCGGGCATCGTGGCCTACCGCATCCTGCCGCTGTCCGCGCTGCCCAAATTCGACTACCCGACCATTCAGGTGGTCACGCTGTACCCGGGCGCCAGTCCGGATCTCGTCACCTCGGCGATCACCGCGCCGCTGGAACGGCAGTTCGGGCAGATGCCGGGCCTGAACCAGATGTCGTCGACGAGTTCAGCCGGCGCGTCGGTGGTGACGCTGCAATTCAATCTTGAGCTTTCGCTCGATGCTGCGGAGCAGGAAGTGCAGGCCGCGATCAATGCTGCGGCAAGCTATCTGCCGTCCGACCTGCCGCAGGCGCCGGTCTACAACAAGGTCAATCCGGCCGATACGCCGATCCTCACGCTGGCCCTGACCTCGCAGACGCTGCCACTGCCAAAAATTCAGTACCTCGCCGATACCCGGCTCGCGGCCAAGCTTTCGCAGGTATCGGGCGTCGGGCTCGTCAGTATCAGCGGCGGACAGCGACCGGCCGTCCGGGTTCAGGCCAATCCGACGGCGCTCGCCGCCTACGGCCTTTCGCTCGAGGACCTGCGCGTCGCGATCAACAACGCGAACTCGAATCAGTCCAAGGGCGGCTTCGACGGGCCCACGGGGGCGTCGACCATCGAAGCCAACGGCCAGCTCCGCTCGGCTGAAGAATTCAAGACCATGGTCGTCGCCTATCGCAACGGCGCGGCGGTGCGGCTGGCTGACGTGGCCGAGGTCGCGGATGCGGCGGAGAACGCGCAGTTGGCGGCGTGGGCCAACAAGTCGCCGGCAATCATCATCAATATCCAGCGCCAGCCGGGCGCCAATGTCATCGAGGTGGTCGACCGCATCAAGCGGGTCCTGCCGCAATTGAGAGCATCGCTGCCGGCGGCGATCGATGTCGCCGTGCTCACCGACCGGACGGTCACCATTCGCGCCTCGGTGCGCGACGTGCGCTTCGAGCTGATGCTCGCCGTGGTTCTCGTGGTGATGGTGATCTTCCTGTTCCTGCGCAGGCTGACGGCGACCTTCATTCCGAGCGTGGTGGTGCCGCTGTCCCTGATCGGCGCATTCGCGGTGATGTACCTCGCCGGGTTCTCGATCAACAACCTCACGCTGATGGCCCTGACCATCGCCACCGGTTTCGTCGTCGACGATGCCATCGTGATGATCGAGAACATTTCGCGCCATATCGAGGCCGGGGTGCCGCCGCTGCAGGCGGCGCTGAAGGGTTCCGAACAGATCGGTTTCACGATCATCTCGCTGACCCTTTCGCTCATCGCCGTGCTGATTCCGCTGCTGTTCATGGGCGACGTCGTGGGGCGCCTGTTCCGCGAGTTCGCGATCACGCTTGCCGTCGCCATCCTGATATCGGCGGTGATTTCGCTCACGCTGACGCCCATGATGTGTGCGCGATTCCTGCGCCATGTACCTGAGCGCGAGCAGGGGCGCTTCTACCGTGCCAGCGGGGAGTGGTTCGACCGGGTGATTGCGCACTACGCGCGCATGCTGACCTGGGTGCTGGATCGCCAGGGTGCGACGCTGGTCGTAGCGGTCGCGCTGCTGGTGCTGACCATCCTGCTGTACGTGGTCATCCCCAAGGGTTTCTTTCCGGTCCACGACACCGGTGCGATCCAGGGCATATCGCAAGCATCGCCAACGATCTCGTTTGCCGCGATGGCCGAGCGCCAGCAGGCTCTGGCCAAGGTGATCCTGGAGGATCCGGCCGTCGAGAGCCTGTCGTCCTTCATCGGTGTCGACGGCAATAACCCGACCTTGAACAGCGGCCGGTTTCTGATCAATCTCAAGCGGCTTGGGAAGCGCGGCGACCGGGCCCCGGGCGTGATTCGCCGCCTGCAGGACAAGCTTGCCTCGGTCGAAGGCATCGTTCTCTATATGCAACCGGTGCAGGACCTCACCATCGAGGACCGGGTGAGCCGGAGCCAATACCAGTTCTCGGTAGAAGATGCGAGTTCCGATGTTCTGCGCGCCTGGGTGCCGAAGCTCGTCGCGCGGCTGCGCGAGGACCCGCGCGTTACGGAGGTTGTAAGCGATCAGCAGGAAGGCGGCTTGCAGGCGTATGTGGAGATCGACCGTGCCGCCGCGAGCCGCCATGGCATCACGCCGTCCATGATCAGCAACGCGCTGTATAACGCGTTCGGCCAGCGGCCGGTTTCCACGATCTTCACGCAGACCAACCAGTACCGGGTCGTGCTCGAGGTGCTGCCGGAGTTCCGGGCGGGCGTGAACGCTCTGGACAACATCTATTTATCCACTACCCTGCGGTCGCCGGGCGCGGCCCCGGGGAAGGTGCAGCAGGTTCCGCTGTCGGCGCTCGCCCGCGTGACCGAACGATCTGCGCCTCTATCCGTTAGCCGCGCCGGCCAGTTTTCTGCGGCGACGGTTTCGTTCAATGTGGCGCGCGGCGCCTCTTTGGGCGGTGCGGTGAAGGCCGTCGAGGCAGCGCAGCGAGACATCGGCATGCCGGACAGCATGCAGTTGAAATTCCAGGGCACGGCGCTTGCCTTTCAGGCGTCCGTGACGAACCAGCTGTGGTTGATCCTGGCCGCCATCGTGACGGTCTACATTGTCCTGGGTGTGCTCTACGAGAGCTACATCCATCCAATCACGATCCTGTCGACGCTGCCCTCGGCGGGCGTCGGCGCGCTTCTCGCGCTGCTGGTTGCCGGACACGACCTCGGCGTGATCGCGATCATCGGACTCATCCTGTTGATCGGCATCGTCAAGAAGAACGCGATCCTGATGATCGACTTCGCGCTCGACGCCCAGCGCGAGCAGGGCATGGCGCCGCGCGATGCCATCTTCCAGGCCTGCCTGCTGCGCTTTCGCCCGATCATGATGACCACGATGGCGGCGCTGCTCGGCGCGCTGCCGCTGATGATCGGATGGGGCGTGGGCGCCGAATTGCGCCATCCGCTCGGCATCACCATGGTGGGCGGCCTGCTCGTGAGCCAGGTGCTGACGCTGTTCACCACGCCCGTCGTCTACCTCGCGTTCGACAGGCTGGCGCGCAAGGCGAGCGCGCGGCGAAGCGCAATGAAGCCGACCGCATGAACGTTTCGGTCCCCTTCATCAATCGCCCGGTCGCGACGACGCTGCTCACGCTCGGCATCACGCTGGCCGGTGCCGCGGCATTCCAGCTTCTCCCGGTATCTCCGCTGCCGCAGGTTGATCTGCCGACCATTCAGGTGTCGGCATCGCTGGCGGGGGCGAGCCCCGAGACGATGGCGGCGTCGGTCGCCATGCCGCTGGAGCGGTCGCTGGGCCGCATCGCGGGCATCAGCGAGATGACGTCGACCAGCAGCCTCAGCAGCACCCGCATCGTGCTGCAATTCGACCTCGACCGCGACATCAATGCGGCGGCGCGCGAAGTGCAGGCCGCGATCAATGCTGCGCGCGGCTCGTTGCCGGCCGGCGTCGGCAACAATCCAAGCTACCGGAAGGTCAATCCTTCCATTGCACCGATCATGATCATCGGCCTGACGTCGGACACGATGACTCAGGGCCAGATGTACGACGCGGCTTCGACCATCATTGCGCCGAAGCTGTCTCAGCTGGACGGCGTGGGGCAGGTGCAGGTGGGGGGCAGTTCGCTGCCGGCGGTGCGGGTCGAAATCAATCCGCGCGCGCTGTTCAAGTACGGCATCGGCTTCGAGGACGTGCGTGCGGCGCTCGCGGCGGAGAATGGCAATCGACCCAAAGGCTCGCTGGGAAGCGCGGGGCGCTATTGGCAGATCGAGGCCAACGACCAGGCGAGAACGGCCGCCGAATTCGCCCCACTGGTGATCGCCTATCGCAACGGCGCCGCTGTCGGATTGACCGATGTGGCGGAAGTCGTCGATTCCGTCCAGGACTTGCGCAATGCGGGGTCGTCCAACGGCAAGCCCTCGGTGCTCGTCACGATCAACCGCCAACCCAACGCCAACATCATTGAAACGGCCGATCGCATCAACGCGCTGCTGCCGGTGCTGCGCGCGTCCATCCCCGGGGCGATCGATCTCGCGGTGACGATGGACCGGACCACGACGATCCGCGCATCGATGCGCGACGCGGAACGGACGCTGGCGATATCCGTGGTGCTGGTCGTGCTGGTGGTATTCGTGTTCCTGCGCAATTTCCGCGCGGCGCTTATTCCCAGCGTCGCCGTGCCGGTCTCCCTGATCGCCACGTTCGGCATCATGCATCTGTGCGGCTACAGCCTGAACAACATAACGCTGATGGCGCTGGCAATCGCCGCGGGCTTCGTGGTGGATGACGCGATCGTGGTCCTCGAGAACACCGTGCGGCACATCGAGAACGGCATGACGCCGCAGGACGCGGCGCGTGTGGGGGCGGGCGAAGTCGGTTTCACCGTCGTGGCGATGACCCTCGCGCTGGTCTCGGTCTTCATTCCGATGCTGCTGATGGGAGGCTTTGTCGGCATGTTCTTTCGCGAATTCGCGGTGACGCTGTCGGCCGCGATTCTGGTTTCGCTGCTCGTGTCCCTGACGACGACCCCGATGATGTGCGCCCGCCTGCTCCAGGCCGAGACGGGGCGTCGCAGCAACCGCTTGTACCAATGGAGCGAACGCACATTCGCCGCCCTGCTGCGCGGCTACGAACGGACGCTTGCCTGGGCGCTCGACCGCGGCCCGCTGACCTTGCTCATCCTGCTGGGGACCGTGGTCCTGAACGTCGCTCTCTACGTGATCGTGCCTAAGGGATTTTTCCCTCAGCAGGACACGGGGCAGCTGACCGGCCGCATCCAGGCTGATCAGAGCATTTCGTTCCCGGCGATGCGCCAGAAGCTCGAAGAATTCATCGAGATCGTCCGTGCCGATCCGGCCGTGGAAAACGTGGTTGGCTCCACCGCCGGCGGGAACACCGGGTCGATGTACGTCAAATTGAAGCCGCTCTCCGAGCGCAAAGAGAGCGCCGACAGGGTTGTCGCGCGGCTGCGGGGCAAACTTGCCGGGGAGCCGGGAGCGAATCTGGTCCTCAACCCGGTCCAGGATATCCGCGTGGGCGGTCGCGCGAGCCGCGCGACGTTTCAGTACACGCTCAGTGCCGACGACCTTGCCGAATTGCGGGTCTGGGATCCGCGCATCCGCGATGCGCTCGCGAAATTGCCCGAGCTTGTCGACGTCAATACCGACTGGCAGAGTAAGGGGCGCGCCACCGTGATCGACGTCGATCGCGACGCTGCGGCCAGGCTCGGCGTGACGGCCAGGCAGATCGACGCTACGTTGAACGACGCCTATGCGCAGCGCCTGGTGTCGACGATCTTCGCGCCGCTGAACCAGTACCGGGTCGTGATGGAGGCTGCCCCCGATTTCTGGCAATCGCCCGACTCCTTGAATCACATGCACGTCAGCGTTCCGGGAGGCGCACAGGTGCCGTTTTCGCAGTTCGCCCGCCACCGGCAGGCCGAAACCGCGCTCGGCGTCAATCACCAATCGCAGTTCGTCTCTTCGACCATCTCGTTCAACCTCCCGCAAGGCGTGTCGCTTTCGCAAGCGACCCAGGCGATCGAACAGGCCATGGCGCGCATCGGCGTGCCGAGCACGATACGCGGGGGGTTCCAGGGAACTGCGCGCGCGTACCGGGCCGCGGTCGCGAGCCAGCCGGTCCTCATCATTGCGGCGTTGCTGACGTTGTACATCGTCCTGGGCGTGCTCTATGAGAGCTTTGTCCACCCGCTCACCATCCTGTCGACGCTTCCCTCCGCCGGCGTCGGCGCGCTGGTGGCCCTGATGTTGTTCAGGATGGAGTTCAGCGTCGTTGCGATGATCGGCGTGATCATGCTGATCGGCATCGTGCAGAAAAATGCCATCATGATGATCGACTTCGCGCTCACGGCCGAGCGCCGCACGAAGGCGAGCCCGCGCGAGGCCATCTTCGAAGCCTGCCTGCTGCGTTTCCGGCCGATCCTGATGACGACCATGGCGGCGTTGCTGGCTGCCATGCCGCTCGCGCTGGGGCAGGGGGACGGCGCGGAGTTCCGCCAGCCGCTCGGGATCGCCATCGGCGGCGGCCTGATCCTGAGCCAGCTGCTGACCCTGTACACGACCCCGATCGTGTATATCTACCTCGATCGTTTCGGCCAGTGGGTCCGCAGCCTGCGGCGCGGGCGTGGCGCCGACTTCCTGCCTCGCGGAGCGCAATCCTGACAATGACTTTCACTACTAACTTCCGCGCGATGCGGGTTCTTGCCGTCGCATTGGCGCTCGCGGCCAGCGCCTCGTGCACCTCGGTCGGGCCGGATTACGTGCGTCCCTCGGTCTCGGTGCCGCCCGCCTACAAGGAAACCGGAGATTCGAAGTCGGCAGAGACGAAAGCCGCGCTGCCGCGCAGCCGCTGGTGGGAACTGTACGGCGATCCAGAACTCAATGCGCTGGTGGAGCAGGTCGAAGTCGGCAACCAGACCGTCCAGGCCGCGGAGGCGCGCGTGCGGCAGGCGGAGGCCATGGTGGATGTGGCCGGCGCAGGGGCATATCCCACGGCGGGTGTCGGTACCGTGAACAAGAAGGCCGGTTTCCAGGCGGCGTGGGAGATCGACCTCTGGGGCAGGGTGAGGAGCGCCGTCGAGGCGGGAACTGCCGCGGCCGAAGCCGCCGCCGACGAGCTTGCCGCGGCCAAGCTCCTGGTGCAGGCGCAGGTCGCACAGAAATACTTTCTGCTGCGCATGCATGACGCGGAACTCCGCCTGATGCGCGATAGCGTCGCGAGCTACGAGAGGTCGCTGCAGGTCAACCGCAACCAGTATGCGGCGGGGGTCGTATCCCGTGCCAATGTCGTGCAGGCCGAGGCGCAGCTCAATTCGACCCGGACGCAGACCCTGGACGTGGAGTTGACGAGGGCGCAGCTGGAGCATGCGATCGCGGTGCTGATCGGCAAGCCTCCGGCTGAGTTCGGCATCCCGGCAAAGCCCTGGAACCCGGTCATTCCAGGCGTGGCGCCCACGCTGCCCTCCGAACTGCTGCTGCGGCGCCCGGACATTGCCGCCGCGGAACGAATGATGGCCGCGGCCAACGCCCAGATCGGCGTTGCCCAGGCATCGTTCTATCCTTCGCTTCGGCTGTTCGCCAGCGGCGCGCTCAGCGTCGGTCTCGCGGGCGGCGTGGCGCTGGCGCAAGTGCTGCTTGACGGCGGAATTCGTCAGGCGCAAAAGGCGCGATACACGGCCGCGTACGCGGAGACGGTAGCCGAGTACCGGCAAACGGTTCTCGGCGCGTTTCGCGACGTGGAAGACACCCTCGCGGCGATGCGCCTGCTGGAGAGCCAGGCCGCGGCGCAGGCAGTGGCGGTGAAGGCGTCGCGCGATTCGGTCGCGATCATGCATAACCAGTACCAGGCGGGTATCGTGACCTACCTGTCCGTGGTCATCGTGCAGTCTGCCGCGCTCGTCAATGAACGGGCGGACCTGGCGATTCTCGCGCGCCGACTGCTCGCCAGCGTGGATCTGATCAAGTCCCTGGGCGGCGGTTGGGAGTTGGAAGCGCCGAAGGCGGCGGAAAAATAGTTACGCGCTTCATTCGGCCGGAGCGGCTGCCAGCGCCAGCCGCAGGCGCCGGCCGTCCTCGGCAACGAAGCGACCGCGTTCCGGCGAAAACGCCCGCACCGAGACTCGCAGCCGCCAGCCGCCGTCGCCCCGGGCAATGCGATAGACATGGTAGGTCGCATGCCGGTCGACCTTTGTGCCAATCGCCGACGCCGAGGGCACGCCGATCGCGAGATTGCGGCCGGGCACAGGATCGAGATAGGCGGCGGCGGAAAAATGCGCATGGCCGTGCAGCACAAGCTCCACTTCGTGCCGCTTGAGCATGTCGCGCAGCGTTGCGCCGTCGCGCAGCGATTTGCGCCAACGCACCGTGTGCGCCGCGGGCGGATGGTGCAGCATCACGATGCGGAACAGTCCGGCGCCGGACGTCTGCTCGAGAATGCGCTCCAGGCGCTTCAGCTGGCCTTCGCCCAGGCGCCCGGTGGCGAGGAACGGCGCCGAAGGCTGCGCACTCGACAGGCCGATCAGGGCCACGTGACGCCGTATGCGCAAACTGGGAAATGCGCCGTCGAATTCCACGCCCGCGCGGGCATCGTCGCCCAGCATGTAGGCCGACCATTGGGCGAACGTCTCATGCCAGGGCTCGCGCACGTAGGAATCGTGATTGCCGGGAACGACGGTAATTGCGTCGGGCGCGCCCAGCCGCTGGAGCCAGGACGACGCATCGCGGAATTCCTGCGGCAGTCCCAGATGCGTGAGGTCGCCGGTGACGGCAATGTGGTCAGGATGTTCTGCGTGCAGATCAGTCCGCAACGCATCAAGCACCTCGGTGCGGTGTTCATGGCGCCGCCGCAGCCACCACGACGCATAGCCGAGCAAGCGCTTGCCGAGCAGCACGCGCGGCTGCACGCCGTCGAGCGAGGACAGGTGCAGATCGGACAGATGCGCGAGCGTGAATTCGCCGTCCAGCGACGCCGCATGGCGCTCGTCAGCGT
>Ga0315910_10001493_pt1 | contig 21363 bp, 21 predicted proteins | sample EdamamesoilMG_FD_204470 | JGI IMG/M metagenome (GOLD analysis project Ga0315910, IMG submission 204470) | Garden soil microbial communities collected in Santa Monica, California, United States - Edamame soil | ecosystem: Environmental > Terrestrial > Soil > Garden | place: USA: California...
GCCAGCAACGCGGCCGCCTTGGCGCAGCCATCTCCGCAGGAATAGCTGTACAGCGTCACCGGGAAATTCTTCATGGCTTGCTGCATGGCGTAGGACACGGTCGGTGCGGAAGGTTTGTCCGTGAGTTTCTTGCGTTCGGCCTGCCTGGCGTTGGTGGGCGGCGGCTTGTCCGTGTAATGGACATTGCCATCGGCATCCACCCACTTGTAGAGCTCGGCGGCTGCCGGAGCAGCGGCCAGTGCGGCGATCAGCACAAGGGTCCAGCGCATCATGGGCATCTCCTGCGGAACGGAAACGCAATCATGCCACGGCCATTCCATTGTGGCGCAGCAGCGCATCGATCTTCGGTTCCCGCCCGCGGAAGGCAACGAACGATTCGAGCGCGGGCCGGCTGCCGCCTGCCGCGAGGATCTGCGACCGGAAGCGGTCTCCCACGGCGGGATTGAGGACGCCGTTCTCCTCGAACAGGCTGTATGCGTCCGCCGAAAGCACCTCGGCCCATTTGTAGCTGTAATAGCCGGCCGCGTAGCCGCCGCCGAAAATGTGCGAGAAACTGTTGGGAAAGCGATGGTACGGCGGCGGCACCAGCACGGCGACGCGCTCCCGCACCTGGGCAAGCAGTTCCAGCGGCGTCGCGGTTCCCGCCGGATCGAATTCGGAGTGCAGCAACATGTCGAACATCGCGAACTCGATCTGCCGCACCGTCTGCATGCCGCTCTGGAAATTCTTCGCGGCCACCATCTTGTCGAACAGCTCGCGCGGGATGGAGCGGCGCGAGTCCACATGCCGCGTCATGTCCTTCAACACATCCCATTCCCAGCAGAAATTCTCCATGAACTGGCTCGGCAGTTCGACCGCGTCCCATTCGACGCCGTTGATCCCCGAGACGCCGAGCACCTCGACCTGCGTGAGCAGGTGGTGCAGCCCGTGCCCGAACTCGTGGAACAGGGTGATGACTTCGTCGTGCGTGAACAGGGCGGGCCGGCCGCCGACGGGCGCGGAGAAATTGCAGTTGAGGTAGGCGACGGGCGTTTGCAGCGCGCCATTCTTGCGCCGGCGCGTGATCGCGTCGTCCATCCAGGCGCCGCCGCGCTTGCTGGTTCGCGCATACAGGTCCAGGTAGAACTGGCCGACCAGGCTGCCGTCGCGCGCGCGGATGGCGAAGAAGCGCACATCGGGATGCCAGCGCGGCGCTTCGTCGGGCTCGATCCTGAGCCCGTACAACGTCTCCACCACGCGGAACATGCCGGCAAGCACGACGTCTTCCGGGAAATACTGCTTGACCTCCTGGTCGGAGAAATCGTAACGAGCCACCCGGAGTTTTTCCGAGGCATAGGCCACGTCCCAGGGCTGGAGCTCGGGGATGCCGAGCGACGTCGCCGCGAAATCCCGCAGTTCCGCAAGGTCGCGCTCCGCGTGCGGCCGGGCTTTCTGCGCCAGCTCCTCCAGGAATCGCAGGACCTGCGCAGGCGAATCGGCCATCTTCGGCTGCAGCGAGAGCTCCGCGAAGCTGCCGAACCCAAGCAATTGCGCGGAATGACGGCGCAAGGAAAGGATCTCGCGGATGATTGCCCCGTTATCCCAGCGCGGATCGCCGAACTCCGCTGCCCGCGTTGCGTAAGCCCGGTAGATCTGCTCGCGCAGCGCACGATCGTCCGCGTACTGCATGACGGGAAGATACGAGGGCATGTGCAGCGTGAACCGCCATCCGCTCTTGCCGGCGTCGGCGGCGGCGCGCGCGGCGCTTTCCAGCACGTCGTCGGGGATGCCGCCAAGGCTCGCCGGCTCCTCGACGATCAACTCGAATGCGTTCGTTGCATCGAGCACGTTGTCGTTGAACTTCGAGGACAGTTCGGCCAGCCGTTCGCTGGCTTTTTTCAACTGCTCCTTGAGATCGGCCGGCAGTTCCGCCCCGCCCAGGCGAAAATCGCGCAACTCGTTCGCAATCGCCTTTCGCTGCGCCGGCGCCAGGCCCTGGAATGCCTTGCCGGCCTCGAGCTCCTTGTATCTGCGGTACAGGCCCTCGTTCTGCGCCAGCCCGGTGAAATACTGCGTGACGCGTGGCAGGTTGCTGTTGTAGGCCTCGCGCAATTCGGGGCTGTTCATCACCGCATTCAGGTGCGAAACCTGTCCCCACGAGCGCCGCAAGCGCTCGTTCGCGTCGTCCAGCGGCGCGACGAAGCTTTCCCATTCGGGGCGTTCGGTGGCGTTTTCCACGCTCGCGATCAGCGACCGGTTCTCTTCGAGCAACTGGTCGAGCGCCGGCGCGACGTGCTTCGGGTCGAACTCCGCGAATCGCGGCAATCCGGAAAAATCGAGCAGGGGATTCATGATGGTTTCAGGAGTGGGAGAAAGGCGGGCCGCAGCGGCCCTGGTACGGGAAAGCTTGCGGCGGTTACGGGAATTTCAACCCTCGAATACCACGTGCCCGCCGACCAGGGTGAACCGCACCCTTCCCTTCAGTTCGTAACCCGAAAAGGGCGTGTTGCGACCCTGGCTCTTCAGTTTCATCGGCTCCACCTTCCAGCGGGCGCCGGGATCGAACAGGCAAAGGTCGGCGTCACCTTCCAGCGCGAGCGTTCCGGCGTCGATGCCGAGGATCCGTGCCGGCTCGCTGGTCACTCTCGCCAGCGCCGCTGCCAGGGAAACCTTGTCTTCCTCCGCCCATTTCAGCGTCAGGGCCAGCAGGAGTTCGAGGCCCGTTGCACCGGCCTCGGATTCACCGAACGGGAGTTGCTTGGCATCGTCGTCCACCGGGGTATGGTCCGAGCAGATCACGTCGATCGTGCCGTCCGCGACGCCGCGCCGCAATGCGTCCCGGTCGCGCTGGCCGCGCAAGGGCGGGACCAGGTGGCAGTTCGAATCGAAGTAGCCGATGTCGTTCTCGCTCAGGTGCACGTGGTTCGCGGAAACGTCGCACGTGACGCGGATGCCGAAGGATTTCGCCTGCCTGACCATCTCCACGCCCTCCGCGCTGGACAGGCGGCAAAGGTGCACCCGCGCGCCGGTTTCGCGGGCGAGCAGCAGGATGGTGGAAAGCGCCACGGTTTCGGCGGCGACGGGGATCGGCGCAAGGCCCAGCCGGGTCGCCACCTGGCCCTCGTGGGCAACGCCCCCTTTCGCCAACCCGGCGTCGCGCGGCCGCAGCCAGACCGGGTAACCGAATGTCGTTGCGTACTGCAGCGCGCGCATCAAGACCTGGTTGTCGGCCAGCGGCTCGTCAGCCTGCGCGAATGCGACGCAGCCGGCCTCCAGCAACTCGGCCATCTCGGTCAGCCGCTCGCCCTTCAGGCCCTGGGTCAGCGCGCCCAGCGGGTAGACGTGCGCCTGGTTGAGGCTGCGCGCGCGATGCTTGAGCATTTCCACCAGGCCAGGTTCGTCGAGCGGCGGATCGGTATCGGGAGGACAGACCAGCGAAGTGACGCCGCCGGCGACCGCGGCGGCCATCTCGCTCTCGAGCGTGGCCTTGTACTCGTAACCCGGCTCCCGCAGTCGCGCCGAAAGGTCGACCAGCCCGGGGCAGACCACCAGGCCCGCGGCATCGATGACGCGATTGGCGTGAAAGCCGTCGGGCATCTTTCCGATCGCGGCAATCCTGCCGGCGACGATGAAGACATCCGCGACGCGGTCGGCGCCGCGCGCCGGGTCAACCACCCGCCCGCCCTTGATGTGGATTTTCATGTATTCCCGACCACGATCGACATGACCGCCATGCGCACCGCTATGCCGAACGTGACCTGCGGCAGGATCACCGACTGGCGTCCGTCCGCCACGCTGGATTCGATTTCGACGCCGCGATTCATCGGTCCCGGATGCATCACGATCGCATCCGGGCGCGCCAGCGCCAGCTTCTCCGCCGTCAAGCCGTAGTTCTTGAAAAATTCCTGCGCTGACGGCAGCAATGCCCCGTTCATGCGCTCGTTCTGCAGGCGCAGCATGATGACCACATCAGCGTCCTTCAGGCCCTGCGCCATATCGTGGTAGACGTGCACGCCGAGTTCCGCCACGTTGGCCGGGAGCAGCGTGCGCGGGCCGATGACCCGGACCTCCGGCACCCCCAGCGTGGTCAGCGCATGGATCTGCGACCTTGCGACGCGCGAGTGCAGGACGTCGCCGACGATCGCCACGCGCAATGTGGAAAAATCCTTCTTGTAGTGGCGGATCGTGAACATGTCGAGCAGCCCCTGGGTCGGGTGCGCATGGCGCCCGTCCCCGGCATTGATGACATGGATGTACGGCGCGACATGGCGCGCGATCAGGTGCGCGGCGCCGCTCTGCGAATGCCGCACGACGAACATGTCCGCGTGCATCGCCGAGAGGTTCGCGACGGTGTCCAGCAGTGTCTCGCCCTTGCTCTGGGACGACGTGCCGACGTTGAGGTTGATCACGTCGGCGGACAGGCGCTTGGCCGCGATCTCGAAGGTCGTCCGCGTGCGGGTGGACGACTCGAAGAAGAGGTTGAACACCGACTTGCCGCGCAGCAGGGGCACTTTCTTGATCTCGCGCTCGGCGACCGACAGGAAGGAATGCGCCGTGTCGAGGATGTTCAGGAGGATTTCTCGCGGCAGGCCCTCGATGGTCAGCAGGTGCTTGAGCTCGCCGTTGGCATTGAGCTGCGGGTTGTACGCCATCATCCCCCCGCCACCGCAGTGACATCCAGGCTCAGGCGGCCGTCGGCTGCCTTTTTCAGTTCCACCTGCTCCCCCGCGCCGACGCTGACCTGCGCGCCGGTGAATTGCGCGGTGATCGGAAGCTCGCGGCCGCCGCGATCGACCAGCGCCGCCAGGCGCACCCGCCGCGGGCGCCCGTAGTCGAACAGCTCGTTGATCGCCGCGCGAATGGTGCGCCCGGTGTAGAGAACGTCATCCACCAGGATCACGTCGGCGTCGACGACCTCGAAGGGGATCTCGGAGGGTTTGACCCGCGGGCTCAACCCGCGGCTGCCGAAGTCGTCGCGATAGAAAGAAACGTCGATGGTCCCGAGGGGCTGCTTCAGGCCCAGCGCCTGGTGCAGCCTCTCGGCGAGCCAGACGCCGCCCGTATGGATGCCGATCAACACTGTCTCGGCGCTCGTTTCCGGGCGCATCTGCTCGATCAGCGCCGCGACCAGGCGCTCGGCGTCAGGCAAGGGCATTTTCTTCAAAGAAGGCTTCCAGGATCAGTTTTGCGGACAACGGGTCCAGCCGCTTGCGTGATTGACGTCCGTCCAGCCCGGCCGCCCGCGCCATGCTCGCGGCCTCGACCGAAGTCAGCCGTTCATCCACCATCCGGACCTGCAACCCGAAGCGGCCATGCAATCGCTGCGAGAACTTGCGCGCGAGGGCGCTGAGCCCGTGCTCCGACCCGTCCATCGCGAGGGGCAGCCCCACCACCAGGAGCACCGGTTCCCATTCTTCCACCAGCTGGGCGATGCGCGCGAATCGCCGCTCGTTCTCGACGGCATCGATGGTCTCGAGCGGATGGGCAATGGCGAGCCTCATGTCGCCCACGGCGACGCCGATGCGCCGCTCGCCGAAATCGAAGGCGAGGACGGATCCCGATTTCAATGGCTTGATGTTGCCGGCGGGCTCGGAGTGCGGATTCGGGCCGGAGGGCGCCACTCAGCGATCCCGCTCACGCATGGCCGGCATCCTCCGACAGGCTGGTCAGGTCGACGCCCAGCAGTTCCATCGCCGCGTCGAAGCGCTCGGCGGCCGGACGCTCGAAAATCACGGCCGGCGTCGCTTCCACCGTGAGCCAGGCGTTCTGGCCGAGCTCGTGCTCGAGCTGGCCCGGCGCCCAGCCGGCGTAACCCAGCGAAACCAGGATGTTGTCCGGGCCCGGCCCCTCGCCGTGACCCAGCGCCTCGAGAATGTCCTTCGACGTGGTCAACCCGACCTCGCCGTTGACCGACAGGGTCGATTGCCAGCCACCGACCGGCCGGTGCAGCACGAAACCGCGGTCGACCTGGACCGGGCCGCCGAAATAGACCGGCAGCTTGCCGACCGACTGGTTGTCGAGGGCAATCTCGACCTGCTCGAAGAGGGCGCCCAGCGTCATGTCGGTGGGCCGATTGACCACGACGCCGAGGGCGCCCTGGTCGTTGTGCTCGCAGATGAACGTAAGGGACCTGGCGAAATGCGGATCCGCCATGTTGGGCATGGCGATCAGAAAGTGGTTGGTGAGATTCACGCTTTGCATGGATGCGCCTGCGCCATTTTACCTGCGACGGCCCATGCGCCACAAACCGGGCGAATGACCCCGTATAATCCACGCAGGGCAGCGGGATTGGGCCGTGGGCGCGGCATGCCGGAGTCCCGGCCGGGCAAGGCCCGGCGCGCTGCCCGCTCCGCAATCCGAGGTTCGAGAGGCTTCATCTGGCAACCCAACAGGAATTGTCGGCTTTCCTTGCCGAGGTGGAGCGGCGAGCGTTCAAGCAGGCCATGTTTGCGGTGCGCGACCAGCATGTCGCGCTCGACATCGTGCAGGATGCCATGCTCAAGCTGACGGACAAGTATTCCGGGCGCTCGCCGGCCGAATTGCCGCTGCTGTTTCAGCGCATATTGCAGAATACGATCCGGGACTTCTACCGGCGGCAGAAAGTGCGCTCGCTGTGGACCACGCTGTTTTCGTCGTTCCAGCCGCAGGAAGATGGCGAGGACTATGACCCGCTGGAAACGATGCAGACCGAGGGTCCGGGGGGCAAGGGCGATTCCCCGGCCGACCGCCTCGAGCGCGCCCAGGTTGCAGCCCTGGTCGAGCAGGGATTGCAGCAGCTGCCCCCCCGTCAACGCGAGGCCTTCGTGCTGCGTTACTGGGAGGAGCTGGATGTGGCCGAAACCGCGGCGGCCATGGGGTGCTCGGAAGGCAGCGTCAAGACCCATTGCTCCCGCGCGACCCACGCGCTGGCGGCATTCCTGAAGCAGAAAGGCATAGAACCATGAACGAAAACGATCTGGCCAGGCGGATCGTTGAACGGCTCGACCATGGCCTGGACGAGTTGCCGTCATCGACCACACAAAAACTGCAGGCCGCCAGGGCGGCGGCCCTGGCCCGCTATCGCGGCGACCCCGGCCAGGGGCGCTGGCGGGCGGGCGCGCTGCTGCCCGGCCGGGGGCTGGCCTTGCGGCTTGCGCTGCCGATGGCGATCGTGATTGCGAGCCTCACGGGCCTGCTCTACTGGCAGATGTCGCCCTCCCATGATGACGAACTCGACACCGGCATGCTGGCCGGCGAGTTGCCCATCCATGCCTATATCGATCCGGGTTTCGACACTTGGCTACGGAACACCTCGCATACGCCGCAGCAATAGCGCTGGTTCTCACCCTGGGTTGCGGTACGCCGGCCGCCATGGCCGCGCAGGCCCAGGGCACGACGGCTCCCGCCTGGTCCCAGCTTTCTGCGGACCAGAAGCACCTGCTGGCGCCTCTTGCCAAGGAATGGGACACGCTGGAGCCGGAAAGCCGCAAGCGCTGGTCGCGGATGGCCACCCGCTACCCCACGCTGGCGCCGGACCAGCAGAACCGCTTCAAGCAACGCCTGCAGGAGTGGTCGAAGCTGACGCCCGGCGAGCGCGGACAGGCGCGGGAACGCTACAAGGAATTGCGCAACCTGCCCCCGGAACGGCGCAAGGAACTGCGGCAGCGCTGGCACGAATACCAGCAGCTTCCGGAAGAGCAGCGCCAGCAGCTGCGCGAGCAGCAGGCGCCGCCGCCGGGCGGCAAGGGCGATGCCCGACCGCCCCGATGAGCCCCTCGCGAATACGCCGTCCTTCCCGGATTCCGGCGTTCGGGCGGGGCCGAACCTGACACCCGCCTCCCTTCGCCTCCGGGTCTTCAGCCTGTTCTACGAAGGCGTGCTGCTGTTCGCCCTCGTGTTCGTGGCCTCCTACCTGTTCATCAGCCTCGCCCGCGACGCGCAATCGGGCTGGGCACGCATCGTGTTCCAGTGCTACCTGCTGGCGGTCTGCGGCGCGTACTTCATGTTCTGCTGGGTGCGCGGCGGGCAGACGCTGCCGATGAAGACCTGGCGCCTGCGCCTGGTCACCGCGGCAGGCCACCCGCTTCCGGCGAATGCGGCATTTGTGCGATACCTGGTTGCGATCCCCGCCATGACCACCGGCCTGGGCGTTCTCTGGGCAGTGTTCGATCGCGATCGCCAGTTCCTGCAGGACAGGATCGCGGGCACGCGCATCGTCCGCGTCGCGCCCGCCGGCGAGGCCTAGCAGGGCCTCGCAGCGGCTACCTTTTTTCGACCCTCCACATCATCCACACCGCCGCGCCGAGGAAGGCGAGGGTCGGGAAGATCGCCGTGAACAGCGGGGGCCAGGCATTGAGCAGGCCGAGGTGCCCGAACAGCCGGTTGGAAAGATGGAAGCCCAGCCCGAGCATGATGCCGGTGAAGATCTTGCCGCTGACGCCGCCCTCGCGCACCTGGAAATAGGCGAAGGGCAACGCCAGCACCATCATCACCAGGACCGCGAATGGATAGATGATCTTGGACCACAGCACGATCTGATAGCGCGCCGTATCCTGGCGATTCTCGGAAAGGTGGCCGATGTAGGACCACAGGTCCCAGAGCGACATCTGCTCCGGCACCACCATGAGCACGTTGAGCACGCCGGGGTTGAGCACGGAGCGCCAGTAGGCCTCCGAGATGCGGCTGACCGTCGTGCGGTCCTCCTCGAAGCGGGTCTGGACCACGTCCTGCAGGCGCCAGAGGTTCTCGCGCTGGAACTCGCCCTTTTTCGCGCGGCTGATCGCGCGCAACCGGTAGTCGGAATCGAATTCGTAGATCTTGACGTCGTGAATCACGGTCTCCGGAAAGATCCGCGCGACATTCACGAAGCTGGTGTCGTCCTTCACCCAGAGCCCGGAGCGGAACGCCTGCGCGATCACGTTGTTGCTGGTGGCCTTGAGCCGCAGCCTCTGCGCCGCCTGCTCGCTCGCCGGCGCGACGAATTCCCCGAGCAGGAAGGTGAGGATCGAAAGGGCGACGCCGATCTGCACCAGTGCAAAGGCCATGTTGCGGGCGGAAACGCCGGAGACGCGCATGACGGTGTACTCGGAATGCGCGACCAGCTGCGCAAGCGCGAACAGGGTGCCGATGAGCGCGGCCACCGGCAGGATCTCGTAAGCGCGCCCCGGAAGGCTCAGGATCACGTAGACCGCGGCGAGCTGCAGGCGGTAGCTGCCGCGGCCCAGGTCGCCGAGTTCCTGGATGAAATCGAAAAAACCGAAGAGCAGCAGCAAGGCCGAGAATACGAGCGCCGTGCTCCAGAAGATCTGCGTGGCGACGTATCGGCGGATGGTCCTCATCGGCGCAGCAGCCGCAGCGGTTTGACCGAAAGCCTGTAATAGAAGAGCGCGGCCAGCACCGCGAGCATGGCGACATGCACCGACCACATGCCGACGAACGCGCTGATGCGCTGCTGGGCGATCCAGGCCTGGAAGATCGAGAGCAGGTTGCTGTAGACCATGTAGAGCAGCGCGGCCAGCATCAGGTTCAACGACCGGCCCGCGCGCGGATTCACGAAGCTCATCGGGATGGCAAGCAGGCAGAGCACGAAGGCGCTGATGGGCAGGCCGACGCGCCAGATGAGCTCGGCGCGTGCCGCGGGCGTATCCTCCCGGAGGAGGTCCGCCGTGCTCCTCGACTTGGCGGTCGGCACGATCTCCTTGGCCTCGCTCGATTCGATGCGCAGCGAATATTTGTCGAATTCGATGATGCGGTATTCCGCGGAGCCGGGGGGGCCGATGTAGCGGCGGCCATTGAGCAGCACGAGGAAGCGGTCGCCGTTCGGGGCCGTCTCCTGGTAGCCGCGCTTGGCCACCGTCGTTCCCACCTGTTCGTCTTCATCCGAATGGACGAAGATGTTGGCGACGGTGCTCAGGTTCGCTGCGAGCTTTTCCACGAAATAGACGCGCTCGGCCCGGCGCGACTCCTTGAACACGCCCGGCGAGATCGCCGAGACTTCGTCCTGGTTCTCGAGCTGGCGCCGGAATTCCTCGGTTTTCGCCATGGCCCAGGGCGAAAGCAGCAGGCTCAGCAGCGTGATCACGAACACCAGCGGCGTTGCATAGATCAGGACCGGACGGATCCACGCGTTGAGGCCCTGCCCCGATGTGAACCAGACCACCATTTCCGAATCCCGGTAACTGCGGGTGAGCGTCATCAGCACGGAGATGAACAGCGTCAGCGACAGCAGGATCGGCAGGTAGCGAAGGTTGGCGAAGCCGAGGAACGTCAGGACGGCGTCGGTGGAGATGTTTCCGCGGGCTGCGTAGCCGAGGAAGCGGATGAGCTGCGTGGTGATGGTGATCGCCAGCAACACGACGAACGTCGTAATGCCTGTGATGGCAAACTCCCGGAGCAGGGAGCGCTGGAAAATCATCGGCTGCTTTGACTTTCCCGGGACATGGAAGGGATAATTCCGTAAGCCCTAAGTAATTGAATGGCAAACAGCATTGGAGGAGTCGCGTGGAATTTAGCATAAAAGGCGCAGCGCCGGACAAGGTCGTGGCCGGCTGTATCGTGGTGGCGGTGTTCGCATCCGGCAGGCTTTCGAGGTCCGCGAAGGTCGTCGATCGCGCGTGCGGCGGAAAGATCGGCGCCCTCCTCAAGCAAGGGGATTTCGATGCGAAGGCCGGCGCGACGCTCATGCTCTTCGACCTCCCGGGCGTCGCCAGCAAGCGCGTCCTGCTCGCCGGCTTCGGCAAGGAAGGCGCAACCGGCATTCGGGAATTCAGGGAAGGCGTGCGCGGCGCGATGCGCGCCCTCGGCGAATCAGGCGCCGCCGATGCGACCCTCTACGTCACGGAAATCGAGGTGCGGGACCGCGCCGCCGGCTGGGCCGTGATGCAGGCGGCGCAGGTGGCCCTCGAAACCGCCTACCGGTTCGATCGACTCAAGAGCGCCAAGGAACGCCGCCGGCCCCTGCAGCGCGTCGTATTCGGCGCCGCGGGCAAGGTGGCCGGGCTCGAGGCGGGTCTCGCGCGCGGCATCGCGATCGGGGAAGGGATCAATTTTGCCCGGGACCTCGGCAACCTTCCGCCCAATATCTGCACGCCGGCCTATCTGGCGGAGCAGGCTCGCGCACTGGTGCGCAGCCACAAGCTCAAGGTCGACGTGCTCGAGCGCAAGGACATGGAGAAGCTCGGCATGGGCTCCCTGATCTCCGTGGGCAACGGCAGCCGGCAACCGCCCAAGCTGATCGTGATCGAACATCGCGGCGGGCCGAAGAAGCAGAAACCCGTGGTGCTGGTGGGCAAGGGCATCACCTTCGACACCGGCGGCATCTCGCTCAAGCCCGGCGCGGAAATGGACGAGATGAAGTACGACATGTCCGGCGCAGGCAGCGTGCTGGGCGTGTTGCGCGCCGTGGCGCAGATGAAGCTGCCGCTGAATGTCGTCGGCGTGGTGCCGGCCACGGAGAACATGCCCGACGGCAATGCGACGCGTCCCGGCGACATCGTCACCAGCATGTCGGGCCAGACCATCGAGATCCTGAATACGGATGCGGAAGGGCGGCTCATCCTGTGCGACGCGCTGACCTATTCGGAGCGCTACGATCCGGCGGCGGTGATCGACATCGCCACGTTGACCGGCGCCTGCGTCATCGCGCTGGGGCATGTGGCCTCGGGCCTGTTCTCGAACGACGACAAATTGGCCGCGGAAGTGCTGGAGGCGGGACAATCCGCATTCGACCGCGCCTGGCACATGCCCATGTGGGACGACTACCAGGACCAGCTCAAGAGCAATTTCGCGGACATAGCGAACATCGGCGGCCGTCCCGCCGGCAGCGTGACCGCCGCCTGCTTCCTGGCCCGCTTCGCCCGCAAGTTCAAGTGGGCCCACCTCGACATCGCGGGCACGGCCTGGAAATCCGGGCGCGAAAAGGGATCCACCGGGCGGCCCGTCCCCCTGCTCACGCAGTTCCTGATGAAGCGCGCCGGCTGGTGACGGAAGTCCTGTTTTACACCAACGCCCCGGACAAGCTGCAGACCGCCTGCATCCTGGCGACCAAGGCGCTTGCCCGCAAGATGCGGGTGATGCTGTTCACCGCCGACGCAGCCGCCACGGATCGGCTGGGCAGGATGCTGTGGACCGTGCCCGCCACCGGCTTCATGCCCCACTGCCGCAGCGAACATGCGCTCTCGGGTGTGACGCCGGTCATCGTGGACCACCTGGCCGATCGCCTGGTGCACGACCAGGTCCTCATCAACCTGCGTGACGAGACCCCGGCCTTTTTCAGCCGCTTCCAGCGGCTGGTCGAGATCGTCGGGCAGGACGACGCCGACCGCCTGGCCGCGCGCGAGCGCTACCGGTTCTATCGAGACCGCGGATACGACATTCGCACCCACCCGCTGGGGGAGCCCGCCGCCTGATGGCCGAGGACACGCCGTATATCCCGCCCGGCGCAGAAGACGAGGAGCAGAGCGACGTCCTCGGCAAGCTCGACCACCTGCTCAACAAACACAGACCGCGGCCTCGCGATTCCGGAAGCGAGGCCCTCCCCGTCCTCACCGAAGCACTGCCCACGGAACCCATCCCGACGTTGACCGACATCGTCGCGCCGGGCGCCAGGCCGCAGCGGGCGCCCGAGACCGGTCACATCGAAATGGCGCTGATCCAGCGGCTCGCCATTCGCCTGGAAGTCGAGCGTTCGCGCCTGCTCGCGGACGGCGCCAGCGCGGATCGCGCCGCGGTCATCGACGAGCTGGTCGCGCGCCTGCGCGCTTCGCTTCCCGATATCGTCCGGGTCGCACTGGATCGCGAAGAGCGGCGCTAGCAGGGCCCGCGACGGGGTCGGTGGGCTATAATCCGGCGCTTCCCGGAACCCCGTTTTTTTCACGCCCGCATCATGGAACTCGCCAAGAGCTTCGAACCGCAGGACATCGAGCGCCGCTGGTATCCCGCATGGGAATCGCGCGGCTACTTCGAAGCCCCGGGCGATGCCACGCGCCCGCCCTATTGCATCCAGCTGCCGCCGCCCAACGTCACGGGCACGCTTCACATGGGCCACGCGTTCCAGCAGACCCTGATGGACTCGCTGATCCGCTACCACAGGATGCGCGGCTTCGACACCAACTGGGTCGTCGGCACCGATCATGCGGGCATCGCCACCCAGATCGTGGTCGAGCGCCAGCTCGAACTCGAGAAGCAATCGCGCCACGACCTCGGCCGCGACAAGTTCGTCGAGCGCGTCTGGGAATGGAAGCAGCAATCAGGCTCCACCATCACGCGCCAGATGCGACGGCTCGGCGCCTCCGCCAACTGGTCATATGCCGACACGGAAGGCCACAAGGCCGGTTACTTCACCATGGATGCGCGCATGTCGCAGGCCGTGGTCGAGGTGTTCGTGCGCCTCCATGAAGAAGGCCTCATCTACCGCGGCAAGCGCCTCGTGAACTGGGATCCGGTGCTGGGCACCGCGGTCTCCGACCTCGAGGTCGACAGCGAAGAGGAAGACGGCAGGATCTGGGAGATCCGCTATCCGCTCGCCGGCGGCAAGGAAAGCCTGGTCGTGGCGACCACGCGCCCGGAAACGATGCTGGGCGATGCCGCGGTTGCGGTGCATCCCGGCGACGATCGCTATCGTTCCCTGGTCGGCAAGCAGGTGCTGCTGCCCCTGACGGGCCGCAGCATTCCGGTCATCGCGGACGACTATGTCGATCCGGCGTTCGGCACCGGGTGCGTGAAGATCACGCCGGCGCACGATTTCAACGACTACGCGATGGGACAGCGCCATTCCCTGCCGCAGATCAACGTCATGACGCTGGGCGCGAAGATCAGCGACGAGGCGCCGCCGGCGTACCGTGGCCTGGATCGGTTCGAGGCGCGCAAGCGCGTCCTCGCGGACCTGCAGGCGCAAGGGCTGCTGGTTTCGGAGAAACCGCACAAGCTCAAGGTGCCGCGATCCGGACGCACCGGCGTGATCGTCGAGCCGATGCTGACCGATCAATGGTTCGTGAAGATGGAGGGTCTCGCGCGCCAGGGCCTGGAGGCGGTCGCAAGCGGCGAAGTCCGTTTCCACCCGGATCACTGGACCAGCACCTACAACCATTGGCTCGAGAACATCCAGGACTGGTGCATCTCGCGCCAGTTGTGGTGGGGTCATCAGATTCCAGCGTGGTATGACGACGCGGGCAACATCTATGTCGGACGCACGGAAGACGAAGTTCGAAAGAAATACTCCTCACTCCTCGCCCCTCACGCCTCACTACGCCGCGATAGCGACGTCCTCGACACCTGGTTTTCGTCCGCGCTGGTGCCGTTTACCTCGCTCGGCTGGCCGCAGAAAACACCCGACCTCGATCGCTACCTGCCGTCGTCAGTGCTGGTGACCGGCTTCGACATCATCTTCTTCTGGGTCGCCCGGATGGTCATGATGACGAAGCATTTCACGGGCAAGGCGCCGTTCCGCGACGTCTACATCAACGCGCTGGTCCGTGACGCCGAAGGCCAGAAGATGTCGAAATCGAAGGGCAATACCCTCGATCCGCTCGACCTCATCGACGGCATCACGCCGGACGAACTGGTCGCCAAGTCGACCGTCGGCCTGCTGCGGGCGGAGCACAAGCAGAAGATCGAGAAGTATGTCCGCAAGAACTATCCGGCGGGCATCCCGGCTTACGGCGTGGACGCGCTGCGCTTCACGTTCTGCTCCCTTGCGACGTTCGCGCGCACGCTGAACTTCGACCTCAACCGCTGCGAAGGCTATCGCAACTTCTGCAACAAGCTGTGGAATGCCACGCGCTTCGTGCTGATGAATTGCGAAGGCAAGGAAAACGGGTTCGAAGAGCATACGGCCGAACAGTGCGGGCCGGGCGGCTACCTCGAGTTCTCACAGGCCGACCGCTGGATCGTCAGCCTGCTGCAGAGGGCGGAAGCCGATGTCGCAAAGGGATTCGCCGAGTACCGCTTCGACAATGCCGCCAGCGCGATCTACAAGTTCGTCTGGGACGAATACTGCGACTGGTACCTCGAGATCGCCAAGGTCCAGATGCAGTCCGGCAGCGAGGGGCAGCAACGCGCGACGCGGCGCACGCTCCTGCGCGTGCTGGAGGTCACCTTGCGCCTCGCGCATCCCATCATCCCCTTCATCACGGAAGAACTCTGGCAGAAGGTCGCTCCGCTGGCAGGCCGGCACCCGGGCGGGGATGCGTCGATCATGATGCAGAAATATCCCGCCTCGCAGCCCGAAAAGATCGATGAAGCGGCCGAAGCATGGGTGGATGAGCTCAAGTCCCTGGTCGACGCGTGCCGGGCACTGCGCGGGGAAATGGGCCTGTCCCCCGCGCAACGGGTGCCGCTCGTGGCGGCCGGCAACGCAACCCGCCTGCGTGAGTTCGCGCCCAGCCTGAAAGCGCTGGCGAAGCTGTCCGACGTCGACGTTGTCGATGAATTCGATGCCGCCTCGGGAGCCACTGCACCCGTGCAAGTGGTGAGGGACTATCGCCTGATGCTGCGGATCGAAATCGATGTCGCGGCGGAACGGGAACGCCTCTCGAAGGAAATCGCCCGGCTGGAAGGCGAAATCTCCAGGGAGGGGGCCAAGCTTGCCAACGCCGGCTTCGTCGAGCGCGCCCCGGCGGCCGTCGTCGCGCAGGTGAGAGACCGCATTGCGGGAAACACCGCCACCCTCGACAAGGTCAAGGCGCAGCTAGCTTCGCTCGCTTAGAGATTGGAACCCCGACCACGGCGTGGTTGCAGGCAAGGGCGCCCGAGGGCGCGCCAAGACCAAAGAAAACGGGCGCCCGAGGGCGCGCCAAGACCAAAGAAAACGGGCGCCCGAGGGCGCCCGTCTGTCACACAACCCGGCTTACGCCAGATTAGAACGTGTGCTTGATACCCACGGTTGCTGCGGTGTGGTCGGAACCGAAGCCGCCGGTGGAACCGGAGCCGGCGCCGATGCCGTAGTTCGCGTTGTCGTCGTTCTTGATCATCGTGCCGACGATGTACACCTGCGATTGCTTGGACAGGTTGTGGTAGTAGCCCAGGCCGATCATGCTGGCACCGGAACTGTCGAGGCTGCCACCGTCCACATCGGCATCATCAGCCAACACCACTTCGGCGCCAAAGTAGCCGCTCGGCAGGCTCCACTTCAGGCCCACGAAAATGTTGTTGCGCTCCAACTTGCCGCCGGATTCCGCTTCGTACTCCAGCATTTCATAGCGCGCCGTCAGCGCGATGTCGCCGAACTTGAAGCCGCCGCCGAATTGCAGGCCGGTTGCATCAACGATTTCAGCTGCTCCGCCGCCAATCCCGGTCAGATCCATCGTCGACTCGGAATGCTTTTCGTAAGCGACGTTGGCGAACCAGGGCGCTTCAGCCGGCTTGAATTGCGCACCCAGCGAGGTGATCGTCGGGTTGGTGACGCCGTCATCGTACGCGCTCAGAGTCTGGTCGATTTCGAACGTGAAGCCGTTCCAGTTCGGGCTTTCGTACCAGATGGTGTGGCTGGTACGGCGCCAGAAGCTGCCGGATTCGGACGGGCTGCCAGCTTGGCCGTTACCGGCATCGAACCATTTGAACCCGGTGCCGAGGCCGGACTGGCCGAGCATCTGGATATTGCTGCCGATGCCCATCGCGCCGTCCAGCGGGCTGGATTCGTACATGAAGCGTTCGTACACGTTTTCGTTCGTGCCCATCTTGAACGCGCCCCAATCACCAGCGATACCGAGGTAGCTGTTCCGATTGGCGACGCCGCCGATGGCGGTGTTCTCGGCGCCCCAATCCATCTGGAGGTTCAAGATGATCTTGTTGCCGTTGCCGATGTCGTCAACGGAAGCGATGTTGACGTTGGAGTAGTTGGTCGCCAGGCTGGTGCGGTTCAGGCCTTCTACGGTGCCGTCGGCGGAATCCTTGGAATTGATGACTGCAATGCCGACGTTGATGGCGCCGCTGATGGTGACTTCGGCCATCGCGGACGGGGCGACAAACGCGCCGGCCACCGCGAGTGCGATAAGACTCTTCTTCATGCGATCTCCTTTTTTGATTTGCTTGATCCGGTAAGGCGCGTTAACTCGCCCTGCCCTCACGGGGCCTGAGAGTGCCCCCGCACGATTCAACCTCTCCCGGGAAGAAAGAAGTTGCCGCGATTTTGCCAAAGCGCAACACCCGGGGGCAAGCCTTTTTCCCTCTTAACCCATCAAATTCCCCGGTTTTTGTTGCGCGTCTGCAACACTGCGGTGCACAAAAAAGGCCTTTGGGCGCCGATCCGGCCCTTTTTAGGCGGAACAGCAACTTACGGGGAAATGGTGAAGTTGTTTCTGAATCGAACCGGCAGGGAAGCAGCGCAACCCCTATTCGAATGTCATTGCGCCGGGAAACAGGCTGCCAAGGGCATGGCCCGGATCGGGCGCCCGCATGAAAGCCTCCCCGACCAGGAAGGCGTTCACGCCCGACGCCTGCATGCGTCGCACATCGGCGGGGGCAAGGATGCCGCTCTCCGTGATGACCAGGCGGTCACCGGGGATGCGGCGCAGGAGGTCCAGGGTGGTCTCCAGCCGGGTTTCAAAGGTTCGAAGGTTGCGGTTGTTGACGCCCACCAGCGGGGTTTGCAGCCGAAGCGCCCGTTCCAGCTCGGCGCCGTCATGGACTTCCACCAGCACCGACATGCCCAGCGCCAGCGCAGCCTGCTCGAGGTCCACCAGCTGGGCATCGTCGAGGGCCGCAACGATGAGCAGGATGCAGTCGGCGCCCCAGGCCCTGGCCTCGTAGACCTGGTAAGGGTCGATCATGAAGTCCTTGCGCAGCACCGGCAGGGCGCACGCCGCACGGGCCTGCCGCAGGTAGTCCGGGCTGCCCTGGAAGAACTGGACGTCGGTCAGCACCGATAGGCAGGCGGCCCCGTGCCGTGCATAGGCGGCGGCAATCGACGCAGGATCGAAATCGGCCCGCAGGATCCCTTTGCTCGGACTCGCTTTTTTCACTTCCGCGATGACCGCGGGGGATTTCCGGGCAATCCGGGTTCGCAGCGCTCCCGCGAAATCCCGCACGCCGCCCTTGCCCTCGGCGGCCTGCCTCACCGCCGCCAGGGGCAGGCGTTGCCTGGCGTCCGCCACTTCGGTCGCCTTTACGTCGAGAATCTTCCGCAGTACATCCGCCATGACCGTTCAGCCGGCTTTCAGCTTCCGGGTGAAGGCGACGAATTCGTCGAGCTTGGCCCGGGCCTTGCCGCTCGCGATGACCTCGAGGGCCTTGCCCAGGCCGGCCTCGTGGCTGGGCGCCAGGCCCGCGGTATAGATCGCGGCGCCCGCGTTCAGGGCCACGATATCGCGCGCCGCGCCCGGGCGGTTGTCCAGCGCCGCCAGCAGCATGTCGCGCGACGCGTTGCCGTCGCCCACCTGGATGGCCTTCAATTCCGCGGGCTGCAAACCGAATTGACGCGGGTGGATCGTGAATTCGCGGACTTCCCCGTCGCGAAGCTCGCCCACCAGCGTGTCGCCGGAAAGCGAAATCTCGTCGAGCCCCTCCATGCCGTGCACCACCATGACATGCCGGCTGCCCAGGCGCTCGAGCACCCGCGCCTGGATGCCGACCAGGTCGGCATGGAAAACCCCCATCACCTGGTTCTTCGCGCCCGCCGGATTGGTGAGCGGTCCGAGGATGTTGAAGAGCGTCCTGACGCCAAGCTCGCGCCGGACGGGCGCGGCAAATTTCATCGCCGCATGGTGGCTGGGCGCGAACATGAACCCGACGCCGGTCTCGCGAATGGATTGCGCGACCTGGTCGGGGGTGAGATTGAGGTTGGCGCCGAGCGCCTCCAGCACATCCGCGCTACCCGACTTGCTGGAGACCGAGCGGCCGCCGTGCTTGGCGACCTTGGCGCCCGCCGCGGCCGCGACGAAAGCGGCCGCCGTGGAAATATTGAAGGTGTGGGCGCTGTCGCCGCCGGTGCCGCAGGTATCGAGCAGGTGCGCTTCGTCGCCGACGTCGACCTTCGTGGAGAATTCGCGCATCACCTGGGCGGCCGCGGCGATTTCGCCGATGGTCTCCTTCTTGACGCGCAATCCCATCAGGATGGCGGCAATGAGCGTGGGCGACATTTCCCCGCTCATGATCTGGCGCATCAGGGCCAGCATTTCATCGTGGAAGATTTCGCGATGCTCGATGACTCTGACCAGTGCGTCCTGTGGCGTCATTGCCGCTCCCGGGGCTTCAGCTGTTCTTCAGGAAATTCGCCAGCAGGTCGTGGCCGCGCTGGGTGAGGATGGATTCCGGGTGGAACTGGACCCCTTCCACCGCCATCTCCCTGTGGCGCACGCCCATGATCTCCCCGTCCTCGCTCCACGCCGTGACTTCCAGGCAGGCGGGCAGGCTGCTGCGCTCGATGACCAGGGAATGATACCGCGTGGCCGTCAGGGGATCGGGCAAGCCGCTGAACACCCCCGCGTTGGTGTGCCGGATGTCCGACGTTTTTCCGTGCATGAGCTGCGCCGCATGGACGATCCTGCCGCCGAAGGCCTGGCCGATGCTCTGGTGCCCGAGGCATACGCCGAGGATCGGGATCCTGCCGGCGAAGCGCTGGATGGCGCCCACCGACACACCGGCTTCGTTCGGCGTGCAGGGGCCGGGCGAGATCACGATGCGTTCCGGCGCAAGTGCCTCGATCCGGTCCAGGTCGATCTCGTCGTTGCGGAACACCTGCACCGTTTCGCCCAGTTCGCCGAGGTATTGCACCAGGTTGTAGGTGAAGGAATCGTAGTTGTCGATCATGAGCAGCATGGCGGTCTCCTAGCGCAGGCCGCTGTTGAGCCCGGCCTGGGCCATTTCCGCCGCGCGCAGCAGGGCGCGCGCCTTGTTCTGCGTCTCAACCCATTCGCTGCGCGGCACGGAGTCGGCCACGATCCCGGCGCCGGCCTGCACGTACAAGGTGCCATTCGCGATCACGGCGGTCCGGATGGCGATGGCCAGGTCCATGTCGCCGTTGAAACCCAGGTAGCCGACCGCGCCCGCGTAGATGCCGCGCTTGGTGGGTTCGAGCTCGTCGATGATCTCCATCGCCCGGACTTTCGGCGCCCCGCTGACGGTGCCGGCGGGAAATGTCGCTTTCAGCACCGCCATGGCATCCAGCCCGGGCAGCAGGCGGCCCTCCACGTTCGACACGATGTGCATCACGTGGGAATAGCGCTCGATGTTCATGTTCTCGGTGACCCTGACGCTGCCCGTCTCGGCCACCCGGCCGACATCGTTGCGTCCGAGGTCCATGAGCATGACGTGCTCGGCCCGCTCCTTCGGATCCGCAAGCAGTTCCTCTTCGAGCGCGATGTCCTGCTCGCGTCCGGCGCCCCGCGGGCGCGTTCCCGCGATCGGCCGCACCGTGACGGTCCCGCTCTCCAGCCGCACCAGGATCTCCGGCGAAGCCCCCACGACATGGAAGCTGCCCATGTCGAAATAGAACATGTAGGGCGAGGGATTGAGCGCGCGCAGGGCGCGGTACAGCGACAGCGGCGATGCGGAGAACGGCGCGCTCATGCGCTGCGACAGCACCACCTGCATGATGTCGCCATCGAATATGTAGCGCTTGGCCCGCTCCACCGCCGCGATGAATTGCGGCTCGGTGAGCTCGGATTGCGGGGCCACGGCGGGGCTGGGCGCCTCCGGCGGAACGACGACCGGCTGCCGCAGCATCCACAGCAGTTCCTGCAATCTTTTCTGCGCAAGCGCATAGGCCTGCGGTTCGGCGGGGTCCGCGTACACCACCAGGTAGAGTTTCCCCGACAGGTTGTCGAGCACCACGAGCTGTTCCGAGAGCAGCAGCAGGATGTCGGGGGTCTGCAGTAGATCCGCCTTCGTCGTGCCGCCCAGCTTTTTCTCGATGTAGCGCACGGTGTCGTAACCGAAGCACCCCACCAGGCCGCCGAGGAAGCGCGGCAACCCTGGAATGCTGGCGGCCTTGATGCGCGCATGGCAGGCGGACACGAAATCCAGGGGATCGTCGTATTCGCTGCGTCCGACCAGCGCCTCGCGACGGTATTCCGCGCATTCACGGCCTCGCACTTCGAAGCGCGTTTCCGCAGGCAGGCCGATGAACGAATATCGGCCGAACCGTTCCCCGCCCTGCACCGACTCGAGCAGGTAGGAATACGGCTTGTTGGCAAGCTTCAGGTAGACGGAAAGGGGGGTGTCGAGGTCCGCGAAGGTCTCGAGGACGACCGGGATGCGGTTATAGCCCTGCGCGGCAAGCTGCTTGAATTCCTGCTCAGTCATGACGAACTCCGGAAACTGAAAAACGAAAAGGGGGGAAACGAACGCCTTAAATGCGGCGCCAGGACACGGACGGGCGCCACCAGCGCCAGCCGGACCACGTTTCCATCCTCATGTTTTCCGGATTCATGACTGTATCGGGGAGATCAGTTCCAAGGCTTCGGAGAGCGT
>Ga0315910_10001494_pt1 | contig 21363 bp, 18 predicted proteins | sample EdamamesoilMG_FD_204470 | JGI IMG/M metagenome (GOLD analysis project Ga0315910, IMG submission 204470) | Garden soil microbial communities collected in Santa Monica, California, United States - Edamame soil | ecosystem: Environmental > Terrestrial > Soil > Garden | place: USA: California...
ACCTTGCGAGCGCATCGTCCTTGCTCTTCCGGCGTTCCTGCTCCTGGCGCGGTTCCGAAATGTCGGCCGGCGGCGGCAAGGTCGCCGGGGGAATCGGCCCGAAGTATTTCTCGATCCACTGCTTCGCCTTGGCAGGATCGAAGGCACCAACGACCACCAGTACCGCATTGTTGGGTGCGTAGTAGGTCCGGAAGAAGCTCCGCACATCATCGAGGCTGGCGGCATCGAGGTCGTCGAGCTCGCCGTAGAAGTTGTGCGCGTTGTACCAGTTGGTGTTGGCGACCTGGGGCATGTCGAGCCAGGGGAAGCCGCCGTACGGCTGGTTGATGACGTTGACCTTGACCTCGTTCTTCACCACTTCCTGCTGGTTCTTCAGGTTGGTGCTGTCGATGGCGAGACCGGTCATCCGGTCGGCCTCGGCCCAGAGCATGGTCTCCAGGGTGTGGGCCGGCACCACCTGGTAGTAGTTGGTGAAGTCGAAGCGGGTCGAGCCGTTGAGGATGCCGCCATTCGACTGCACCAGTCCGATGAATTCGTTCTTGCCCAGGTTGGCCGAGCCCTGGAACATCATGTGCTCGAACAGGTGGGCGAAGCCGGTGCGTTCACGCGGCTCGATCCTGAATCCGATGTTGTAGTAGGTCGCTACCACGACCACCGGCGAGGTGGTGTCCCGGGAGAGCACCACCTTGAGCCCGTTGGGCAGCTTGTAGTAGTCGAGCGGTATGGTGAGGGCCTGCTGGGCGGCTGCCGCCTGCGCGGTGCCGAGCAGGACCAGGGCCGTCAGGGCCACCATGCGGCGCTTGAGCGCGAAGGACATTCAGTTCTCGTGGCTTGGTAGGTTCGGTGATCTTTACGCCGGTTCAACGATCCGTGTTTCGGAGAGGACAGTCCCGATGGACCTTCCCCGTCGAGAGTTCCTGGCAGCCGCCGCGGCCATCGCATCCCTTGCCTGCAGCAGGGAAGGGCCCCGGCCGGGTCCCGCCGCCGCCTCCCGCCGGGGCGACTTCCTGATCCCCGACGGACTGACCTACCTCAATTCGGCCTACACCCACCCGATGCCCCGGGCGGGCGTCGAGTTGCTTCAGGAATACGCCACGCGGCGGGCCACGCCGGGCGTCGAGCTCTTCGATACGTCGGCGATCGTGCGACAGGTCAAGGCGGACTACGCGGCGCTGATCAATGCCACACCCGAAGAGCTGGCCTTCGTCCCCAACACCAGCACCGGCGAGAACCTCGTTGTCCGGGGTCTCGGCATCCCGGGGAGCGGCGGGAACGTGGTGACCGACGGGCTTCACTTCGACGGCGCCATCCTGCACCTGCAGGCGCTCGAGCGAAAGGGTCTCGAGCTGCGGATGGCGATGCCGCGGAACGGCGCGATCCTCCTCGAGGACCTGGACCGGCTGATCGACCGCAATACCCGGCTCGTCGAGGTATCGTCGGTCGCGATGTACAACGGGTTCGAGCACGACCTCAAGGCGGTGTGCGACCTGGCGCACTCGCGCGGCGCGTTCGTCTATGCCGACATCATCCAGGGCGTCGGCGCAGTGCCGTTCGACGTGCGCGCTACCGGTGTGGACTTCGCGGCCGCGAGCGGCTTCAAGTGGCTCATGGGCGATTTCGGTATCGGTTTCCTGTACGTGAAGGCCGATCTCATCGGCACGGTCCTCGAGCGCACGACCTTCGGCTATCACTCCGCCCCCGATATCGAGACCCACTTCCTGCCATCGGACACGCCGGGCGATGCCCCTTTCACCTGGACCTTCGGAACCGACGCTGCGTCGAACTACGAGGTGGGAAGCAGGGCGGCCGGGGCACTGATGGCATTGAGCGCATCGCTGCCGTACCTGCGGCGCCTCGGTGTCGAGCGCATCCAGGCCGAGCGGCAGCCGTTTATCGAGTACCTGCGCGAACGGCTGCCGTCAGCCGGCTTCACGCCGCTGACACCGCCGGGGTCCAGGTCGCCGATCATCAGCTTCACGTTCGATGCGGGACGTCCGGTCGCGGACCAGCTGAAGCGTGCCCGCATCAATGCCCGGGTGGGCCCGCGATACCTGCGGATCTCACCCTCGGTTTTCAACGACCTGGACGACGCCGGCCGACTGGTGGAGGCCCTGGTATAGGGGTCCGGCGGGGCGGGTTACGCCGCCACCTCCGCGTGGCTATCTTGTCGCCCCTTAAGGACTTCCGTTCACCCAGGCGCAGGCGATCATGGCTGATACAACCCTCATGGACAAGCTTGTGTCGCTGGCCAAGCGGCGCGGTTTCGTCTTCCAGTCTTCCGAGATCTATGGCGGCCTCGGCTCCGTCTGGGACTACGGTCCGCTGGGCGTCGAGCTCAAGAAGAACGTCAAGGACCGCTGGTGGAAGGCGATGGTCCATGCGCGCGACGATATCGAGGGAATCGACGCGGCGATCCTGATGCATCCACGTGTCTGGGAGGCGTCGGGACACGTGGCGGGCTTCACCGATCCGCTGGTGGATTGCCGCCAGTGCAAGAACCGCTTCCGCGCCGACGACAAGCGGATCAAGGGCACGCCGGGGCAGCCCGATGGGCAGTGCCCGGTCTGCGGCACCAAGGGGTCGCTGACCGAGCCGAGGCTCTTCAACCTCATGTTCAAGACGTTCATGGGGCCGGTCGAGGAGCAGGCGGCGGTGGTGTACCTCCGTCCCGAGACGGCGCAGGGCATCTACGTCAACTACCAGAACGTCCTCAATGCCTCGCGGCAGCGGATCCCATTCGGCATCGCCCAGATCGGCAAGGCATTCCGCAACGAGATCACGCCGGGGAACTTCATCTTCCGGACTCGCGAGTTCGAGCAGATGGAGATGCAGTTCTTCGTGAAGCCGGGCACCGACGAGGAGTGGTTCGAGAAGTGGCGTGAATGGCGGATGGAGTGGCACCTCTCGATCGGCCTCACGCCGTCGAAGCTGCGCTGGCACCAGCACGGGCCGGGCGAGCTGGCGCACTACGCCAAGGCGGCCTACGACGTCGAGTACGAGTTCCCCTTCGGCTGGCAGGAGATCGAGGGGGTGCACAACCGGAGCGATTACGACCTCGGCCGTCACCAGGAATACTCGGGGAAGAAGCTCGAGTACTTCGACCAGGCCGCGAACGAGCGCTACCTCCCGTACATCGTCGAGACCTCCGCAGGTGCCGATCGCGTGACGCTTACGCTCATGGCGGATGCGTACCGCGAGGAGACCGTGGAAGGCGAGACCCGGGTGGTGCTGGGCTTCCATCCGCAGATCGCGCCCATCAAGGCCGGGGTGCTGCCGCTGGTGAAGAAGGACGGCTTGCCGGAGATGGCCGAGCGGATCTTCCACGACCTCAAGCGGCGCATGACCGCGTTCTACGACGACAGCGGAGCGATCGGCCGCCGGTATCGCCGCATGGACGAGGCCGGCACGCCGTTCTGCGTGACGGTGGATGGTGAGACGGCCGGCACCGGCACCGTGACGGTGCGGCTCCGCGATGCCATGACACAGGAGCGGGTCAGCACCGATGCGCTGGTCCGGTACCTGGAGGAACGCATCGGGGGCTGAGTGACACTCGAGGACTTTCGCGGGCTGGTCGCGCGGCTGGTCCGCGAGATTCCCGACGAGTTCTACGATGGCATCATCGAGGTGACGGTCTCCCCCCGCACCTCACCCCATCCCACCCGGGGTGACATCTGGACCCTGGGTGAGTGCATCCCCGTCTCGGGCGATGCACCGGGCGAGGTCCAGAGCCGCATTGTCCTCTACCACGGCTCCTTCGCGGCACTCGCGTCCATCACCGACGGCTTCGACTGGGTCGGTGAGGCGCGGGAGACGCTCCAGCACGAACTCCGGCACCACATCGAATGGCGCGCCCGGCGCGCCGAGCTCGAGGCCTACGATCAGGCCGCGGAGGAAAACTTCGCGCGCCTCGACGGGGAGCCGTTCGACCCGCTCTTCTTCCTCGAGGGCGAGCAGGTGGCCCCGGGCATCTACAAGGTCGACGATGACTGGTTCCTCGACCGGGTGGTCGCGACGATGCCGGAGACAGCCGATGTGGAGTGGCATGGGCGACGCTATGACGTCACCCTCCCCGAAGCGAGCCTCCCGGCCTTCGTGACGCTGGAGGAGCTCCGCGACCCGCCGCCGGGGGACGTGACCCTGGTCTTCAGGCGGAAGCCGGGGCTCCTGGCCCTCTTCCGGCGGGACCGGCCGACCAGCGTTTCCGCGGTGGCGCGGCCGGCTGGGGAGGGGCCGTCGCAACCGGGCGGCCGCCGTTAGATTCCTGCGGGGCCGGAAGGCCGGTCCCGGACATCGAACCTGGAAGGGCAGTCTCATGCTGAAGCTGATGTGGCTGGCCGGTTTGCTGGCACTCGTTCCGGCCGCCGCCGACCCCGATCCCACCTATCGCATCGTCGTCGTGAGCGAATCCGGCGACATCGTCACCTGGCTCAAGCTGCAGGACGGGAAGCTGGTGCAGGACCGTGTCGTGCCGATCGGGATCATGCCCGCGGACATCGACGGCCCGCACAACGTGACGGTGGCACCGGACAACGGCAGCTACTACGTGTCCGTCGCCCACGGCACGCCGTACGGCACGCTCTGGCGGATGGACGTCAAGAACGACACGCTGATCGGCCGGGCGCAGCTGGAGTTCTTCCCGACGACCATCGCGCTCACGCCCGATGGCGAGCTCGCCTTCGTCGCCAACAGCGACTTCTACGGGGACCGGCCCCGGAAGAACCCGGTCACGATCGTGCACACGCCCACCATGAGCACGATCACCAACCTGACGGCGTGCGACATGCCGCACGGCGTGAAGGTGAACCATGCCGGCACGCGGGTCTATGTTTCCTGCATGCACAGCGACGAGTTGCTCGAGATCGACGTCTCGACGCTGAGCATCGTGCGCCGGGTGAAGACCGGTGCAGGGCACCAGGCCGCCGGTGGCGATGCCCACCAGCAGCACCAGGCGGCCGCGGCCCCGGCGCCATCGGCACCGGCACCCGCGAGCGGGCACGAGGGCCATGGGGCCACGTCGCCGGCCGGCGGGGCGAACCTCAGCGTCGAGTGCGCCCCGACGTTCGTGGCGGTGTCGCCCGATGACAGCCGGCTCTACGCCGCGTGTAATACCGGCAACACGCTGCAGGTGTGGGATGCGAAGTCGCTTACGCTGATCAAGGAAATGCCGACCGGGAAGGGTGCGTACAACACCGAACCCTCACCGGACGGGAAGTACATCATCGTCACGAACAAGAAGGACCAGAGCGTCAGCATCTTCGATGCGGTCACGCTCGCCGAGCTGGCGCGGGTGCCCACCACCAAGAAGATCGTGCACGGCATCGCGTATTCGCCGGACAACAAGTACGCCTTCATCAGCTCCGAGTCGATCGGTTCCGATCCCGGCTCGGTGGACATGATCGACCTCGCCACCCGCAAGGTCGTCGCCACGTATGCCGTCCCGGCCCAGCCGACCGGCATCTCGATCTGGAAGCCATGACCTACGAAATCGTGACGAGCCTCGAGCCTGCCGCGGTGCTCGCGCGGGCCAAGGATTTCTTCGCCGAGCGCGTACCGCTCAACGCCGCGTTCCCGGAAAAGGAAGGGCAGGGATGGCTGGTGTTGCGGGGACAGGGTGGTGAGGAGGTCGCGATCTCGGCGGTGCCCCACAACGGGGCGGTGAAGGTGCGGGGCTCGACGCTGCTGTTCGACCAGGCGCTCGACCGCTTCCTCTCGACCCTCCCGCAGGTACCCCAGGCATGAGCGCGGCAGCGCAGGCGATCCCGGTGCGCGTGATGGTGGAGGATGTCTGGGACGAGATCCAGCTCGACGTGCCGCCCGGTACCCCGCTGGGTGACCTCAAGGCCCACGCCCTGCGGCGGGCGGGCGTCCCGCGCAACGCCGAGGACTACGTGGTGAAATTCCGCGGCGCCGAGCTGACCGACGAGGATCGCTCGCTCCGCGACTGGGGCGTCGGGCCCAACGCGTCGCTGATCGTGCTGTCGCGGCGCCGGAGACCGGTGCGCTGAGCCAGGATAAGCCGACGGGAACGGGCGGATCCGGCCGCCTGATGCGGCTGCTGGCCGTCGGCACTGCCGTCGTGCTCGCCTTCGATGCGGCCGCATTCGTCGTGCTGGCGGCCGCGCTGCATCGCCCCTTCTTCAATGTGCTTGGCGCGGGCTTCGGGATCGCCGCGGCGCTGGTGATCCTGGGACTCTACTTTCACGCCCAGCGGATGGAGGCGCTCCGTCGCGAGCGCCGGGAACTGGGTGAGGAACTCCGTTCCCTCAACGACTTCATTCATCGCCGCTGATGGCGCTCGCCGTCTTCACCAATCCCACCTGCCTGCGTCACGACCCGGGCGAAGAACATCCCGAGACCCCCGCGCGGCTCTCCGTGGTCCTCGAACGGCTGCGCGAGACGCCCGGACTGGACCTGCGCGATGCGCCGGCTGCGGACCTGCAGCCGGTCCTGCGCGTCCATCCCAGGTCGTACCTCGACAGCCTCAAGGCCCTGAGCGAGAAGGGCGGGGGACAGCTCTTCCTCGACACGATGATGAGCCGCGACAGCTGGCCCGCCGCGCTCAGTGCCGTGGGCGCGGTGCTCGCGGCACTCGACCAGGCGCTCGGGCAGGGGCAGCACGCCTTCGCGGCGGTGCGTCCGCCCGGGCACCATGCGCTCGCGGCCACCGGCATGGGCTTCTGCCTCATCAACAACGTGGTGATCGGTGCCCAGGCGGCGCTTGCGCAGGGACGGTCCCGGGTCCTGATCGTCGACTGGGACGTGCATCACGGGAACGGGACCCAGGCGCTGGTGGAGACGGATCCGCGGGTGCGGTTCGTGTCCCTGCACCAGCATCCCTGGTATCCCGGCACCGGCCTCGCGACCGAGCGGGGCGTGGGCAACATCTTCAACGTGCCCCGCGGCCCGGGCCGCCCGGCGATGTGGTACGTCGAGGACCTCTGGGACGCGATCCTCTCGGCCACCCGCGGCTGGAAGCCCGAGGTGATCCTGGTCTCGGCCGGTTTCGATGCGATGCTGGGTGATCCCCTGGGCGGGTTCACGCTCGAGCCGGAGCACTACGCCGACCTGACGCGCCGCCTGCGCGAACAGTTCCCCGGCGTGCCGATCGTGGGCCTCATGGAAGGCGGGTATATTCCCGCGCGCCTGGCCGATGGGGTCAGGGCGCACTGCCTCGCACTCACATAGCACGAGCCCAACCAGCCGACGATGACCACTTCGCTCCGCCTCAGCGCCGAGATCCTGGAACTCCGTACCCGCCACCCGTTCATCATCGCGCGCGGCGGACAGAGCGACTACCGGACGGTCTGGGTGCGGCTGCAGGCCGCGGATGGCAGCGAGGGCTGGGGCGAGGCGGCCGCCACGAAGTTCTACGGTGAGACCGCGGAGAGCGTGCTGTCGGCGCTCAACCTCTACGCAGCGGCGATGCCGTCCGACGTGTTCGCGCTGGAGGAGGCGGAGCGGAACTGGGAGGCGATCATGCGCCTCAATCCGGCGGCCCGCGTGGCCCTCTCGACCGCGATGCACGACCTCGCCGCGAAGCGTGCCGGTGTTCCCCTCTGGAAGTTCTGGGGCCTCGACGCCAGCAAGGCGCCGCTCTCGACCTTCACCATCGGGATCGACACCCCCGAGAAGATGCAGGCCAAGGTTGCCGAGGCGGCCGAGTACCCGATCCTCAAGGTGAAGCTGGGCACCGATCGCGATGCGGCGATCCTCCGGACCATCCGCGACGTGACCGATCGTGAAATCCGGGTGGATGCGAACTGTGCCTGGACCGCGCGGCAGGCGATCGCAATGCTGCCGGTGCTCGCCGAGTACGGCGTCACGGTGCTGGAACAGCCGGTGCAACCGACCGACTATGACGGGTTCCTCGAGATCCGCCGCCGCGCCACGATTCCCGTCATTGCGGATGAGAGCTGCAAGGTGGCCACGGACATCCCGCCGCTGGTCGGCAGGGTGGACGGGATCAACATCAAGCTGGCCAAGTGCGGCAGCCTGCGCGAGGCGATGCGGATGATCGCCGTCGCGCGGACCCACCACATGCAGGTCATGCTCGGCTGCATGATCGAGAGCTCGATCGGCATCACGGCCGCGGCGCACCTCGCGCCGCTGGTGGACATCGTGGACCTCGATGGCGCGGCGCTGCTGGCCAACGACCCGTTTGCCGGCGCCCGCATCGACCGGGGCCAGGTCACCCTCCCCACCGCACCGGGGCTCGGCGTCACGAAGCGATGAGCGACGCGTTCGTTCGCGTCGCGCTCCCACTCCCGCTCCATACCGGCTACACCTACCGCGCGACGCCCGCACTCCACGAGCGGCTCGAGCCCGGCATGCGCGTGCTGGTGCCGGTGCGCGGGCGGATGGTGATCGGCGTCGTCACGGAGGTGGACGTCGCGGAGCCATCCGTCGCCGCGCGCGACATCCTCGAGGTGCCGGATCGGGAGCCTGTGCTCACCCGGCCGCTCCTCGAGACGGTGCAGTGGATCGCGTCGTACTACGGTGCCCCGCTGGGATTGGCGTTGCGGGCAGCGGTACCCGCCGGCACCTGGGGATCATCCCGGCCGCAGGCAGTGCACGAGCGGATGGTGATGCTGGCCGGTCACGTGCCGGGCCTCGAGGAGCGGGAGAAGCTGCTCAAGCGCAGCGCCGGCCAGCGCAAGCTGCTGGAGCTACTCGAAGCGCTCGGTGGAATGGCACCGGCTCGCGTGCTCAAGGAACAGCACGGCATCAGCGACGCGGTGATCAGGGGCCTCGTGTCGCGAGGGCTCGCGAGCATCGCGAAGCAGGAAGTGGTGCGGGACCCATTTGCGGGAGTGGCCGGGACGCCGCCGCCGGCTGAGCCGAATGCGCCGCAGCGCGAGGCGGTGGAGGCGATCGCCGCACTGGGGCCCGGCGAAGGGGCACTGCTCTACGGCGTCACCGGCAGCGGGAAGACGCTGGTCTATCTCGAGGCGGTCCGGCGCGTGCTCGACCAGGGCCGGGGCGCCATCGTGCTGGTGCCGGAGATCGCGCTCACCCCACAGACGGTCGCACGCTTCCGCGGGGTCTTCGGCGACGACATCGCGGTGCTCCACAGCGGGCTCTCCGATGGCGAGCGGGCCGATGCCTGGCGACTGCTGCTCAGGGGGGAGAAGCGCGTGGCGGTCGGCGCGCGCTCGGCGATCTTCGCCCCGGTGCGGGACCTCGGGTTGATCGTGATCGACGAGGAGCACGAGGCCACCTACAAGAACGGCGAGGCACCTCGCTACCACGCGCGCGACGTGGCGCGGGTCCGGGCGCGGCTCGAGGGTGCGGCGCTGGTGCTGGGCAGTGCGACTCCGTCACTCGAGTCCATGGCGCGGGTGGAGGCGGGCAACCTCAGGTTGCTCCGCCTGCCCGAGCGGGTGGCGGGTCGTCCGCTGCCGCCGGTGGAAGTGATCGACCTGCGCAGCACGGAGCTCGTGCCGGAAGCGTTGCCGGTACCCTGGTCGACCACGCTGGACACCGCCGTCGGTGTGACCCTGCTGGCAGGAGAGCAGGTGCTGCTGCTCCTCAACCGGCGCGGCTTCGCCTCGTTCCTCCAGTGCCTCTCATGCGGCGAGGTCTCCGGCTGCCCCAACTGCAGCATCGCGCTCACCGTGCACCGGGCACCGGTGGGCCTCAGGTGCCACTACTGTGACCACCAGGAGGCGGCACCGGCGGCGTGCCCCAAGTGCGGCGGCGCGGTGCAGGTGGCCCGCGGCGTCGGGACGCAGCAGCTCGAGGATGTCGTGACGCAACGGTTCCCCCAGGCGCGTGTCGCGCGCATGGACCTCGACACGACCACCGGAAAGTGGGCGCACCAGAAGATCCTGGACACCGTGGAGCGGGGCGAGGTGGACGTGCTGCTCGGGACCCAGATGATCGCCAAGGGTCTCGACTTCCCCCGCGTGACACTGGTGGGCGTGATCGATGCCGACACCGCGATTCACCTGCCGGACTTTCGTTCTGGTGAGCGGACCTTTCAGCTCCTCGCGCAGGTGGCGGGGCGCGCAGGCCGCGGCCCCGCCGGCGGACGGGTCCTGGTGCAGACGCGGTCACCGGATCATCACGTGATTCGCCACGCTGCCGCGCACGACACCGACGCGTTCATCGCCGATGAACTGGAGCAGCGACGTTCGCCGCCCTATCCGCCGCACGTGGGACTGGTGAACCTGGTGGTGTCGTCGCCGGATGAGCTGAAGGTGGCGGATGGGGCCGCGGAGCTGGCGGCGTGGTGCCTGAGGCTCATCGAGCGCCGGGAGTTGCCGCTGATGCTGCTCGGCCCGGCGCCGGCGCCACTCGCCAGGCTCAAGGAGCGCTGGCGGTGGCATGTGGTGCTCAAGGGGGAGGGGAAGGCGCTCGGTGCGTTCGTGCGCTATGCGGCGCGGAAGCTGCCGCATCCGGCCGGGACGCGGGTCGTGATCGACCGCGACCCGGTCTCGATGCTCTAGGCGTAGGGTGCTGTCCGCGTCCTCGACGAGCGGAGCCGCGCGCCCGCGACTTGCTCAATGCTTTGTTTTCTGTCGCGGGCGCCCGCGCGGACGCTCGTCTCGGAGCGGACAGCACCCCACGCCCCCACCATCCCACGCCCCCACCATCCCACTCTTCATCCCGCGCCCTAGCTCCTCGTCCTGAACCCGATCTCCATCCCCACATACACATTCCGGCGCGGTGACGGCTCCAGCACGCGGCCACCGGCGCCATTGATCGTCACCGACCCGATGTACTTCCGGTCCCAGGCGTTGTAGACGCCGATGTACGGCAGCAGGTCCCAGTCGGTCCAGGCGTGCCGCCAGCTCAGGCGGAAGTTGGAGACACCCGCGCCCCAGTTGTCCACCCAGATCGCATTGTCGTCATCGGCGGCGATCGCCGACGTGAGGGTGTGGTCCATGTCGAGCGCCAACCCGTAGCCCGGTTCGGCCCGGATGCCGATGCGGGTGAAGTACTTCGGCACGCCGGCCAGGCGGTTGCCGTTGAGCGTGTCCGCCGACGCGCCGTCCACGATCACGTAGTCCGCAAAGGTGAAGTTCGAGTAGGTGAAGTCGCTGAAGATCCGGAGTTGCGGGATCGGCTTCACCGAGAGGCCCAGCTCGAGCCCGTTCTGCTTGGTCCGGCCGGCATTCTGGAAGTACGCCCGGCCACCGACCTCGCGATACTGCACGATCGCATTCGTGACCTTGCTCAGAAATCCGGCCACTGAATACTCGACCTTGGTACCGACCTGGCCTCGCACGCCGAGCTCGACGCTGGTGGTGCGCTGCGGGTCGAGCTGGTCGTTGAAGCCACCGGAAGTCCCGGGCTGGTTGGCGAGTTCGGTCGTGGTCGGCGTCTCGAACGCGGTCGAGACGTTGAAGTACGGGATCACGGCCTCACTGGCGAAGTAGCTGACACCCGCCGTGCCGCTCGGCGCGCTCAGCACCCGGCTGCCGCTGTTGTCCACGCCATCCGAGAAGTGATGGTCGATCACGGTGAAGCGCACCCAGTCGTAGCGTCCTGCGGCCGACACCAGGATCCGCTCCGTCGCGTTCCAGTTGAGCGCGACATACGGGCCGATCTCCGTCACGTTCTCCTGCTGGTCGATCAGGACACTGTCGGTCCTCTCGCCCGCCAGCGAGCGGAAGTTCTCGCGTGCGTCGCCCATTCCCTGGACGTCGATGCCGACGCTCAAGAGCGGGATGCGCCAGTCCTGGCCGGGACGCGCCTGCGCCGCGAGGCGGATGCCGCCCGCCTTCCGGTCGATCGCGACGTAGGTGCCGGCGATCGGCGCCTCAGGGCCCTGTGGTCCCGGCGGCGGCGTCGCGAGCGGGTTCTGCAGGTCGCGCAGCAGGCCGAACACGGTCGCCGTCAGCGCGCCGGAATACTTCGGCAGCTTGCGGGTGTAGGTCAGTGACAGTTGCTGCTGCTGCACGTCCTTGTCGGCCCCGCGCCGGATGTTGTTGGGGGCGGCCGAGTCGGGGTTCACGTTGTACTCGGCGTACGTGAGCGCGCCGGGGTTCTCCGCCTGCGGCGCATCCGACGCGAGGAACCGAAGGTCCACGGCGTCGCGCTCGCTCGCATCCCAGGTGACGCCCACGTTGAGCAGCCGGTTATCGGCCGCGCTGTGCTGGCGGAATCCATCCCAGGTGTAGCGGGAGACGGAAAGAGTGCCGCTGAACTCGCCCGCGCGCGCGGTCGAGAAGGCCTGCCACTTGTCCGCGCCGAAGGAGCCGCCCTGGAGCCGGACACTCTGCGTGAAGGTCTCCGGCCCGGCCTTCTGTGACTGGAGCGACAGTACACCGCCCGAGGCATTGCCGTAGAGCGCCGACGACGGGCCGCGCAGCACCTCGATCCGCCCGAGAGCGGCGAACTCGACATTGGACAGCTGGCTCTGGCCGTCGGGCAGCGTCTGGGGGACGCCGTCGAGCAGCACCTTCACGCCGCGCACGCCGAAGTTCGAGCGGCTGCCCGCGCCCCGGATCGACAGGCGCTGGTCGAGCGAGAAGTTGTAGCGGTTGGCGACGTAGACGCCGGGAATATTGGTGACCGATTCATCCAGGCCGATAGTCTGCTGGGCCCGGGTGATGGCGGCCTCGCCGACGACTCCCACGGCCTGGGGCACGCGCTCGATGGGTTCCTCGGTGCGCGTTACCGTGACCGTGAGTTCGGGGAGGACCTGCACGCTGTCACGGCGCGCGCTGTCGGCCCGGACCGGCTCCTGCGCCGCGAGGGGAAGGGCCAGCATCAGCAGCATCGCGAGCGGCATCGCCACCCGCACCCTGGGGTACTGCATGCATCCTCTTTGGTGAGTAAGGCGACGCAGTATACGACGGCACCCCCGGTGGGTGCATCATGGGGGAAATACCCCATCCGGAGCGTGAAGTCCCCCACATCCTTGAACGCCCCGACCCGATATCCTAGCTTCCGCGCCACCATGGCCCCCCAGTACAGCGAACCCGACTTCACCCGGCCCCCGTTTCGCGGCGCGCCCGAGGCGCGATTCGAGCCGTTGCCGGCGGATGGCGTCCTTCCCGAGGGCTTCTTCTCGACCTCGAACCTTCCGACCTATGTCCAGGTCGGCGGCAAGTGGCTCATGCCGAGCCGGCCGCGCATGGACTGCGTGATCGTCCGCCGTCCGGAGGGGCTCGAGACGATCGAGCCGCGGCGCCTCAGGAAGGGCGACCTGGTCGTCATGGGCGAGGCCGAGGATGGCACCGAGGGCGTCGTGGTCTACACCGAGGGATTCCTCGGCGGGAGTCATTCGGCCAACGAGTTCCAGTTCATGGGGACCGAAGTCAGCCGCGAGAAGCCGGTCAACTACGAGGAGCTCGCGGAGCGCCTCGAGGCCGAGCGGCGCGCGGGCGGATACGTCGTCTGGGTCGCGGGGCCGGCGCTGGTGCACAGCCGAGCGCGCACCGATTTCGAGTGGTTCATCCGGAACGGCTACGTGCAGGCGGCGCTGCTCGGCAACGCGGTCGCGGTGCACGACATGGAAGCGGCGATCTTCGGCACGACGCTCGGCATGAGCAACACCGGCAAGCCGACGGAGGGCGGGCACGGCCTCCACATGCGCGCGATCAACCGGGTGCGCGCGGCGGGCTCGATCGCGAACGCGGTGACGTCGGGCCTGGTCAAGACCGGGATCATGTATACGCTCGAGTCGATGAAGGTGCCCTACGTCCTCGCCGGCTCGATCCGCGATGACGGCCCGCTGCCCGGCGTGCTGAGCGACAGCCTGGCCGCGCAGGAGGCGATGCGCGAGCACACCGTCAAGGCGACCGGCGCCGTGTTCGTGGCGACCGCGCTCCACGCCATCGCCGTGGGCAACATGCTGCCCGCATTCCATGCCCGTCGCGGAGTGCCCGAGCCCCTCATGACCATCTGCGTGGACCAGACCGAGTTCGTGGTGAACAAGCTGCGTGACCGCGGGACGCACCAGGCCTTCGGCGTTGTGACCAACGCGCAGGACTTCATGCACGTGCTCCGGTTCTACGTCGAGCGGCAGCGGGAGGCAGCGTGACCGCACCAGCAAGGATGGGATGGCGAGGCGGATGGAGCCGGCTGGCGGAAGCGGTCCTGGCGGTGATCCCCGCCGGCGAGATCGACGGCCTCTGGCAGTTCCTCCCGATCCGGTTCGAGCAGCGGGAATTCGGCACGGCGATCGTCTCGCGCCGTGACGGCGACCGCCGCCGGATCTATACCGCACAGTACGCGCTCACGATTCGCGGCAAGGAGCGCGGCGCCTTCGAGCACTGGCTGGAGGAAGTGGGCAGCGGCCCGGTCGAGGCGCTGGACCAGCTGATGCTGAACGTGCGTCGCCGCCTCGACGAAGAGGACGCGCCGGCACCGGTGCCGGTAGCACATTGGGTGGAGGCCGCGGGAGATGGCTCGCCTCAGTCGTGACGAAGCGGCGGCGCTGCTGGATCGCTTCCAGCGGTACCTGCGCACCCGCCGCCTGCCGGTGACCACCCAGCGGATCGCCATCGCGCGGACCGTGTTCGAGGCGGAGGAACACCTGTCCGTCGAGGCGCTCGAGAAAAAGCTCAAGCAGGGCGGGATCCGCGTGGGCACGGCCACCGTCTACCGCACGCTCGATTCCCTGGTGGAGAGCGGCCTCCTCCGCGCGCACGACTTCGGCGAGGGCTTCCGCCGCTTCGAGCCGGTCACCGATGCGCTCCCGCACGAGCACCTCGTCTGCGTGCGCTGCGGCTCGGTGCAGGAATTCCAGAACGAGCGCCTCGAGCGGATGATTCCCCTGATCGCCGACGAGTTCCAGTTCCTCCACCAGCGCCACCGGGTCGAGATCTTCGGTGTCTGCCGCTCCTGCCGGAGCCGCGACCTCGGGTCGCTCCTCGCATGAACGAAACCGCCACGCTCGGGGTTGCCGTCGCCTTCGTCGCCGGCCTGCTGAGCTTCCTCTCGCCCTGCGTCCTGCCGCTGGTGCCAAGCTACGTCGGCTTCCTCACCGGAATGAGTCTCCCCGAGCTCACGTCGCGCCGCCGCCTCGCCGTGGCACATGCGCTCTGCTTCGTGATCGGGTTCTCGCTGATCTTCGTGCTGCTCGGCGCGAGCGCCACGGCGCTCGGGCGTGCGCTCAAGTACTACCAGGTCTGGCTGACGCGTGCGGGCGGGGTGCTGATCATCATCTTCGGGCTCTACTGCCTGGGGGTGCTCAAGCTCAACGCGCTGCAGATGGAGCGCCGGATCCAGCTGCAGGACAAGCCGGTCGGTTTCCTCGGGTCGGTGCTGGTGGGGATGGCCTTCGGGGCAGGGTGGACGCCATGCATTGGCCCCATCCTGGGCGCGATCCTCAGCATGGCGACGGTCGAGACCGACGTGGCGCGCGGGATGGGCTTGCTCGCGGCCTACTCGGCCGGGCTCGCCGTGCCGTTCCTGCTGGCGGCGCTGGCGGTGGACTCGTTCCTCGACTGGTTCCAGCGGTTCCGGAAGTACCTGCCCTGGGTGATGCGGGTGAGCGGTGTGCTGCTGATCCTGGTGGGCGTACTGATGGTTACCGGAGAGTTCACCCGGATGGCCGGATGGCTCCAGACCCTGACGCCGGACTTCCTCCGCAGCAAGCTCTGATGGGCATTCGTGCCCTGGTCATCCTGCTTGCCTTCCTGCCGGCTCCGCTCCAGGCGCAATGCGATCTCGTTGACAGCAGTTCCCCGGCGCGGTTGCTCGAGAACGGCCGCTGTCAAAGCGCCGCTGGCCATCCTGATTCTTCAATCATGTCGTTGCGGCGTTTCCTCGCGGCGGGCGGTGACAGTGGCGTAGGCCTTTATCACCTGGCACGTCAGCTGTTCCGCATGCACTCCTCGCGAGCGGCGGTGCGGCTCTACCTGGCTGGGACGGAGCACGTGGCTTCGGGACCCGCCGCGGCCTTGTACCGCCAGGACGTCAGGTGGATTGCGAGCCCCTCGGAGCTTGCCGCGTTTGATGCTCTCCACCCGTCGGCGCGCGGGCCGTGGTTGCGCACTTTCTGGGCAGGGCGAGACGTCGCGGGGGGCTTTGCGCCCGGCGGCCGGCTCATCGAACACTATCGGCGCTACGAGCACGCGCTCCGGACGTACGCAGTGTCCCGCTCGTCGCCCGCTCAGGCGGGCCAGGTAGTAACCGAAGGGGCCAACGCCAGGCTTCCTGCGCCGGGCGACCCCGAATCGGGGAGGAACGACGCAGGGAAAGTCATACCACAGCAGGCAGAGGGCAGGGAACCAGCCTGGGACGGTGCCTGGGATGCTGCCGTGGGCCCTGCCGGGGTGTTCCGCGAGTACAAGCCGGCTCAGTCATTGGTCGATGACCGTGGTGTGATCTACATACGCCAGGGTCCTCCCGACGACATTGCTTTCTTCGTGGGAGGTGCCGGGACACCGGCCAACGCTTCCTGGGTCTACCATCGGCCTGGGAGTGACATGGTCTTCCACTTCCTGGAAGCGCATTTTGACGGTTCCTCGGGAGCAACCGCCCTGGTCACTGCCTTGCCGCGCAGCATGTTTGCGTCGCGGTGCGGCGTGGATGCCCGGCTCTGCATGCTCTCGACGCAGCGCGGGCCCCTCGCACCCGAAGTGCTCGTTCGCGAACGCGATCGAGCGCGCGCCAGCATCCAGAAGGGGACGACGACCGACTGGTACGCACGAACGTTTGGCCACGCGCTCAATGCCGTGGTCCAGCTTTACGGCATGCCGGGACTTGCCGGCGAAGAAATGGGCGAGCTCCTCGCCGTGGTAGCGATTCCTGCGGGCAAGCTGGCCCCACCGATCATCGACACGGTGACGGGGAAGCGCATCTACGAGGTGCGGGTTCAGGTCATCGCGCTGAACGGGGAATCCGGTGTGCGCCTCGACGCCGACAGCACTCGCCGCTTCGTCAGCAGCAGGGACCTGGGTGCCGATGAGTTCGTGTCAGCAACTACGGAGCTTCAGGTACCGCCGGGCGAGTACAACGTCACCGTAGTCGTTTCCCAGAATCAGGACGAGTTCGGCACGATGCGCCGACTCGACGCCATCGACGTTCCCGCGAGGGACGGCGCGCTGGTTCTCGGCGACATCGTGCTCGGGCGCGCCGATGCCGGACTCGCCTGGCGCACCGATGGCCTTGAAGTGCCCCTCAATCCACTGAATGCCTACAAGGCGGGATCGCTTGCTGAGTTGTACTATCGGGCATCCGGCCTGGGAGTTGGCCAGGAGTACGAAGTCAGGGTGAGCATCTTCAGGCATGATGCGCCTGAAAAGGTTCTGCTCGCACTGGACTTCCGGGAAGAGGCGCGCCAGGCAGACCAGGTGTTCCAGCGAGCCGTGGGCCTCGAGAAGTTGCGGCCGGGAGAATACGTCCTGGCGATGTCGATGCGGTCGAAGGATGGCCGTGCCGTCGCCGGGCGATCAGCGCGCCTGAATGTCGTGCGCTGATCGAACCTAGCTCTTCTTGGCGTCCTTCGGGGCCGCCTTCGGCTCGTCCTTGGAAGCATCCTTGCCCGCGGCCTTCGGGGCGCTCTTCGCTTTTCGATCCGGAAGCAGGTCGTCCTTCGAGATCTCGAGCCACAGCCGTCCTGATCCGTGACCCACGGCATGGAGCCCATCCTTCGCGACGTGGACGCTCCGCACCTGGGCGCCGCTCAGTTGGCCCCGGAGCTCGACGCCTTCGGTGAGCCGGCGGTTGATCTCCTTGTTGGCGATGCCAACGACCTCGTCCATCAGGCGCGCTGCCGGGATCTTGGACATGGAGCGCACTTCCTCCACGAACGGCCCGTTCAACAGCCACGCTGCCGCCTCACCGAGGGGGCCCGACGAATTCACGTCGAGGGCCAGGTCGGGGATCGTGATGAGGTCGGTGGTCGAATCGTAGGTCGGCGTGCCGATCACGTAGAGGATGCCGTGTGCCGCGCCCGATACCTTCGTGGCCAGGACCAGCCGCCCCTTGCCGGCTGACGACGCCGCGATGCTGTCGATGCGCACCTTGTGCAGCCGCTTGCCGATGGTCTTGCCCACCAGTTCCTTGCCCAGGATCTTGTCGGCCGCTCCCCAGGTGAGGAGTCCGTTCATGTGCACGTCGGCGGTGTCGATCGTGGACTTGGTGTGACCGAGCGGCGGCAGCGGCAGCGTATCCATGGCCGGCCGCTCGCCCCCGTAGATCTGCGGGGACGCGAGGAGGTCGAGCCGCGCCACCAGGGTCGAGTCGGTGGCGGTGATCGGTCCGAGCGCGATGGCCTTGGGGCCGATGTCGAGCCAGAGTGTTCCCTTCGACAGCGAAATCGGCTTCTGGATCTCGATCCAGATCTTCTCGACCGGTTTCCGCACGCTGACCGTTGACAGCTTCTTGTCGAGCTTCTGCAGCTGGCCGTCCACGGCGCCGCGAGCGGCACTCGCGATCTTGGGCGTCACGTCGATCTTCATCGCGCTGATCTCGCACTGGTCGCGCTCTTCGCGGCTCACCGGCTCGAGTTCGAGCACCCGGCTGTGGGTCTTGAGGTGCCAGCTTGAGGTCAGGTCGTACGTGATGGCGATCTTCACCCGCATGCGGGGCTTCGGATCCTTCATCCCGCAGGAGACGTTGAACAGCGTCGCCCACGCCTGGGCCCGGTACTCGATCATCGTGGTGACGGTGACGGTGTTGCCCTCGAACGCGAAGTTGAAGGGGGCCCGGTGAAGCTCCGGTGCCACGGACACCGAGGGTGTTCCCATCACCTTGATGCGACGATTCTTGTCGACGCTCCCCATGAGGCGCGGCACCGTGACCTCGAGTTCCTCGAGCAGGGGCCGCAGGTCGAAGACGATGGGAGAGCTGACGTACGATTCCTTGATCGCGGCGTCGGGGAGGGGAAGCTCCTCGTCGCTGATTTCCGGGGGCTGCGTCTTGAGCTCGGTTCGCTGGCAGGCCGTGGCCAGGAGCAGGACCGCCACCAGTGCGTGTCTCATGCCGTCACCTCGATCTGGGCTTCGAGCTCCTGCCGGTTGAGCAGCTCCCAGTAGCGGCCTCGCGCCGCGAACAGCGTGCTGTGGGTGCCGCGCTCCACGATCCTGCCTTCATCCAGTACGACGATCTCGTCCGCGTCGCGAACTGCCGCGAGCCGGTGCGACACGATGATGGTGGTGCGGCCCTCGAGCGCCCCGCGCAGTGCCCCGAGGATCCGGGCCTCGGTCTGGGCGTCGACCGCGCTGAGCGCATCATCCAATACGAACATCGGGGGATCCTGTGCCAGTGCGCGTGCAATCGCGGCCCGCTGCTTCTGGCCCCCCGAGAGATTGATGCCGCGCTCGCCCAGCATGGTGTCGACGCCCTGTGGCAGGTCGGGCAGCGCCGCCGCCAGTTGCGAGACGTCGGCGACACGGTCGAGCCGTCCATCATCCGGCGCGCCCAGCAGGATGTTGCGCCTGAGGGTGTCCGAGAACAGGAAGGTCTCCTGCGGCACGACGCCGATCGCCTTCCTCAGCTCCCCGAGGGTGATGGTCCGGATGTCGACGCCGTCGATCACCACCCGGCCCCTGTCGGGATCGTACGCCCGGCTCAGCAGCTCCACGATGGTCGACTTCCCGGAGCCGGTCGCCCCGACGATGGCGAGCGACTTGCCGGCCGGCACCTGGAAGCTCACGTCCTCGACCGCCCAGCCGCGATCGCGCGTCGCGGGGTAGCGGAACCAGACACCCTCGAACGCGAGGGACCGCGCTCCCTTCGCTGGTGGCAGGGAGGCGGGATCTTCGGGTGAGCGGATCCCGGGCACTTCCCGCATGATCGCCTCGACGCGCTTTATGGATGCCGTGCCCCGCTGCACCAGGCTGATGGCCCACCCGAGGGCGATGAGGGGCCAGACCAGCATCAGCAGATATACGCCAAACGCCACGAACTCGCCCGCCGACACCGTTCCGGCGATTACCAGCCGTCCGCCGACCGCCAGCACGATCACGCCTCCCAGGCCTCCCAGGATGGCAAGCAGGGGATGAAACGCTCCCTGGGCGTATGCTAGCGCCAGGTTCCGCTGCAGGTAGTCGTCGTTGAGGCGGACGAAATGGGCCTGCTCCGCCGCTTCCTGGCGGTAGGCGCGCACGATGCGCACGCCGGATAGGTGTTCGTGCACGTGGCTCGTGATGACGCCGAAGAAATCCTGGATCGCGAGCGTTCGGCTGTGGATCAGGCGCCCGAGCAGGACCATCACCATCGGAAGGCCGAGCATCGGCAGCAGCGCGAGCGCGGTCAGCCTCGGGCTGATGGCGAGCATGGCGGGTACCACCAGCATGGCGCGGACGGCCGTGTCGGTGATGTACATCAGCGCCGGACCGGCGACCATCCGCAGCGCGGTCAGGTCGTTCGTTGCCCGGGCCATGATGTCGCCGGTGGGGAAGCGGCCGTAGAAGGCCTGGTCCTGCGAAAGCAGGTGCGCGAAGAGGTCATCGCGCAGGTCGGTCTCCACCCGGCGGCTGCCGCTGTTGAGAGACTGCCGCATCCCGAACCGCCCGACGCCGCCGAGGAGTGCCACGCCCACCATGTACAGGGCGTTGAGGATCACGATGCGGAGCGGCGAGTGCTGCTCGAGGGCATCGATGCCGCGTTCCAGAAAGCGCGGTCCCAGTGTGGTGAAGAAGTTGGATACGAGGACGAGGGTGATCCCCGTCACGTAGGTCCAGCGATAGCGCCAGAGGTAGGGTATGAGGCTTCTAAGACCGCGCATTCTTATTAGAATAATTGGGTTGCGGATGTGCCATCGTAGTACCGCCAGTGAGGAGGTTTGCCGTGAATAGGTCAGCGTTCTGGTCCTGCACTGCTGTCGTGCTCCTTGCCGCCTGCGGCAGGGGTGACAAGGCCGCCGTGGCGGCCGCGGACAGCACCCGGGACCTGCAGCTTGCTCCGGTGGACACGACCGCGTTGCTGGCCGACGTGCCGGCTGACACGGCGCCGCCGGCTCGCCCCGAGACGGTCTTCGTCGAGAAGCCGGCCGCGAAGCCGCCGGTGTCGAAGCCCAAGCCCGCTCCGTCGACCTCGGCGCCCGCTGCAGCGCCCGCAGACGCGAAGCCGGCAGCCGCAGCGGGCCGGACCCTGGCCTCGGGGACTTCCTTCAGCGGAACCATCGTGGACTCGATCGATTCCAAGACCACCAAGGCCGGTGATGTCGTGTCGATCCGGGTGAGCGAGGACGTGAAGGATGCCCAGGGCCGGGTCGTGATCCCCGCCGGATCCACCGTGTCGGCCGAGATCTCCCAGATCAAGTGGTCGGAGAACAAGGGCGATCCGGGGACGCTCAAGTTTGCCACCGGAAGCGTCAGCCTCGACGGCAAGCGGAAGGCGCTCGTGGCGAGCGTCTCGAAGCCTGAGTTCCTCTACCGGAAGCGGGGCGGTGCGCTGGGCGATGCCAGCAAGGTGGCGGGCGGTGCCGCGGCCGGCGCCGTCGTCGGCGGCCTGCTC
>Ga0315910_10001495_pt1 | contig 21355 bp, 11 predicted proteins | sample EdamamesoilMG_FD_204470 | JGI IMG/M metagenome (GOLD analysis project Ga0315910, IMG submission 204470) | Garden soil microbial communities collected in Santa Monica, California, United States - Edamame soil | ecosystem: Environmental > Terrestrial > Soil > Garden | place: USA: California...
GCATTGATTCCGTTGGTGATGGAGTCGTGCCGAAAGCCGGCGGTCTTGGAAAAGACCAGGACTTTGAAGTCTTCGTGTGCCAGGGCGTCAGTCTGTAGAATAATGCCGCCCGCCATCACCAGTGCAGCTACTGCACGTGGGCAGCCACGTTTCAATGTCTGAAGCAGTTTTTGAGGATTCGAAATCATTGGTCACTCAGATTGGAGCCGGAAGTAGCTGGCGGGTTTGCTGGCGGGAAAAGTCAGCGCCCAATTTCCATTTGTGAGTGCCGGGGCGTTGGTGGTCCGCGTCCAGATCACCGGTGGTTGCAGGTTGGTCGCAGCCAGTGGCACAAAAAATCCAGCGTTGGCCGGCCAGGTGAGGTTCGCGCTGGTTCCGATGGCCGACAGCTTGAGTGAAGGATACAACTGGTCCTTACGCAGAGCTGCCAGTGTCAGGTCAAACCCACAATCTGAGGCGGAGGTGCTCGATAAATGAACCTCGACGGCGAGGATGTTTGTCCCGGCGACCAGCAGTCCGGCGTCAACGTTCCGCTCGAAGCAAAGCTGCCGGTCCAACCATTGCGTGTTGTTGGTCGCCAGTGTAGTTGCCGTGATCGTGCCCACGGGCATGTGCCCGCGATAAATTTCCTGCCCGTTCAGATAAACCACTGCGCCATCATTCCGGCGAACGCCCACGACCAGGACAGAATAGTCAGCCGCGTTGGTCACGACAAAGCTGCGGCGAAACCAGGTGGTTATGCGTTTGTTGCTCGGATTTCCGCCGAAACTGACGGTGGTCCCTTCGTCACCCACACCGTAACCCAGCGGCGCCGCCCCAACCGCCCAAGTGGAATCGTTGAAGCCGGCATTTGTCCACGATGCTGAAGGTGCAACGCCCGTATCCAAGTATCTCCACGTGGAGCGAAGCGGCAACAGCACCTGCGCCTGGCGCGGTGGCGGGAGATCGTCTGGCGGGGCTGCGATTTCCACTTCGTTCGGCACTGCATTCGTGTAGGGTCGCAAGCCAAGCATCATTTCGCGCGCGGCGCTGGTCAATCGCAGCCACCAATCGGAAGGCTTGTCAAGATTGGTGATGAAGCGTCCCCAATTCGGAGCGGGCAGGGGAGGATCGTCGGTCATCGGTATGATCGCGGTGCCCTCGTCATATTCATCGAACATGCCGACGAACAATCGACCTGCGCCGCTGCCGACGGCGCCGTGGATTTTGTCCCAGTAAAACATGCCGCTGCCCCGCGGGTTGTATTGGGATTCGTCGTTGAACTTCTGCATATGCGCCCAGGAAAACCCGGGCCAGACGTGTGGAAAGTAATCAATGCCCCAACTCGTGAGTTGGTTGAAATCATCCAGATAACCTTGCGCATTCTGCGGCATCCAGGCCAGCGCACCGTCGTAACGTTGGAAGTGATCGTTCCAATCCGGGATCGTCCGCCACCACCACGGCCAACCGCCGATGACATAGTTGCCGCCATAAACCGGATCGTTCTTGAAAAAGTCGATGATGGCGTTCGCATTTGTCTTTGCGATGCCGCGGTCGGGATATGGCAAACCCCAGACGAACACGACCGGTTTGCCATTCTCATTAGCGTAGCGGGAATCGTTGCGCACTCCGAACACGTCCACAAGCCAGCGCCAGTCGTTGCTGATGATCTGAAGCGAGTTCGCGTTGCCCAGTGAACTGATGTCGTACTCAATGGCCCAGATGCGACCTTCCTGGTGCGCCGCGGCCCGGACGTTGTTCAGCACGAATTCCTCGCCGCCATAAGCACCGCCGCTATTGGCGGAGACGAAGCGTTGTAAGAACGCACCGTCGATGTTGTATTTGCGCATCCACTGGAAATGGCGACGCACCGTTTCAGGCGTGGTGGAGGAAAACAGCTTCGCGGCCTGCCCGCTGCGGGTGAAAACGCCGGGTGCGGGGAACAGCTCGGGTTCCGCGTAACCGGAGATGTCCGGCCACATATCGATGTTGAAATTGGTCGGATGCATGTAGCCATTACGCACCCAATGAAACCAGCCGCCATCGGCGAGATCATTGGGCGTGCGGAACCAACCCTGGTAACCGGCCATCACCTTGCCACCAAGCGTTGAGCGATCCACATCGTCGCGGCTCGGTCCGGAGTAAGGACGCAACCATGGCTGACTGAGCACGATCTGGAACTGCGCGTCGGCGAATGGATAGTTCTGGATCGTCGCACTCTTGATCGCCAGCGCCGGGCTGCCTCCGAGACCGAGGCGAAAATCCGCGCCTGTGCCCTGACGATTCAAGAGCGCAGGCGATTCCAGGACATAGTACGCCGTGGGGAATTTTTTTGTGTTCACCCGCGATGTGCGCGTATGTCGTTGCGAGGAAGCATACGCACCGCCAGAGACGGAATCATACTGGAGGCTCATCTGGCCGAATCCATCGTCGTAGTATTCCGCGCGCACATACACCGGTATCCCGGAGGTGAACGTGAACAAAGCCGGCACGCTGAAGTTGATGAACGAGCTGCCATGAATGTTCTGCCAGACGGTCTGACCGCCGAGCGTGTTGGTGACGAACTGGCCATCACAGCAGGAGAACGGCGCAAGGTTGACACTGTCCGCGGCCCGCAGATCGCCGCCAGCCAGGGCCAACAACACTGTGCTCACAGCCACGTGCCATTTAAGGCGATACAACATTCGATAAGACTTCACCGGCTTGATTGACGGAAAATGGTCCGGTGTTGCCGGACCATCTTTCGGCTGACGAACTGGAATGTAAACCATTCTTCGACCCGGTTCCGGCAGCCGCCCCAGCGACTGCCGGAACACTCCACAACCTTCCCCAAATCAAGGCTGCGAAACTTGTGCCCGATAGAAGCGCTGACCTTGGGTCGTCGTGTCGTTGACGGTTAGCACGGTATTGTTGCCCGCGACCGGCCCACCGACGTTCGTCCAGCTCGGATCGCTGAGATCGTTCTTGTACTGGACCTGATAGCTGAAGCCGGTCTGCCCCGGGAGCGAGATGCTGGTCGTGTTGCCAGAGCGTGATACTTGTAACTGCGTAGGGGCAAGCACCGGCACGAGCATCAAGAAGTTCGCATTGGCGCCCGGTGTCGCAACGGCGCGACCGAAGCGCAGCGTATTCGGGAAACCGTCGATCACGACCACGGCCGGCTGGTTGTTTCCGTCCTTCAATTGAGTCCAGGAGAATGATCCCCAACCCAAGTTCGGCACGCTGAAATTGCCAAGTGGCAGTGTGGATTGATCCACCGCACCCAAGCCGCCAGTTACTTTTTCCAGATAGGCTGTCGTGGTCGAGCCGTTTCCGGTGGCGATGCGCGACCAGACGTGGTACGTGCCGAGCGGGTAATTGCGTGTGTAGTTGCCCCATTCGCCATTCTCGAAGAAACCGATGTTGTAGTCCTGCGCTGAGGCGAATTGCGCGCGCGGGATGTCCGAGATGGCTTCGGTGGCGGTGCCGGTCGGGCGATAATTGTAACCACCGCCGTTAGCCACATCGTGGAAGTCCACGTCCGCAATGGCGCTGAGGCCATTGTAACCATTGGTCTGCGGACCGGCGATGAACTGACCGCCGTTGTAGTCGTAATCTTCGCATTCGACTTGGTAGTAGGTGGATTTGAACGTATCGAAGCTCAGCGTCGCCGACTGGCTCGCGCCGTTGTTCGCTTGCACTGAAATCGTCACCGTGTGCGCCGAGTTCACCGGCAAACTGGTGTAGGTGACATTCCAGCTGGTGGACGAGCCAGTGAAGTTGAGACCGGTGACCGGGTTGCCATTCAACGTCACCGTGATGTTGCCGGTGGCGATGCCCGCGGTGGAACTGGCCCGGAAACGCAGCACGTTGGTGTATTGGAATGGCGCGGTGCCGTTGGGATAGATCTGATCGATCACTGGCAGGCTCGTGTCCGCTGGGAAGAACGCGTAGAAGTTCGGGTTGTAGCCGCCGCCGGCGGTGACGCGGAACGTCTTCAACGCTCCACCGGTGACCTGCACCAGATTCCCGTTGCCGTCGCGCAGCGGCACCCAGCTGTAATTCTGCCAACCGCCAGTCTGCGGAATCACAAAGCTCCCAAGGTTGGTGACCGTCTGTGTGGGCGTGCCGACGCCGCTGGTCACCTGGCCAAACTGCGCGCTGCCGTTCCCGCCCGTGCCATTGCCGGCACGCAGGAAGACGTTGAATGTGCCCGCCGGATAATTGCGTGTGTAGTTGGCCCAGAAGCCGCCTTCGTTCCAGCCGAGGTTGTAGTCGGTGAAGCCTGAGCCGTCGTATTGATCGCGCAACTTGTCGCCGCAGGTCTCATTGTTATATCCGCTCGTGCGATACGGTCCATTCGGCGGGCCGTTGGGCGGCGTCACTGTGTGATGCGCATCCACACCTTCCACGCCACCCGAGCCAGCGTAGGCATTCGTCTGCGGGCTGTCGTGGAACAGGCCGTTGTTGTAATCGAAATCTTCCGCCTCGAACACGTAGGCGGGATTCAACGTGTTGAAATTCACCGTGGCGCTGGCGGAATTATCCGTCGTGTCGGTCACGTTGATGACGGCGCGATAGGCCAGGATATTGGTTTGCAGTGCAGTGGACACCGTGCGGTCGTTGGCCGTGCCACCGACGCTCAGGCCGTTGGCGGAGGAGAGGTTCGTGATCCAGACGCCGCCGGTCAGATTGGTGGAATACAAAGTGACGCTGATCGCCGTAGGATTGATGCCGACCGCCGAACTCGCGATGAAGCTCAACTGGCTGGCCGATTGGAACAGCTTGACGCCGCTGGGAGAGATATCGTGGATCGTCGGCAGGTTGGTGTTCGCCGGGAAGAACGCGTAGTAATTCACGTTATAGCCGTCGGTGGTGGTAAAGCGCAGCGTCTGCACGCCGCTCAATGTGACTTTCTGCAAGTTCCCGCCGCCGTCGGTCAACGGCGTCCAGCCGTAGGTTTGCCAGTTGCCGGTGGATGCCACGATGAACGTGCCGATGTTGGTGGAGGTCGTCTGACTCCCCTGGGTCGGATCGCTCGTGACAAAACTCATCGTCGCGCCGCCGTTGCCACCGTTGCCGCGGGCGGCGCGGATGAAGACGTTGTAAACCCCCGGGGTGAACGTTCGCGTGTAGTTGCCCCACTCGCCGCCGCCGGTCCAACCGACGTTGTAATCCGGCGTCAGGCCCGTGCGCGGTTTGTCGCCCGTGCCTTCCGTTTGCATGCCATTAAGGCGGTAAGCGAACTGGCCCTCGGAGAGATTGTTGTCATGCGCATCAATACCTTCAGCACCGGCAAACGAGATGTAGGAAGCCGGCGTCCATGCATCGAAGTCGATGTAGTTGCCGCTGTAGCTGACTAAGTTGATGTCGTTCGTCGTGTAATTGAAATCCTCCGCCTCGATGGTGAACGCCGGACTCAACGTGTCGAAGTTCAAAGTGTTCGTGGCTGAATTCCCATTCGCGTCCGTCACGATGATGATGGCCGAGTAATTCAGGATGTTGGTCTTGATCGGGGCGGTGACACTGCGTTCCGCCACCGTGCCGGTGACGATCAATCCGTTCGCTTCAGTCAGATTGGTCATGGTCGTCTGCCCAAGCAGATTGATGGCGGTGAGTTGCACCGAGATTCCCGAGGTGTTGATATCGGGTCCGCCAGAGGTGGCACCGAAGCTCAGCGCGCTGGCCGGCTGAAGTTGAACAGTGCCGTCGGGATAGACATCGTGGATGACCGGCTGGGCCTGGGTGGCGATCAACGTCATCATCATGCCGAGCACGGCGGTGGAACGTAATAGTGGATTGAGCAAGGAGGTTTTCATTGACGTTAGGGTTGGGTGACATGGGACGCGCCGCTACGATGGTAGCGACATTTGCGCGACAGATTTTGATGGTCCTGCATTTGCGTCGTTGTCTCGGGAACGCAGAAACGATAGGCCGGCGCACGCTTTCCACGGTATCCCCGAAAGCGGGGAGGATTGCTGCCGGGCCCGCTTTTTCCTGATTTCAGAGCTTGAGAACGAAGTGGCAGACTACGATGACAGAGGTGCCGGACTTGGGGTGGAGCAAGCAACCGAAGAGATGTGTTCCCAATCGCGAGACGCGAAATCGCCTAACTACGGATCTGCCCGTTGCCGATGCCGAGCCACTTGTAGCTGGTCAATTCGTCCAGGCCCATCGGCCCGCGCGCGCCGATCTTGTCCGTGCTGATGCCGATCTCGGCGCCCATGCCGAACTCGCCGCCGTCGGTGAAACGGGTCGAGGCATTCCAATACACCGTGGCACTGTCCACTTCGGCGAGGAATTGTTTCGCGCGCGCTTCGTTGCGCGTCACGATGCTGTCCGAGTGCGCTGAACCGTAGTGATTGATGTGATCGATCGCACCCTTCACGCCATCCACGACCCGGATGTTGAGGATGTAGTCGTTGTATTCCGTGAACCAATCCTGCTCGGCGGCGGGCTTGATCGCCGATTGTGGATTGCCGATGGCCGATCGAACCAGCGGGAGGGAGAGCTCGTCGCACCGAAGTTCGACTTTCTTCTCAGCGAGCTTCGACGAAATCTGCGGTAGGAAATTCTTCGCCACGGTTTGATCCACCAACAATGTTTCCATCGCATTGCAGACGGCGGGGCGCTGCACCTTTGCGTTCATGGCGATATCCTCGGCCATCTTCAAGTCGGCGTCAGCGTCCACATAAACGTGGCAGACACCCTTGTAATGTTTGATCACCGGCACCTTGCTGCATTCGGTCACGGCGCGGATGAGTCCCTCGCCGCCGCGTGGCATGCAGAGATCCACGTATTGTGTGAGCGAGAGCAGGGCAGGGATGGCCTCCCGATTCGGCGTGGGCACGACCTGGACCGCGTGCTCGGGAAAATTCGCCAGCGTCTTGCGCCCGGCTTCGATCATCGTGCGCGCGATGATCTGATTTGAGTTCAACGCCTCTTTGCCACCGCGCAGGATCGTGGCGTTGCCGGTTTTGAAGCAGAGGCTCGCGGCGTCCGCGGTCACGTTCGGGCGCGATTCATAGATGATTACCACCACGCCGATGGGCGTGGCGATCTTCTGGAGCTTGAGCCCGTTCGGACGCGTGCGCTCATCGAGGATGCGGCCCACAGGATCGGGCAGGGCGGCGACGTCCCGCAGGCCCTTCGCCATCGCAGCGATGCGCTTGTCATCGAGCTTGAGCCGGTCGAGCATGGCGGAACTTAGACCCATCTTCGCGCCGGTCTCCATGTCGAGCGCATTGGCCTCTTTGAGCGCGGGGGAATTCTCCTCCAACGCCTCAGCCATCGCGAGCAGGCAGGAATTCTTCTCTGCCGTCGTCAGCTTGGCGAGTTCGCGCGACGCGGCCTTGGCTTGTTTCGCCAGTTGCGTCATCTGTTCCAGCAAATTCATCGGCGCATACTATGCCAGAGAATGGCGCTGGAAAAAGGGGGAAGTTGCCGCGGTCAACCAAGCGCGGGAATCACTCGTTGCGATACTGCTTGTGGCAGTCCACGCAGCTTTGGCTGACTTCCTTGAAGACCACGTCAGTCGTCGTGAGGCCAGACGGCGCGCGCAGCGCTACCCGCAATGCATTGGCGTTCCGCTCGGCATGCGCGAGCTTGGTCCGGTAGTCCTCGGTCTGCTTGGCTGTGTCGTCGGTGCGGGCCATTTCCTTGAACTGTTCCCAAAGCAGGGTCGCTTCGTGCGCTGGCGAGATGTCGGCATGACCCGGCGGGGTTTTCCAACCGGCCTTTTGCGCCAGCTTGAGATGATCGAAATGCGCGTCGATCGCCACCATCGCGTCCACGAGCGACGACGTGCGGTTGACCTCTGGCAATTCCTTCACCGCCGCCAGTTGCGCACGGCTCAAGGGCTTGAAGTCTTGTGTCGCGCGATAGAGCCCGGGATAATCCGCCGCCGTGCCGGCTTCGCGCAGCCAGCCCACGGCTTGATTGGTCGTCCAGCCTTCGCCGGAGAGGCACATCACGGCCACCGCGGCCGGCCCCCGATGTTTGCCGTGGTGACAATGCACGAAGAATGGTCCGCTCACTTCGGCGGTCAGCTTGGCGAGTTCGGCCACGCGATTCGTCGGGATGCCGTCGTAGCCGATCGGCAGATGGACATAACGCAGCCCGTGCTTGCGCGCGGCTGCCACGTCCGGCTTGCCGCCATCTACGCTGACGATGGTCTTCACGCCAAGCCTGGCGATGGCCGCAAACGCTTCATCACCCTCGGGCTGCGAGCCGGAATAGATCCGCTCGGACGCTTGGAAGGCATTGTGTACGCCGGCGATCTCCAGCGGCTTGGCGACGCTGTTCGTCTTCGCCGCAGTCTTGTCGTCTGCAACCGAGGGCTGGGCCACAGCGACGAAGACCAGGGCGACCAGACCTAGTTGGAGAAGGGCTTTCGTTTGATGCATGGCGATGCTTGGACAGTTCCCGGAAAATTTTGTTTCGCGGTAAAGAACAAAAGCCGCGGAGTTGGTCAAGCGTTCAGACGTGAATCGCAAGCCGCCGACAGGAAATGGCAAGACGGGGACAGCGCACGAAATCCGGGGGCTACTGGACGATGTGGCTGCCGTCTGGCTTCGCGTCAGTCCGTTGGGTCATGACGTTTTGGGCGTGAACTGATGATAACACCTGCAAGCCATTCCAAAAACAAACCGCCAACGATGCACAAGAACCAGGAAATGATCGGGGCAAAAATAGAGTCGGCACTGCTCGCTAACTGGCACGAAGCCACCTGCCTTAGCCTCATAGCCCGATATTTGTCCTTCGCATCAAAGCGTCGTAGCCATACCGGATTTGACTCCAATGACTCATACTCCCAACGGCATAGTCTTCGCTCAGGACCGTTAGCGTGCTGGGAAAAATCCGATGTCATCCTAGAAAGAGGATGTGCTCAAAACTGTGTCTAATAGAGTATTGTTGAGTGGTTGCATCCTATCTCTGGATTGTGCTTGAGTAGCCTTGCCAGAATCTAGAAAAGGCCTGTATTTTGGCGGTTAAATGAAGATTCCGAGCCTCGCCTGTCGCGAACAGCGCTTCGCAACAGCTTGCCAGCGATCTTATCGATCAGTGCGAATGCCAAGCCCAAGCTAGAAACCTGCTTCAAGGTTTGTGTAATCGGAAGTATTTGGCTGGAACGGTTATCTGGACGACTACGGGATTTGTTGAGCCGGTCACAGAGTTTGTCCAAGCTGAGGTCGAAAGGGTTGGCGTTTCCTGCAAGACAAAATCAGTCGTATTTGGCGTCCAGGAAATTGTTGCGAAGCCTTGGGAGGCAGGCGCAATCGTGAGCGTGGGAGCGCCCTCGGTTTGCACCGCCTGCGGCAATACCCAGAATCCGCCGGTGACGGAATACTGGCCGTTGGTCATCGTGCCGCCGGCGTCGGACTGGCCGATGGTGCCACTCACGGAGTAAACGCTGCCCGTGCTGGTGCCACCGCCGCCATCAATTGTAAACCAGCCAATCGAATATTGGGCACACGCGCTGAAAACCCCAAGCGCAAGAATCACCGCGGAGCCGCCGAGACACCGAGGTAGGGCGCGGACTTCGTTCCGCGCCGCGGCCGGCAAGGGAGTGCCCGTCCGACACTTCAATTCATCGTCCATATCCAATCGTCGTGTTCTCATTTCGCGCCTCCGACCTTTACGTTCATCAAGCGTTCCAGTTTCTCCAGCCGCGACTTCATCTCTGTTATCTCTGTTTCCTTCTGTTCCAGTTTTTGTTCTAGCTTCTGGTTCAATCCCTGAATCGCCGCCAGTGCCACGCCGTGGAGGTCGGCGTCGTTGAGCGCCGTGTCGTTTTCATTGAGCGGGAATTGGGTGTGGAAATCCTGGGCCATGGGACCGATGTGGCGCTGGTCGTAACCGATGTAACTCCATTCGTTGATCGGGATGCGCGCGAGTTTTTCCAGCACGGCTTCCGCGTCCACAGGAGTCACACGGTCCTTGGCATTGCGATCGCTGGTGAAACTCCAACTGGCGCTGCCGGGAGTCCAGACGACGACTTGATTCGCACCGGCGGCGCCGCTCGAGAAGGTCGCCCCGCCGACCACGTGCAGTTTGTTGGTGGGAATGGTCGTGCCGATACCGACGTTGCCTCCGGGCTGCATGAACATCGTTGAGGAGGCGCCCAAGTTGTTGCGAATGTTGAAGCCGGCGGCCCCGTAGTCCAGATAGGTCACGTTGTCCGAGTATCTGGGCCACAGAACAATTTCGGAGGCGCCATTCGTGTTCATTCCCCAAATCGCTCCGCTGTTGCCGATGAAAATATATGAGTTGGTGAAGGTCTGATTGCCGCTGAATGTGTTTCCGCCCGAACGCCGAGCGACGTTAGAACTCAGTTTTGAATCGGCAATGTTGGCACTGCTGCTGATGTCGGCATCGGCGATGGTGCCGTCGGTGATTTCTGCGGATTCAATGCTCGCCCCCAGTAAGCTGACATTGGTCGAGAGCCGCGCGTCGGCGAGTGCGCCGGACGTAATGTTTGCCGCATTTATTCCCGTCCCGACCTTCGATCCTGTCAGCGAACCATCCGCGAGATCTGTCACGTCAGCATCCAAGGGCTGATAGGCGGCGGCAACCTCCGAATCGCGAGCGATGGCGGGATCGATCCGCGCGTCGGGCACGGTTCCAGTGGTTAGCGCCGAGGCGTTCAAATTGGTCAATCCAGTACCGTTGCCAGAAAAACCGGTGGCCGAAACTGTGCCGATGACGGCAAGGTTTCCGTTGATGGCGGTGTTTCCGTTGATGGCGGTGTTTCCGTTGATGGCGGTGTTGCCGGTGAAGGTATTGATGCCGGTGAAGGTTTGATTCGCATCCAGCCGGGCGACCGAGGCGGGAGCGAAAGCGTTCCCCCGCAGCGCCACAATGTGAAGTCCTCCCGCAGCGATGGCGATAACGCCGGTGGCCTGCGGCGGCACATTTGTCTGGCCCACAGAGTTGTATCCCCAAGCCAGCACGGAGCCGTCACCCCGCAGCACTACGGTGTTAGCGTATCCCGCCGCAATGGCGGTGACGCTGGTGGCCTGTGGCGGCACATTCGTCTGGCCCCCAGTGTTTTCTCCCCAAGCCAGCACGGTGCCGTCGGCCCGTAGCGCCGCGGTGTGATACCCTCCTGCAGCAATGGCGATGACGTTCGTGGCTTCCGGCAGCACATTCGTCTGACCAAAATCGTTCCACCCCCAAGCCAGCACGGCGCCGTCGGCCCGCAGTGCCACGACGTGCGCCGCTCCCGCGGCAATGGCGATGACGTTCGTGGCCGCCGGCGGCACATTCGTGGCACCAAAGCCGCCGTATCCCCAAGTCAGCACGGTGCCGTCGGCCCGCAGCGCCACGGTGTTAAGCGCTCCTCCCGCGATAGCGACGATATTGGTGGCCGCCGGCGGCACATTCGTCTGACCATAATCGTTGTTTCCCCAAGCCAGCATGGAGCTGTCGCCCCGCAACGCCACGGTATGGTACCATCCTGCCGAGATGGCGATGACGTTGGTGGCTCCCACGGGCAGCGTCGTCTGACCATCACTGTTATTGCCCCAAGCCAGCACGGAGCCGTCGCCTCGCAGCGCCACGGTGTGACTGTCTCCCGCGGCGATGGCGATGATGTTCGTGGCTTCCGCCGGCAACGTCGTCTGACCATAAGTGTTATCGCCCCAAGCCAGCACGGTGGGTAGAGGCGTAACCAATGCATTGAGCTGGAGCTGGGTGAGATTGTAGCCATTGCCGCTAAACGTCCCCGAAATGTTCACCCCGCTCGCGCCATTGGTCACCACGCTGCCAGGCAACTGGGCCGTCGTGAGTGTCCCGGTGATGTTTGCCGCCGCCACCGAAGTGGCGCTATCCGCCGTGGCCGCGTTCGCCGCGCGTACTGCATGGGGCGTGCTCGTGATCGGCTGCCGCGGCGCAAGCGTCGTGAATGTCCCCCCGCCATTGGTGCGCACGCTGATTTCCAGCCAGCGGTCCGCCCCCGTAAACTGGTTGCCGAAATCCAGCGCTACAGTGAACAGTCCGTTGCTGACGCCCGTCGCGCTGTTTGTGACGGCGTTGCCCTGTTGCGTGCCGCCGCCCGCGGCGTCGAAGAGCGCAAAGTGCAGGTCGTAGCTGCCATTGGCCGGACTTGCGCCGTCGTTGAGCCGGCCTTGATAGGTGAACGCTGTGCCTTGGGCGAAAACGGTTTTGACACAGAACAAAATCAGCACCGCGGAGACGCAGAGACGCAGCGGGAGGGCGCGGACTCCGATACGCGTCGTGGCGGGCAGCGGGGTGACCACACGACCATTCAATCCATCCTTCATCTTCAATCGTACTTTCATTTAGCGCCTCCTTTGAGCTTCTGGTTCATGGCGTGCACCAATTCTTTGAGCTCGTTTACGGTATGTCTCAACGCTGATATCTCCGTTTCCTTCTGTTCCAGTTTTTGTTCCAGCTTCTGGTTCAATCCCTGGATCGCCGCCAACGCCACGCCGTCGGGGTCAATACTGGTGATGGTGGTGTTACCGCCGCCGAGGCCGAACGCGGCGTAGAAATCCTGCGCCATCGGGCCCATGTGCCGGCCATCTTTCATGTCCTTGAAATTCCACGTGGTGATCGGCAGCGTGGCGACTTTGTTCAACACGTCCTGCGCCGAGACCGGCGCGAAGTTTTCTTTCGCGTTGCAGTCGCTGGTCTGAGTCAGCGCCGTGCAGGTTATACCGCCGGCCACGTGGAGTTTGTTGGTGGGGGTGTCGGTGCCGATGCCGACGTTGCCATCGGCCCGCACCTTGAGCAGCGTTTGTGAAGTGGCGGCGACGTTATTCCGAACGAGCAGCAACGTCGTGTTGGTGTCTCCAGCTCCAGAATTGTCCACCACCAGGGCAATGCCGCTCTCTAGTGCCGCGCGATTAATCTGGATGTTGGCACCAAATGCGGCCTTGTTCACCTGCAGCCCATAACCAATGGCCGGATGAAAAGTCGGATTGATCTGCAGGTTGTTCGAGCCCGGGTTGTTGGTGCCGATGGCAACGTTACCATTGGTGACGACCTGGTTTCCTGAGAACGTGTTGCCTGCAGTTCGCAAAGCCACATTCGTGGACAATCGCGCGTCCGCGATCGTACCCGTCAGCACCGAAGCGGGCACTGTTCCCGCAAGCACGTTGGTGCCATCCACTTGCAATCCTGCGCCACCCGTAATGAATCGCACCCCACCGTTGGCGCGTACATTGAACTGATTGTTGGCGGTGGACGCGAAGTCGGCATCCACGGAGTCCGCCCACACAAACGAACCGAAATGACTCGCCTTTGCCCGTCGTCCAGCGGCGAATCCATAAGACCCGGCGGAATTCAACTCGCCACCGGGAACGATCGAGTAGATTCCAGCGACCGAATTTGAGATTCCGCCGCCAATTACCGCGGCATAAGAAAAATTGGCGGCTGCGTTGAGCGCACCTCCTCCCATCGTGTTGTAGGTCGTGTCTTGACCGATGCGGTTGAGATAGCCACCGAGTATCGCCCCCCAATAGGAGCCGTTGGTAATCGTGTTGGCCTGCCCGCCTGCGATGATACTGCTTCCGGCAGTTGGGCCAAGATTGTTGGCCTGCCCGCCGCCAATCACGCTGTGCCCCGAATTCGTCCAGATCGTATTTCGGCTAAAAGTCGAACCTCCACCCCCGATTACGGACCCGTGGCTTCCAGTCCCGATGCTGTTGGCGCTGGAACCGCCAATCACGTTCGCATAACTGTTGAATCCATCGCTCACAGTTTCAAGGCGCAGCACGCGCTGATTGTTGGCGCGAAAATCGAGCGGCTGATTATCCGTCGTGCCGAGAAAGTTCACTCCTGGCGTGGTGCCGGAGTTGCCGTTAATCTTCCAGCCGTTCAGATTTGTTAGTGCGCCGCCATCGCCGAGGAACTGGGTGGCGCGAACGGCCCCGTTTACGTCCAGTCTGGCCAGAGGATTGGTCGTGCCGATACCGACGTTGCCGGTATCTACTTGCACCAGAAGCTGCGCCGGGTAAGGGAGTCCGGTATCGTGGACGATGAAGTTGTAGCCGCCGCCGAAGTCGCCGGTTTGAGGAATGCCGAAGTCCCACACGCGTCCGGCGCTGCCGCCGCGCGAAGCGAGCCGGATCATTGCTTCAGACCCGACCACACCGATGTCGCCTACGTGCAACAGTCGCTCAGGCAAAGTCGTGCCGATGCCCACGTATCCGGTGGTGACGGTTTGATTACCGCTGAAGGCATTCCCGCCGGCGCGTAACGCGACGTTGGTCGAGAGTCGCGCGTTGTCCAGCGTACCGCTGACGAGCTTGTTCGCGTCCAGATTGGGAATCTGCGCCGCCGTGAGTGTCCCGGTGATGTTGGCTGCAGACACGGAACTGGCGCTAGCAGCTGTGGCCGCATTTGCCGACTGGACGGCATACGGAGTCGAGGTGAGGGGCTGTCGCGGGTTCAAAGTGGTAAAAGTGCCCCCGCCATTGGTTTGCACGCCAATCTCCAGCCACCGCCCCGCGCCGGGAAACTGGTTCCCGAAATCTAGCGCCACAGTGAACAGGCCGTTGCTGACGCTCGTCGCGCTGTTGGTGACGTAGTTGCCCTGTTGTGTCCCCGCGCTCGCCGCGTCGAAGAGAGCAAAGCGCAGATCGTAGCTGCCATTGGCCGGACTAACGCCGTCGTTCAGCCGGCCTTGGTAGGTGAAGGCCGTGCCTTGGGCGAAGAGCGTCGAAAGTTGAGGGCTGAGGGTTGAGAGCGCCACTAGAGCCATCGCTAGAATGCGATTCGTTTTCATAATTATGACATCGAGGGATGTTGGTCCCGGAACAGGGTTGCTGTTCTGGGTTCAACCGCACTGCCGTACAGGAGACGGTTCTGATTCACGACTGGCACTAACAGAAAAGCCGGATTGGGTTACAAAGATTCTGGAAGGAGTATTGTTACGATCAGGCAACGGAAACTTGCGGCTCGCGCTGCCCGCGGACATCGCCGGTTCTACTGCTGGGACGGCTTCACCGGACGTTCGAGCCGCTCTTTAAGCATCCATATCGCCCAGCGTGTGTAATAGTCCTGCTGAGTCGCTTGTGAGAGGCGAAGTTTGACTTGTTGAAAGCTGTCGCCTGGGACGGGCTCGAGGATTTCCTTGGCGCCAACACGTTTGCCTCCCAACGCTTCTGCCAGTTCGGGCAGCCAGTCCGGCGCCGGAACCGGAGGCCTTACGTGGGTCAAATCCCAGATTTTGATCGTGCCGTCGAAGGAAGACGTGAGAAATCTCCGGCCGTCGGGACTGAATCCCGCGCGGCGGACCTCTACGCCCTTCTGATGAGCGAAAGGCTCGGCTACCATGTGTCCCGTGAACGGTTCCCAGATTCGGGCGGCGCCATCGAGGCAGATCGTCGAGAGAAGCTTTCCGTCCGGGCGCCATCTGACCGTCCAGACTCTGTTCGGATGACGCATCGGCTCGGAAAGCGGTTGGCCGTTGGCCGTGGACCACACCCGCACAATGCCGGATTCCGTGCTGGTGGCGATTGCTTGACCGTCCGGACTGAAAATAGCCCACTGAACCGGACCTTCATGTTGCAACGGCGGGAGCGCCGGTTTTCCGTCCGCGGCGTTCCAGAGCCGGGCGGTACCGTCGGCCGACGCGGAAAGCAACAGGCGATCATCCGGGCTGAAAGTCGCCACCCAGCAGGTGCCTTCGTGGCGCAAAGGTCCGATAAGAATCTTGCCGTCGGGCACCGACCACACCCGAATCGTTCCGTCTTGGCAAGCGGTGGCAAGTCGGCGGCCATCCTTGCTGAACCTTGATTTCAAAGGCGTATCCGTGTGAAGCAACGGCTCACCGATCGCCTTTCCCGTGCGGCCATCCCACAATCGTACGGTCCTGTCACCGGCTCCAGTCGCCAGCAAATTGTCATCCGGCGAAAACGTGCAATCAATCACTGCGCGATCATGACGCAGCGGCGGCGAGATGGGTTCGGCCGTCTCCCCGTCCCATAATCGGGCGGTGAAATCCTGCGACGCCGTCGCAAATCGGCTCCCGTCGGATGTCCAAGCTGCAAAAAGGACCGCTTCTCCGACATTCTTGGGGGAACTCACAGGAGTACCCGTCTCTGCATCCCAAAGCCGCAACTCATTGTGGGTCTTTTGGCTCGATGCAGTCAGAATTCTCGCTCCAGCTGGACTCCATTGCGCCTCCCAGACCGGGCCACCCACTTGAACGGTCAGGGGCTCTTTCTTTCTCGTTTGCAGAGACCAGATTCGCACGAACGGATCCTGTGCCGAGGTCGCCACTTTGCCGCTGGAATGAACGGCGACCCCTTGCATCCATCCCTCGTGAAAGAACGGTTCTACCCGGGCCTGGCCAGTGGCGGGATCCAATAGCACCCTGCGTTCGGAACCTTTGTTCCGCACACACAGGGCAGCCAGTGACGCATGCTCATACCAGTCGAATTGCGCCTGGCCGATCGCAGCGCCACAATCCTGACCGGTCTGGAAATTGAACTGGCGCGCAGTCCCGTTGTCGCTCCGCACCAGGATGAGGTTTTCCGCGCCGACGTGCAGGATTCTGAACCGGGTGTCGAGGCTGAATTCCCGCTCGCGTTCGCCGGTGACGGTGTTGATCACGCCGATCTTTTCTGCTGCCGCGTATACCAGCCAGCGACCATCTTCCGAAAACTGAATCGAGGAAGGCGCATCGCTCGTTGCCGGCAGCACCCCCAACGCTTGATGGTTTGTTATGGTCCATAGCTGAACGCCCGAACGCGTGCCGGTGGCTAGCAGGCGACCGTTCCCGCTTAGGGCAAAGCAATGAAGCTCCGCCGGCAGACTGAGCGGGGTTGCCGCCCACATTCCCGATTCGACGTCCAGTACCGCAACGACGTTGGATCGCACGTTGATTGCCATCATTCGCCGGTCACTCGAAGGCGCGACGATGCGGTGCAACACTTGTTCGTTTAAAACGCCGAGGTCCAGCTCCTTCACGATATGTCGGCTGTCCAAGTCCCATAACCGGGCTTTTGGCTCGGCAGAAATCATCAGCAATCGCCGGTCGTCCTCGCCACCGAGAGCGAAGGATCGGAACTGACCTTTGGCCGGGTCGGCAAGTTCGACTTCGACCTGGCCGGACTGGACATTCCACAACCGGATGATTCCCCCGGAACTAACGCTGAGCAGACGATCTCCATTGCGATTGAATCCGTACGCGGATAACGGAGCTTCATGCGCGAGCGGCGGATGCACTAGTACGGGATAATCGTAAGTTGAGAGCAGCGAAAGCAACCGGGCCGCCGCGACCGAATCGGCGGGGTTCTGCCGCAAAAAATAACTTAACCACGCGATGGCCTCGTCGCGATCCCCATCGCGCGATGCTTCATCCGTGCGCCGCCAGCGCATTTCATAAAGACTGGCGCTCAGACGCGTGTTTGTCGCTCGCACCTCAGTGTTCGCCCGGCTTAGTCGCCAGCTCATGATCGTCTGTCCGCAGACAAATGCGACGATCGCCAGAATCGAAATCAGCCCCAACATGGCCATGCCCGGCTGACGGCGGGTCCATTTCCACAACCGCATCGCCGGAGGGCAAGGCCGCGCTTGAATTGGCTCGCCTCGCAGCCACCGCTCCAGTTCCGTTGCGAGGGCGTCGGCTGAGGCGTAGCGACGCTGCGGATCTTTATCGAGGCACTTGAGGCAAATGGTTTCGAGGTCGGGATCTGTGTCGGATTGGATCGCGCTTGGGGGAGGTGGCTCCTGGTGCATTACCTTTTCCATCGTGGCCAGTGGCGTCGCCGCCTCAAACGGTGGCCGGCTCGTGAGCAATTGATACAACAGCGCGCCAAGACTGTAAGTATCGGTTGCTGTCGTCAGGCGCTCAGTCTGGCCGGCAGCCTGCTCGGGCGACATGTAGCTGGGCGAGCCCAGCATTGCCCCACTCAAGGTCAGGCCCTCCGAATTGTCGAGACACTTGGCCAGACCGAAGTCGCTCACGTGCGGTTCTCCCTGCGCATCGAGCAGGATGTTCCCGGGCTTGATGTCGCGATGTAGGAGTGCGCGCTGGTGCGCGTGATGGATGGCTCGGGTAATTTTCACGACCAGCTCCACAGCTGGGCGGACATCCAGTCGCATCTGACCCGTCTTGAGCCGCTCGGCCAGCGTGCCGCCTTCCATGAACTTCATGCTGAAGTAGGGGCGCCCATCCTGATCACCCACTTCATAGACTGGAACGATGTTGGGATGATCGAGCCGGGCCGCGGCGCCAGCTTCCGCCCGGAATCGATCCACTTCGCGTTTGCTGGCGAACTGCCCGGAAACGATCATCTTCAGCGCCACGACGCGGTTGATCGCTACATCGCGGGCGCGAAACACGATGCCCATCCCACCGCGGCCAATTTCTTCCAGCACCTCATAGTGGCCGAACCGCCCCGGCAAAACTCCGTCGGCAGCCTCGAACGATTTCCCCTCACCTCGTTCGTCGGTGAGCCATTCAGCCGATCCGGACAACCCCGATTCCAGCATGCAACGGGCGCACAGACCTCCTGGCGCCGAACGGCCCAATGGCGAACCGCATTTATGGCAGGTTTGAGATGTGGTCATGACTCCGAGCATCCATCACCGGTATTACGCACTAACGGAAAGCGCCTCCGCGGTTACAGACTTTGTTCAAGCTCCGCGTCTTCTTCGCTCACTGGCTGACGACTTTCATGAGATGCTGCAGTTCATCATCAATCTCATCGGGCTGCGACACGGTTTGCCCAATCACTTCACGCAACAGTTCTCGGTAGCGTTGGCGCAGGCGGTAAGCCGTGGTCTTGACGTTGGCGATGGTCAGTTGGAACTGTTCCGCGACCTGGGCATAAGGAATCGAGCCTGATTCGCCCCAGAGATGTGCGGATAAGGCGGCAAACAAATCGGCCTGGCCCCGTTCGGCAAATTCATTCCGCAGTTTCTGCAACACCGTCTCCAGCACAGTCGCTGCCCAGCGCTGTTCAAATATTTTTGCCGGGTCGCCATAGCCGGTTGCGTCCGCGAGATGATAGCAAGCTTCTGCATCTCGATTGTCCAATGGTAGCAGTGGAATGCCACCGCCACGCTTCCGGGTCTGATTCCTGGCGTGGGCATTGTGGAGAAAGTTTTCCACCGAGGTCATCAGGAACGAGCGAAAGCGGCCCCGGTCCCGCGAGGCTTTGCTTACGTAGTTCTTTTCCAGGAAGGACGCGAAGAAATCCTGGACGAGATCCTCGGCCTGCTCGGGTGAGTGTCCCCGCTTGCGCACAAATGCATAAATCGGCTGCCAATACGTCCGGCAAAGCTGGGTCAAGGCTTCATGAGCCTGCGGTGAGTCTTGCTCCCCCGCTGCGAGTACCACACTCCAATGCGTTGTTGCGAAAACGCGCGGACCGGCTGGTTCTGATTCTCTGGCTGGGTCCGGCATAATCAACCGCGACGCTCTCGCCGGGTTTGCTGCAGCGCATGGTTAGGCCACATGGTCGTCCTCACTGGCATCGGAAAACTCCATCCTCAAGCCTGAACGTATCATCATTCGCCGAGACAATCTGTCCGTCTCGGAACTCCAAACTCAAAGCGTGCTCCTCATCCCAGAGCGGGACGACATGAATCGCACTCTCGTAAGGCTCATCCCAATCAAGATGGCGTGACACGACGAGTGTGCGGTCGTCCCGCACCTGCGAAGAAACTGTCTCGCGGGTAAGACCTCTCGGCACGTCCGCCATGTCCAGCCAATCACTTTCACTAGCGAGTCGGTAGTGCCCGAACACAATGTCCAGAATGTATTCGCCGTGGGTCTCGGCGTAACGCACCAACTCAGATGCTCGCCTCAACATTTCCTCGTCTGGCGGATTCGTATCGCCGTCGCCAAGCATCTGGAACTCGACAGAAAAATCCTCCAGGGGTGTCGGGACACGCTTGTGCCAAACCCAGTGGTCAAAGGAGTAAGGCCCTCTCGGCTGCTTTTTGAACTCTGAGATAGTCATGGGTGGGTGCGCGTAATGTGGCCTAACGACCCAAGCTCAGCAACGGCGGAACTGAGCTGTTGGGCAATGCGGCGGTTCTCAGTGAACTGACAGCGCCCGCCGCCGGGACAGTGGACTCGCCTGCGCCCGCAGTCTCGGTTCGCCACGGGCGAACCCTTCGCGTCCCGCGAAATGGAACTCCCGTTCTCGCTAATGGTTTACCCATAGGTTGATGGTTGCTAACGCAACGGGCGAACTTCTCCGCGATTCCCAATCGCTCCGAATCGCTGCAGCGCAGGGTTAGGCTGATGGCCGTGATCTCGCATGTCTGAATACAAGCATGACTGCCAGACTCTGCAATAGCCAACCAATCGCAATGGCTGAGACTATCCAACCAGCCAGGTAGATGAATGGCTCGGAATAAATCTCGTCTCGCCCTCGCAGCAAGCCAACAAAATAATCAATCATGCTGGCTGCGATCGAAACTACCTCACCATCCTTGTTCTTCCATCGCTCCGCGAGTCCAATGATGATGAATGTCGCCAAGGATGCCGCGCACCAAAGCCAAGGTCGTGTCCTGTAAATGCGCATACGAATCAGCCTAACGACAAAAGCTCAGCGACGGCGGAACTGACAGCACCCAGCGGCGTTGGCTGCAGCGATTTGCTAGCTTTTCGACGCCGCATTTTTCCTTCCTGCTTTGACTCGAAAGACGACGTAAAACTGAGCCGCGATACCAAACAATACGGCGCAGCCCGCCTGTCTCGATTTGTCCGCGTGGTATTTTGATTCGATGTCCTGGATGTCATGTTCTTGGTGATACACCGCCGCAAGTATCTCTTCGAGCGACGGTGGGGATTTTTCACTCTTAATCCTCTGAACCATTTCAGCCACTTTTTGCTGGTGCATCGCCCTTAGCTGGTCCTTTTCGCCAGAGGCGTAAAAGTTTGCATAAAAAAGCAATCCGACAGCCACACACAGAAACGGGATGACTGGTGCAAGCAAGAATAGGATTTCTTTCTTGGTCATAGGGAGAAAGCTAACGACCCAAGCTCAGCGCATGGTTAGGCGTTCTCATCGGAAATCTCCTGTGCTGCTCGCTCCAACTCCTCGTGAAAGCGGTCGTGCTGCTCTCTCATGTCAGCCCACGCCGAGGAATGATGCACTACAGTCTTCGCCTCGACGAGATCGCCTCGACGAAAAGAGCGAACAGCGAAAATGCACTCCATGATGGAAGCACCTGATGCGCGAAGCTCGGCAAGCGCGTCGTCTGTGGTCTTCCCATCAGCGAGCTTCCGGCGAAAGTCTTTGGTGAAATCACGCAACATGGCAGAAACGCCTAACGACTCAAGCTCAGCGACGGCGGCACTGAGCGGCTGGACCACCCAGCGGTTCTCGGTGAACTGACAGCGCCCGCCGCCGGGACAGTGGACTCGCCTGCGCCCGCAGGCTCGGTTCGCCACGGGCGAACTCTG
>Ga0315910_10001496_pt1 | contig 21347 bp, 19 predicted proteins | sample EdamamesoilMG_FD_204470 | JGI IMG/M metagenome (GOLD analysis project Ga0315910, IMG submission 204470) | Garden soil microbial communities collected in Santa Monica, California, United States - Edamame soil | ecosystem: Environmental > Terrestrial > Soil > Garden | place: USA: California...
GACTTTCGAAGACTCGATGCCGCGGGGTTCGCGCGAGTCACGTTCGGTCGCAGAGTGCTGCGCGTCGAGACCGCAGCGATAGCGGCCGCGGCAGTCGCCGCCTCTCTGTGGGGAGACCTCTGAGCGCGCGTGTCGCGCTCAGCTCGCGACTGGCAAGTCCGCGATCATCTGCTCGAGGCGTTCGACGTCGGGGATCAGCGGGTATTCGTGGATCATGCGCGCCCGACACAGCGCGGGCACGTTCTCGGGCAGGGGCTGCTCCGTCTCGAGGCCGAGCACGTCGGCGTTCACGCGCACGAGCTGCGGGAACCCCTGCGTGAGAATTCCGTAGTAGCCGGATTTCAACTGGTTCGTGATCGCGTGGAACACGACGACACGCGTGCGGTTGCGGCGCGACTTGCGCTCGTCTCCGGCAGCACCGTCGAACGACACGACCGGGACGCGGCGATTGTTCCACTCGATCGTGCCTAAGAACCAGCCTGGCATCGCGTCGTCGCGGCTGCGCGCCGCATCGGCGAACGCGATGACCTCGGCAACGCACATGCGCGGCACGAGCAACCGCTCGTCGCGCAGCGGAATCAGGAGGCTGTACAGCTCTTTCTGTTCGGCAGGCATCGGCTCAGAGCTCCCGACCGAGCAACGCCGAGATGGCCGCGACGAGCTGGCTTTCTTGATAGGGCTTGCTCAAGTAATCGTTGACGCCGATCTCGATGGCCTTCGCACGGTGCTTCTCGCCCGAACGCGACGTGATCATGATGATCGGCAGATTCTTGAGCTTCGTATCGTTGCGCACGTGCGTGGCCAGCTGATAACCGTCCATGCGCGGCATCTCGATGTCGAGCAGGATGATGTCGACGGGGTGCTCCTGTAGCACCGTGATCGCGTCGAGACCGTCGCGCGCCGTGTAGACCTTCGCGCCGCGACGTTCGAGCAGCCGCTGCGTGACCCGCCGCATCGTGATCGAGTCGTCGACGACAAGCGCCGTCAGATGAGTAGCAACCGGCTGCGGCGCCGGCACCGGCAGCTCGGTCGGGCGGTGCGCCCGCACCAGCGTGCCCGGGTCGAGAATCATGATCACTCGGCCGTCGCCGAGAATCGTGGCGCCCGTGACGCCCGGCACGCTCGCGATGTGCGGCCCCAGCGTCTTCACGACGATCTCGCGGCTGCCTTCCAGCGAATCCATCAGCAACGCGGTGGAGTTGTCGCCGGCGCGAATCAACACGAGCGACACCGCGTTCTCTTCCTCGGGTAACGCCGACGGCGCAGCACCGACAAGGCTACCCAGGTGCTGAATTCGATACACGACACCGCCGTAGTCGAGCTTCGGCTCGTCCTGCGTGAGGTGCTTCAAAATCTTGTCGCGCGACAAACGCGTGATGCCCTCGACCGTCGGCAGCGGCAGCGCGAAGGTCTCGTCGCCGACGTTCACGATCAGCGCATGCGTGATCGCGAGCGTGTACGGCAACCGGATCACGAAGCGCGTGCCTTGGCCCGGCGTCGTCTCGATCCTAAGCGATCCTCCGAGCTTCTTGATTTCGTTGTCGACGACGTCCATTCCGACGCCGCGCCCGGCCGCCTGAGTCAACTCGCTGGCCGTGCTAAAGCCCGGCTGCAGGATCAGCTCGATGGCCTGCTCGTCCGTGATCTTCTGGTTCTCGGCGACGAAGCCTTTCTCGAAAGCCTTGCGCCGAATGGCCACGAGATCGAGCCCGCCACCGTCGTCGCTGACCTCGGTGATGACCTCGGATCCCTCGCGGCGGATCTTCAGCCAGACCTTGCCAACATCGGGCTTACCGCGCCTGCGGCGCACGACCGCACCCTCGATGCCGTGCGCAACCGCATTTCGGAGCAAATGCTCGAACGGCGGCAGCATCGATTCCAAAACCTGACGATCGATTTCGGCGGCCTCACCTTCGACGACGAGCTCGGCCTGCTTGCCGGTATCGGCGCACGCCTGTCGAACGATGCGCTCCAGCCGCGGCACGTGCCGGTTGAACGGCACCATGCGCGTTTGCATCAGACCGTTCTGCAGCTCGGATGTGACTCGCGCCTGCTGCGTGAGCAGCGTGTCGGCCTCCCCGGTCAATCCGTTCAGGAGCTCGTTGATGCTCGCGACGTCGTTGGCCGACTCGGCGAGCGCGCGCGACAACTGCTGAATCGTCGAATAGCGATCGAGCTCGAGCGGATCGAACCCGCTCTGAACCTCTGCGTCTTCCTGATGCCGATGCAGAATCTGCGCTTCGGTCTCGGCCTCGAGCTTGCGCAGCTGCTCACGCAAGCGCGATACCGTGCCGCCCAGCTCGCCCAAGTGAAACTCTATGGAGTGCAGCTGCTGGCTCAGCCGCGACTGGAAGATGTTGATCTCGCCGGCGCCGTTCAACAGCACGTCGAGCAAGCTCGCGTCGACGCGCGCGATCTCTGCCCGCTCGGCGGTGCGCGCTTCGGCAACGGGGGGTGCTGCAGGCTGAGGCGGCGGCGCCAAAACTTGGGGCGGCGGCTCTTCTGCGATCGCGTCGGGCAGCTCGATGACGAGTCCCGGCGGCTCCACGATGGTCCGCTCGTGGGCCACGAGTGCCTCTTCGACCGCCGCCGGCTCTTCGACCGTCGGATCCTCGACGACCTCGGCTGCAACACGAAGATCCTCGATCGCAGGCTCGAGAGACGGCGGTGCGAGCTCTATCTCCTCGAGCTGGCGCAGGTCCGCTTCGGTCAGATCGAGTGCCGGCATATCGACGGGCTGCGCCTGCGCCGGAACGACACCCGGCGGCGCAGCGGCAGCCGGCGCGGTAGGAGCCGGTGCAGCGACCGGCGGTGCAATAGCCGCCGCAGCAGGCGGCGCAGGCGCGACAGCGCTCGCGACGACCGGCGCTTCGGAGCCTTCGAGCTGAGCGATCAGCGCGGTCGCCGGCGCGACACCGCGCCCCGCGTCGATCGCATCGCGCATCTGTTGCAGCTCGTCGAGGCCGCGCTGCACGAGATCGAGCGCGCCCTGCGTCGGCCGACCGCGTCCATCGGCGACTCGCGCGAGCAGCGTCTCGAGCGCGTGGCTCAGATCGCCCATGGGCATGACGCCGGCCATGCGGGCGCCACCCTTCAGTGTGTGCAGGTACCGCTGCAACATCGCCACGGAGCCCTGCTCCTGGCGTTGACGAACGTCTTGCAGCGCGGCTTGGGAGCTATCGAGTATCTCCGCGGCCTCTTCAGCGAAGATCGCGGCGATCTCGGGATCGAACGCACCTTCCTCGGGCGCCGCGACGGCCGGCGCCGGTGCCGCGGGAGCGGGTGCCGCCGACACCGGAGCGGCCGGCGATGCGGCAACCGGAGTCGGAGCCGCCACCGGTTCCACGCGCGCGAGCCCCTCGAGCGCCTTTCGGACCGCGGGATCCGGCTGCACGATGCGCCCTGCGCTCAAGCCTTCGGCCATCGCATCGATCTGATCTGCTGCCGCGCGCAGCGCATCGAGGCCCGGCACGCCGAGCCCCACGTTCGACTCGAAGTGACGACGCAGCTGCTCGGCCAACGGACCCGCGAGCATCATCACGGGCTCGAAGCCCGCCATGCGCGCGCTGCCGAGCAGCGTATGACACGCGCGATACAACGGCTCGTCGACCGTGTGCGGCGCCGTCGCGGGAGGCGCTGCGGCCAAGAAGTCGCGGATGACCTTGAGGTGGCCGCGCAGCTCCTTGACGAAGATGTCGGCGAGCACGGGATCCATCGCAGGCTCGGGCGCCGCGGCAGGCTGTGTCTGCACGCGCAACGACTGGCTCGTGATGCTCGCCGCATCGGGGTCGCCTTCCGCGAAGGCCTCTGCACGCTTCATGAGCAGCTGCACGTCGACCTTCGGAGCCAAGCCGATCTCGAGTTGCTCGAGAAGTTGAGGCAGCGCGGCGCACGCCTCTTCCACGAACCCGACCATCGCCGGCGTCGGCTCGAGCGTCTGGTTGATGACTCGATTCAGCAGATTCTCGATGTTCCAAGCGAACTCGCCGAGCAGCTGCGCGCCGACCATGCGTCCGCTGCCCTTCAACGTGTGGAACGAGCGGCGCGTCGCGATCAAAGCCTCGGAATTCTCGCGGTCTCCGGCCCACAGAGGCAGGTTGCGCGCGATGCTCGCGATCTCTTCCTTGGCCTCTTCGATGAAAACCTCGACGAGCTCGGGATCGGAGCGTCCTTCCTCGACCTGCATCACGCTGGGCGCGGCCGCCGGCGCTTTTGGGGCCGGCGCAGGCGGAGGCGGTGTCGGCGCGGCTGCGGGCGGCGGTGCGGCGCTCTTCGCGACGGGCAACTTCTCGAGCAGGTCGAGGCAACGCTCGGCGTTCTCGAGCATGTACCACGGATCGCTGCGCCCGGCGCTGACGGTCTCCATGTAGTACTCGACGCTCACGATCGCATCTGCGAGGCGCTCCAAGTACTCGGGCCGCAGCTTCGTGCCCGCAGCGAGCCGCGTGCTGATGACGGTGCCGACGCGGTCGATGACGGCGACGGCCTTCGGCTTTCCGAGCATCAACAGGCCGGCGGCAATACCGCGCAGCTGCGGCTTGGCGGCCTCGAGCGGGCGCAGATCCGTGGGATTGTCGACGAGCGCGATGACGGATTCTTTGACCTTTGCGAGGTTGACCGCGCACTCGCCCATCACGGCTTGCGTGACTTGGCGCTGCTGCGCGTCGCTCTCGGTGGTGACCTCCGCGTGCTCCGCGTCGTCACCCGGCATCACCGCGCGCACGAGCTCGCGGTCGAGCGTGTCCTCGACGTCGAGCAGCGTCGCGGCGATCTTCTCGAGCGCCGTTTGGTCGAGCACCTTGCCGTTCGTGACGATCGCGGCGAGCTCTTGCGTCTCCCGCTGAATGTGCGAGCGCGCCCTCTCGAGGCCGAGCACGCCGAGCGTGTCGCCGATCTTCTTCAACATGTCGAGCTGAGCGGCGAGCTTGTCGACCGACTGCATGCCCGTGCGGACGAAGATGTCGAGCGCGTCTTTGACCTGGCCCAAATCTTCCTTGATGGCCTGCGCGACGGTCCGCATGAGCTTGACGCTGGGACCGGACAGCCCTTCGCGCGCCTGCTCGACCTGAAGATCGCCCGGCAGCATCTCTCCGAGGTTGTATTTCTTGCGCAGCGATTCGACGCGCGGGTCCGTCGAATTCGCCCGAGCAACGTAGTACAGCAAGCTGTTCAACAGCTCGAGGGGCGGCGAATTGATCAACGCGGACTCGCCGCCGTCTGCGAGGCGCTTGAGTTGTCGATCGGCCTGGCCGATCAGCCGCTTCAACGTGACGCTGCCCTCGAGGCCGCCGCCGCGGATCGCCGTCAACACGGCCGTCATCACGGTCCAGAGCTGCTTGACCTGCTCGCTGACCGCCGCGCGCTCGAGGTTCATCGACACCCGCAACAGTTCGTCGAGATGGCGCGCGGACTCGGCGCCCTTGATCCAGCCCAGTAGCGCTGCCTGGAACGGTTGCCTGAAGCGATGCGCCAGCTTGTCGAAGCCGCGTCCGACCTCGGCGCCGCCGGTCCCCGTGGGATGGGCGTCTATGTGCCGCTCGAACGGACCGGCGTTCAGCAGCACGAGCGTGCCTTCGGAGAGGGACGGCTTGTCGCGGGCCTGCCGTAAATCGTTAAGCAACGGCAACAGCGCCAGTGCTACGTCTTTGCCGCCGCCGAGCAGGCGTTCGAGGTAGGCCGGCAATTGCACCATCGCGCGCGTGAGCGCTTCGATGCCCTGCTCGACCTTGTCGCCCTCCTTGGCCTCGGCCAAGCGCCGGCACGTCTGCTCCATTTCCTCGGCGAGCAGCGCCGCGCCATGGATCTCGACGATTTTCAGCGCGCCGCGCGCTGCGTGCAGATGGTCCGCCGTGCGCGCCAGAGCATCGGCGCCGGCACGACCGTCGACATAGTCCTCGAGCTGCGCGCGCGCAGCATCGAGCGTGCTCTGAAGCTCTCGGTTGACGAGCTCGAGGGCGTGCGCGGCCAGATCGTCCATCGCCGAAGTTGCCACTCGCACCTACCCGGACTTGACTCTGCGAGGCGCGCCCGGCGTGGCGGCCGGGACTGCGGGCGCAGGGGGCGGCACTGGCTTGTCGGCGCGTTCGAGACTGGCCGCGACGCGCTCGGCGCTGAGCACGCCGGTGCCGCCGCTCTGATCCGGAAGCCTGAACCCCGAGACGCTGCGGCGTAGCTGCGACGCGAGCTCCGACAGCTTGCTGATGGCCGTGGACGTGGCCGCCGTCGACTCGTTGGTCTTCGAGCTGATTTCGCGAAGAACGTGCATGTTCTTCGTGATGGCGCCCGCGACGCTGGTCTGTTCCTTGGCCGACCCGGAGATGTTGTGCACGAGGCTTGCGATCTGGTGCGAGACCTGCTCGATCTCGTCGAGAGAAGCGCCGGCGTTCTCGGCCAGCAACGCGCCGCCGACGACGTCCGTCGTGCTGCGCTCCATCGACATGACCGCTTCGTTCGTGTCCGACTGAATCGTGCTCACGAGCACTTCGATCTTTTTCGTGGCCGCGGTCGAGCGTTCCGCGAGCTTCTGCACTTCGTCCGCGACCACGGCAAACCCGCGGCTGGCCTCGCCGGCCCGCGACGCTTCGATCGAAGCATTCAACGCGAGGATATTCGTCTGCTCGGCGATCTCCTCGATGAGCTCGACGATGTTGCCGATCTCCTGTGAGCTCTCGCCGAGGCGTTTGATGCGCTTGCTGGTGTCCTGGATCGTCTCGCGGATGGTGTTCATGCCCGCGATCGTGCGACGCACGGCCTCGCCGCCCTTGTGCGCAATTTCGACGGAGTGGCGCGCGACGTCTGAGCAACGCTCCGCGTTGCCCGAGACTTCCTCGATAGAGATCGCCATCCGCGCCATCGACTCCGAGGCCGCGGCGGCCTGCTTCGCCTGCGTCTCCGCGGAACGCAACAGGTGGCGCGATGTGCCTTCGGTTTGTTTCGACGCGGCGTCGACGAGGATCGAAGAGTCGTTGATCGTCGCGACGAGGTCACGCAGCGCCTCGATCGCATAGTTAATGGAGTCCGCGATCGCGCCCGTGATGTCCTCGGTCACGGTGGCCTGTACGGTTAGGTCGCCATCGGCGAGGCTCGACAGCTCGTCGAGCAGTCGCAAGATCGCCTGTTGATTGCGCTCGTTCTGCTCCGTCTGACTCTCGGCGGCACGACCGAGATCGCGCGTCCTGTAATAGACGAACGCCATCAGCGCCGCAATCATGAGCGCGGCGCCGACGAGCAGCAGCGCCAGCCAACCCATCCCGCCCCCACCGGAGACGGCGCCGGGCCCGACGTCGACGTAGCGCGTGAGGACCTCGGACGCCGCCGCATCGAGATCGGACGCGGCTGCTCCGGCGGCCGCGAGCGTCTCGGCGCCGACGCCGATTGCGCCGATGCCCTTACGCGCTCGCTCGAGCAGACGATCGATCGCGGTGAGCTCGCCGTCGGCCGACGAGTTACCCACAGCCACTACGCCGAGCGTGGCGTCCTCACCGCGCAAGCCGCGCACGAACTGATCCAGGTATTGCTCGGCATCGCCGATGCGGCTCACGACCTCGTCGACCGGGACGCCGGGGCCCAACGAGCGGATGTTCTGCTGCAACGAGTCGATCGTGAGCTCGAAGCGAGCGATGTAGGGTTGATTGGTCGCGAGGTCCGCCGGCGCCAGAACGCTCGCGACATTGCCCACGCTGACCAAGAGCTCCGGCGCGAGATCGAGCACGTCCTGCCGCGCGGTAGCGAGCTCGCCGAACTTGCCGCGAGTCTCGAGCAGCGCCGCGAGCCGGGAGTCGATCCGCTGCCAGAGCGCCGCGTCGCCTGCCAGGCGCCGCGCCGCATCGCTGGCCGTCTCGTCGTTCTCGAGCGCGCCGCGCAGACGCTGAATCGCCGCGCGGCTCGTATTCAATGAGTCGAACGCCGCGGAGTCGCCCGAAATCGCATTGCGGGCATCGATGCGGGCGGATTGCGTGATCGCGACGAGCTTGCCGAGCCCGCCGTCGCCGCCGCCCGAATCACCGTTCCACCACACGGCGACTGCCGCTGCCAGCAGCGCGGCCGCGAGGCCCAGTCCAAAAGCCGGCAACAGCTTCGGCCACAGATTCGAGGTATTCATCCCTCTAGGCCCTCACCGCTTCGCCGGCCGTGAGGAATTGCGGATCTTCGAGCAGCTTGAGCAAACTGAACCGCGGCCAGAGCTCGGTGCCGCGGCGATAGCTTCCCTCGAGATAATGCTCGCAGCGAATGACGCCCGGCGACGCTTCGGGACGATAGTCCGAGGCGCCGAACCGGCGAAATCCCACAACCTCGTCGACGATGAGCCCGGTCGGCACGTCGCGGCTCGCCACGACGAGCACGCGTGCTTGGCGGTCCGACGACGGCGCTCCGGCGCCGAGAAAGGACTTGAGGTCGACCACCGTGAGCAGTTGTCCGCGCAGGTTCGCGATGCCTCGCAGCCAAGGCTTGGCGCCCGGCACTCTCGTGACCTGGTCCGGTATCGGCAGCACCTCGCGAACATCGGCGCGGCTCGTGACGAATCTCTCGGCGCCGAGCCTGAAGCCGATGCCGACCCACTCGTCCGCCGACGCCGGGCTGCCTTCCCGAGCCGCTATCGCCGCGCGCGCGCGTGACTCGAGCTCGAGCAGGAGCTCGAAGGGCTGCTGCGCCAACGCCTGAAGATTCAAACGTTCGGCCCTCGCTCGAGCACTTCTTGGGCCTTGGCTACGAGCACTGCCTCGGTGACCGGCTTCACGAGATAGTCGACGGCGCCTTGGCGCATGCCCCAGATCCGGTCCGTTTCCTGATCCTTCGTAGTGATCATCACGACGGGTATCGATTTCGTCTGCGGGTCGCGCGTGAGCGTGCGCGTGGCTTGGTAGCCGTTCACGCGCGGCATCACGACGTCCATGAAGATCAAGTCCGGCCGCACCTCGCGCGCGAGGCTCAAGCACTCCGAGCCATCCGCCGCGGACACGGTGTCGAAGCCGTGCTTCTCGAGGGCCGTCTTCAGCACGTGCACCTCGGTCGGTGAATCGTCGACGATCATGATCAGGGCCATAGCGATCCCTTGCGAGCCAACTATTTGGCCACGTGACTGTGGATGGCGCCGAGCAACTCGTCCTTGGTGAAGGGTTTGGTCAGATATTGCTCGGAGCCTACGAGGCGCCCGCGAGCACGATCGAACAACCCGTCCTTGCTCGAGAGCATGATGACGGGCGTGTCCTTGAACACCTTGTTGTGTTTGATCAGCGAACAGGTCTGATAGCCGTCGAGACGCGGCATCATGATGTCGACGAAGATGATGTCGGGGCGGTGATCGGCAATCTTCGACAGCGCGTCGAAGCCGTCGACGGCCGTGAACACTTCACAGCCTTCCTTGGCCAACAACGTCTCTGCGGTTCTGCGAATCGTCTTGCTGTCGTCGATGACGAGGATCTTGAGCCCTTGCAAATCGTTCTTCGGGTTCACTGCACTGCTGCCAGACACTTAGCTTTCCTCCCCGTAGGCCGCCCCGCGATTCCCCGGCCTCGAGCCGAAGCAGGTAACTCTCGGACTCAACGCGCCTTTTAACATATCGGCGTAGCGCCTTCCATCGACTAGACAGCGTGTTTCTCACGTCACTCGGCAACCCTCGACCGGGGATCTCACGCGCAGCGAGGCGTGCGACGGAATCCGGTTATGGTAGCTTTGCGCTTTTTCGCGAAACTGCGAACCCGCACGCAAAAGCGAGGAATTCGTGACAAGCCAATCCCGACGACAGCTCGGCGTCGTCATGGACCCGATCGAGACGATCAAGCCGAAGAAAGACTCGACCCTCGCGATGATGTTGGCCGCACAACGCGCCGGCTGGGATCTCGTGTATTTCCGCCAGCAGGACCTCGAGGTCCGCGGCGGCGCGCCGCGGGGCCACGGAACGCGGCTGACCGTGCGCGACGATACGGAACGGTGGTTCGAGATCGGCAAGGCCTGGATCGGTGGGCTCGAAGGGCTCGATGCCTTGTTGATGCGCAAGGACCCGCCGTTCGACATGGAGTACATCTACACGACGTACATCCTGGAGCTCGCCGAGAATCGCGGGCTGTTCGTGGTCAACAAGCCAGCGAGCCTGCGCGACATCAACGAGAAGGCGTACACGTCCTGGTTCCCGCAGTGCACGCCGCCGAGTCTCGTCACGCGCTCGCGCACCGCGCTGCTCGAGTTCTTGAAGGAGCACGGCAAGGTCGTGCTCAAGCCCTTCGACGGCATGGGCGGCAAATCGGTCTTCGTAGTGACCGCGGGCGACCTCAACACGAACGTGATCATCGAGACGCTCACGGACAACGGCCAGCGCTTCACGTTGGCGCAGCGCTTCATCCCCGAGATCTCGAGCGGCGACAAGCGCGTGCTGATGATCGACGGCGAGCCGATCGACTACGCGCTGGCGCGTATTCCGGCTCCCGGCGAGAGCCGCGGCAACCTCGTGATGGGAGCAAAAGGCGAGGGCCGGCCGCTGACCGAGCGCGATCGCTGGCTCTGCGCACAAGTGGGACCGGTGCTCAAGGCCAAGGGAGTGCTGTTCGCGGGCCTCGACATCATTGGCGACTACCTCACCGAGATCAACGTGACGAGCCCGACGGGAATCCGTGAACTCGATCGCCAGTTCGACATCGACATCGCTGCTAAGCTGATCGCCGCAATCGACAGCAAGCTCAAAGCCAAGGCTGCGTGACACCTCCGCTATAATTCCGCCATGAGCGATGAACGCCTCGGTTCGACGCTTTTCCTCGCCGCGCTCATTCATGGCGTCGTAATCCTCGGCGTGACGTTCACGGCAGTGTCGCTCGACGACTCCGGCTCGATCCCATCCCTGAACGTCACCTTGGTCCTCGACACCGAGCCCGAGGAGCTCGCGGTCGATACCGGCGATTTTCTCGCCAATCGCAATCAGGCCGGCTCCGGCCAAGCCGCCAGGGGAGACCGGCCCACCAACACCTTGGCGGCCGACAGTCCCGTCACGGAGCTCGGCGATCCGCTCGGCGCGGACGCGGCCGACGGTGCGCCGCGCACCGAGACCGCTAGCGCCGAGCAACTCGTGAGCCGCGCCGGCAGCGACGAGCGCGTGCAGGCAACCCCGCAACCGACCGAGGACGCAGCCGAGACGCGGCAGCGCGCCGCGACGCTCGTGCAGCAGGATGTCCCCCAAACGAACGTGATCGAGCTCGGCCTGCGCGCCGAGCTTCCCGACGGCGTCGACGACGAGCGAACCCTGTTCGCGACGCCGAGCACGCAGCAATCGGGGCTCGCGGAGTACCTCGATGGCTGGCGCCGGCGCGTCGAGCGCATCGGCACGGCGAACTACCCGGCCGAGCTGCTGGGCAACACCACGGGGCGGCCGACTCTCGAGGTCGTGATCCGTGCCGACGGCCGACTCGACGACATCGTCGTCCGCCGCTCGTCGGGCGACAAGGCGCTCGATCAAGCAGCTCTGAAGATCCTGCGCCTCGCAGCACCGTTCGCGCCGCTGCCCGAGAACATCCGGGCCGACTACGACGTGCTGCGATTCGCGTACGAATGGGACTTCTCCCGCGGCGCGGCGGACGCCCGCTAAAGCCCAAGCCCGATGTTAGGATAGTGGCTCCTTACTCGAGGAGCGGTGCAATGCGGTCGCTGCAAGATCACTTCTTGATTGCGATGCCCTCCATGGCCGATCCGAATTTCAACGAAACCGTCACCTATCTCTGTAAGCACGACGCCGAGGGTGCATTCGGCATCGTGATCAACCGCCCGAGCGATCTATCCCTCGCTGAAATGCTCGGCCAGCTCGCGATCGACCTCAAGGATCGCGGCCTGGCCGAGAAATCCGTCGTGCACGGCGGACCCGTGGAGCCGCAACGCGGCTTCGTGCTGCATCGATCGAGCGACGCCTTCGAGGCAACCCTTGCGATCGGCACCGACGTCAAGCTCACGTCGTCGCCGGACATCCTGTCCGCGCTCGGCCGCGGTAACGGTCCGGAGCCCGTGCTCGTGGCACTGGGTTACGCGGGCTGGGGACAGGGTCAGCTCGAAGCGGAGCTCGCCAACAACACGTGGCTCACCGTGCCCGCCAGCGCGGCCATCATCTTCGACACGCCGTTCGAGCAGCGCTGGACGGCGGCATTGGGTCTGCCCGGAGTCGACATACAACGGATCACGGACTATGCGGGCCATGCGTGAGCCACCGGGGAACCCGCGTGGCGCGGCCTAGCGGCCGCAACATCATCCTCGCCTTCGACTTCGGACTGCGCCGTTTGGGCGTCGCAACGGCCAACTTGGAAACGCATACGGCCTCGCCGCTCACGACGCTGACCATGGACCGCGAGCCGCCTTGGACAGAGATCGACCGCCTCGTTGCGGATTGGGGTCCCGGGCAGTTCGTCGTCGGCGTGCCCGAGGGCGACGGCGCAGCCGCGATCGCGAGGCACGCCCGGTCGTTCGCGGCCGCGTTGACCAAACGCTACGGGGTACCCGTCGCGACCGTGGACGAGACCCTAACGTCCGTCGCCGCTCACGCGGAGCTCGCGGAAGGTCGCCGATCCGGGTATCTTCGCCGCCGCGTCGGTCGGGGCCGAGTGGATCGACTCGCGGCGTGTCTGATCGCAGAGCAGTGGATGAACGAGCAGTGAGCTACGAAGGCAATCGCGCCACGGTATTTCTCGAGGATGCGCGCATCCTGACTCAACGCGCGCACCCGGGCCGACAATTCGTGATGCGCGTCCATGCGCCGCGCGCGGCACGCCGCGCCTCTCCGGGAACGTTCGCACACATCGCGTGCGATCCTTCCGTGCCGATGCGGAGGCCGCTGTCGATCATGCGGGCGGACGCGAACGAAGGCTGGCTCGAGTTCCTCTACAAGCCGCGCGGCCACGGCCTCGACATGTTGGCCACGCGACAACCCGGCGAGCTCGTGAGCGTGCTCGCACCGATCGGCCACGGCTTCGTCGTGGACCGCTCGCGGCCGAGGATTCTTGCGCTCGGCGGCGGCGTCGGCATTCCGCCGATGATCTTCCTCGCGGAGCAGATCCGCGCGGATCACGATTTGTCGCCGCTCGTGCTGATGGGCTCCGAGGTTCCGTTTCCGTTCGAGCTCGACGAATCGCGGCTCGACGTACCCGGCGTGAGCGGTGAAGCGACTCATGCGGTGGCGCTGCTCGAACGCTGGGGCATTCCGTCCCGGCTCGCGAGCAACGCGGGACTGCCGGGCGCCTACCGCGGCTTCATCACCGATCTCGCGCGCGCTTGGCTCGCGACGCTACCGTCCGACGAGCGCGCGAAGGTGCAGGTTTTCGCCTGCGGGCCGACGCCGATGCTGAAGGCCGTCGCGAAGCTCACGCGCGAATTCGATGTGCCGTGCCAGGTTGCGCTCGAGGAGTACATGGCGTGCGGGATCGGCGGGTGCGCAGGCTGCACGGTGCTGCTGCAGACTCCTGACGGCCCTGCGATGAAGCGCGTCTGCGTCGACGGTCCCGTCTTCGACGCCCGCCAGGTCTATCCCCAATAAACAAGCCGTCTTCGCCGTGTTGTGATCGCAGAGGGCTCTCTCGAGACCGTCGGCGCACAGGGATGTGCGCCGCCGAGCCCCAGGGACGGTCTTCCGGCGCGTCTCGAGAGAGCCCTCTGCGAGCGCAGCGCGGCGAAGACTCGACCCGCAACTAGCCGAAGTTGATCTTCGCTTCGAGGTTCGAGCGCGAGTCGGCGTTCGAGAGCGCCTCTTCCATGCTGATCGCGCCCTTGCGGTAGTGCTCGAACAGCGCTTGGTCGAAGCTCTGCATGCCGGGCTCTTTCGTGTCCTTGAACGCTTCTTTTACGCCGCTGATGTCGCCCTTCAGGATCATTTCCGAGATGTGCGGCGTGTTCAACATAATTTCGACGGCGGCGACGCGTTTGCCTTCCTTCGACCGCACGAGCCGCTGCGAGATGATCACGCGCACGTACTGCGCCAAGTCCATCAGCACCTGCTTGTGCTGATCGTTCGGATACATGTTGATGATGCGATCGAGCGTTTCGGGCGAGTTGTTCGCGTGCAGCGTCGCGATCGCAAGGTGTCCCGTTCCCGCGAGATCGATCGCCGCCTGCATCGTCTCGCGATCGCGGATCTCGCCGATCAGGATGACGTCCGGCGCTTCGCGCATCGCGCTGCGCAACGCGCGGTGATAAGACAAGGTGTCGAGCCCGACCTCACGCTGATTCACGATGGATTTCTGATTGCTGTGCAAGAACTCGATCGGATCTTCGATCGTCACGATGTGCGACGCCGAGTTCTTGTTGCGATGGTCGATCATCGCCGCCAGCGTCGTGGACTTTCCCGAGCCGCTCGCGCCGACCATCAGGATCAGCCCACGCCGAAGCATGATCATGTCCTTCAAGATCTCGGGCATGCCGAGCTCCTCGAGCTGCGGCAACTCGGGCGTGATGAATCGCAGCACCATCGCGACGTTGCCGCGCTGGTGGAAGACGTTGACGCGGAAGCGGCCGAGGCCGGCCTCGGAAATCGCGAAGTCGATCTCGAGCTCTTTCGTGAAACGCTCGAGCTGCTCCTCGTTCATGAGCTCGAGCGCGGCCTGGCGCACCATCTTCGGCGTTAGCTCTACCTGGTTCACGGGCATGATCTTGCCGTCGATCTTGATCATCACCGGCGAATAAGTCGTGAAGAAGAGGTCCGACGCCTTCTTGTCGACCATCAACTTGAATAGAGGCTTTACGTTCATGCGGAGGACGAATAGCCGCGCGCGCGACTAGAACGTATTGCCTTTCTCTTCGTCGGCCAACTGCAGGCTCTCGCTCTGCTCGGCCGCCGCCGCTCCCTCGCGCTTGCTCTGGAGCTTGATCTTCAGGCGCAGCTCGTTCTTGGAGTCGGCGTTGCGCATCGCCTCTTCGTACGAGATCGCAGCGTCTTCGTAGAGCTGGAACAACGCCTGATCGAACGTCTGCATGCCGAGGCGATTGGACTTGGCCATGATGTCTTTGATCATGGCCACCTCGCCGCGGAAGATCAGGTCGCTGATCAACGGCGACGCGAGCATGATCTCCATCGCCGCGATACGCCCCATCTTGTTCTCGCGCGGCAAGAGCCGCTGCGAGATCATCGCGGTGATGTTCAACGACAAGTCCATCAGCAACTGATGGCGCCGTTCCTCGGGGAAGAAGTTGATGATACGGTCGAGCGCCTGGTTGGCGCTGTTCGCGTGCAACGTAGCGACGCACAGGTGGCCGGTCTCCGCGAACTGAATCGCGTAGTTCATCGTATCCTGATCGCGGATCTCGCCGATCATGATCACGTCCGGCGCCTGACGCAGCGTGTTCTTGAGCGCGTTATACCAATTGTCGGTATCGACGCCGACCTCGCGATGAGTGACGACGCAACCGCGGTGCGGATGCACGTACTCCACGGGATCCTCGATCGTGATGATGTGGCCGCGGCTATTCTCGTTGCGGTGGCCGATCATTGCGGCGAGCGTCGTCGACTTGCCGGAGCCCGTGCCGCCCACGACCAGGCACAGGCCGCGCTTCGTCATCGCGACATCTTTGAGCTGCGCCGGCAGGTCGAGATCCTCGAATGACGGAATCTTCGTGACGATCGTGCGGATCACTGCGCCGACATGGCCTTGTTGCACGAATGCGCTGACGCGGAAGCGGCCGATGCCCTGCGGCGCGATCGCGAAGTTACATTCCTTCGTGGAATCGAACTCTTTCGCCTGCTTGTCGTTCATGATCGAACGAACGATCAGCGAGCTCTGCGCCGACGTCAGCGGTCGATCCGCGAACGGGCGAATGGTGCCATCGATCTTGATGGCTGGCGGAAAGTCTGCCGTGATGAATAGGTCGGAACCGTTGTTCTCGACCATCTTCTTCAGCAAATTCTGCGTCAGTCGTACTGCTTGATCGCGCTCCATTGCGACGCGCTCCTATGAAGTCGTGACAGCGAGCTCTAGCCGACCTCGGCTAGAAACTCTCTTTGTTGACGGCCTTGAAGCGTGCCTCTTCCTTCGTGATGAGGCCTTTCATCATGAGCTCCTGCAGATTCTGGTCGAGAGTCTGCATGCCCTGCGCCTGGCCCGTTTGAATGGCCGAATACATCTGCGCGATCTTTCCTTCGCGAATCAGGTTACGGATGGCCGGCGTGCCGATCATGATCTCGTGAGCTGCGATTCGTCCTCCGCCGACGCGCTTCAACAACGTCTGCGAGATAACGGCGCGCAACGATTCGGATAGCATGCTGCGGACCATTTCCTTCTCGGCCGCAGGGAACACGTCGACAACGCGGTCGATGGTCTTGGCGGCCGAGCTCGTGTGCAGCGTACCGAACACGAGGTGGCCTGTTTCCGCGGCGGTCAACGCGAGCCGAATCGTCTCGAGGTCGCGCATTTCGCCGACGAGAATCACGTCGGGGTCTTCGCGCAGCGCCGAGCGCAGCGCCTCGCTGAAGCCGTGAGTGTCGCGATGCAGCTCGCGCTGGTTGATCAGCGAGCGCTTGCTCTCGTGCACGAATTCGATCGGATCTTCGATCGTGATGATGTGGTCGGGCTTGTTGTCATTGACGTAGTCGACCATACCGGCGAGCGTCGTCGATTTACCGGAGCCGGTGGGGCCCGTCACGAGCACCAGGCCTCGCGGATGCATCGAGATGTCTTTGAAGATTCGCGGCGCGCCGAGATCGTCGAGGCTCAAGATCACGGAGGGAATGGTTCTGAACACGGCCGCGCAACCACGGTTCTGGTTGAACGCGTTGACGCGGAAGCGCGCGAGCTTCGGAATCTCGAACGAGAAGTCAGTCTCCAAGAACTCTTCGAAGTCCTTGCGCTGCTTGTCGTTCATGATGTCGTAAACCATACTGTGCACTTCTTTGTGCTTCAGTGCTGGCATGTTGATTCGTTTGACGTCGCCGTCGACGCGAATGATCGGCGGCACACCCGATGACAAGTGCAAGTCCGACGCGTTGTTCTTGACGGCGAATGCGAGCAATTGCGCAATGTCTACCGCGGCCATGGCACTCCTCTAGCACGGGGCCGTAGCCCTTCGTCACGGGCTACATAAGAAGTTGACAGTATAGCCAAGGGCTGCCGGCAAAGCGTGACTGAAATCACGGAGCATTTGCGGGAAATCGTCGAGCGCGTAACGCGCGCGAGCACGAGATCTGGTCGACCCGTCGACAGCGTCACGATCGTCGCCGTTAGCAAAGGACAACCTGCGAGCGCGATCGCGGCGGCACATCGTGCCGGGCTCAAGCACTTCGGCGAAAGCTACGTGCAAGAAGCTCTGGAAAAAATCGACGCGTTAGCAGGCTCCGACGTGATCTGGCACTTCGTCGGCAAGCTGCAAGGGAACAAGACGCGGCAAGTCGCTGAGCGATTCGATTGGGTGCACACCGTGGATCGCATCCGCATCGCGGAGCGCTTGAACGAGCAACGACCTCCGTTCGCGGCACCGCTGAACGTTCTGATTCAGGTCAACCAAGGCGGCGAGATGCAAAAGAGCGGCGTCGCACAAAGCGATGTCGCGGCGCTCGCGCGCTCGATTCATTCGTTGCCGCGGCTCGCGTTACGCGGGCTCATGACCATACCGCCGCAGAGCGCCGATCCCGGACACTGGTTCGCGGAGCTCGCTGCGCTGCAAGCGAGGCTCGCTGCCGACGGCGTGCCGCTCGACACGCTGTCGATGGGAATGTCGGCCGACTTCGAGGACGCGATCGCGGCCGGCGCAACGCAGGTGCGGATAGGAACCGCGATCTTCGGCGCACGCGCTTGAGCAGTCTCCAACGACGATACGTCGTGGTATCTTCGGTCTTGATCTACGAGACCTGGCACCGATGCGAGACGCACTGATCTTTCTTTTCAAGACGCTGACCGATCTTTATCTGCTCACGTTCCTGCTGCGGATCCTGATGCAGTGGGTGCGAGCGAATTACTACAATCCGCTCGCACATTTCGTGATGAAGGTGACGAGCCCGTTGGTCGTACCGGCACGCCGCGTGATACCAAGCGTGTCCGGTGTGGACACCGCCACGATCGTCGTGTTGATCGCGCTCGAGATCCTCGCGACGTTCATTTTGGTGCGCCTCGCCGGCGTAACCGTGCCCGTGCCCGTGCTGCTGCTCTACTCCGCGCTGCGGCTCGTCGCATTGGTCGTGTGGTTTTACACCGTCGCACTCTTCATCTACGTTTTATTGAGTTGGTTCGGCGATCGCGGCATGAACCCGATGGGTGCTCTGCTCGGTCAGTTGGTGGAGCCGCTACTGCGCCCTGCGCGTCGTCTGCTGCCGCCAATTGGCGGTCTCGATCTATCGCCGTTGATCGTCCTGCTGCTGTTGCAAGCCGTCAGGATCGCCGTGCCACTACCACCTTTGCTTCGCTAGACAGTATTCGTGCACCCGCGTAATGTCGGGCGTAGGCGCAGAACGACAATAGCGCCGGGTCTGGGAGGGAGCATGGTTAGACGTATGCGCACGCTCGCTTGCCTCATCGTCGTTACGGGGCTCGCAGCCTGCGACCCGTCGACCAACGTCGACGTCACGAATACGCAAGAGGGCGTGCTGCCCGCGACCGAGAGCTCGAAAGATTTCGGCGAGTACGTCCTCTACTTCAATGCTCTGAACACCGACCAGCTCTCGCCCGACATCGCCAGGGAGTACGGCATCGTGCGCGCCAAGAGCCGCGCGTTGTTGAACGTCAGCATTCATCGCAAGCAGGACGGGGGGCCCACGCAAGCGGTCACGGGCGCCGTGTCGGCCTCCGCGATCAACTTGAACGGTCAGCTGAAGACGATGACGCTGCGCGAGATCCGCGAAGACACCGCGATCTACTACATCGGCGAGCTCGCGATCACGGACGGCGAAGTGCTGATTTATACGATAGATGCCACGCCGACCGAGGATCCGAGTCGCGGGTTCACCGTGCGGTTCAAGAAGCAGTTCTTCGTCGAGAACTAGCTCAGGTTGCCACGCCGCGCACGCGGTTGCGAATCCGAATCAAGTCGGAGTGCGGCACATAGAGCAGCTCCGCAATTCGCCGCACGAGATGATCCTCGTGCTTGTCTAGGCGGCTATCCGCGAGCGCCACCTGCCAGAGCATCTCGAGCAACCGTAACTTCTCCGCGTTCGATAGCTGCTCGTGCAAACGGCGCGTGAACTGCTGCAGCTCCACCGCTTGATCCGCTGCGCTCCGCGCCTCCTCGAACAATAACGAGGCCTGCGCATCGTCGAGCGCGAAGAACTGCTTCAACGACGTGCGAATCGTCTCGTCCTCCGCGTAGTCGTCGGCGTAGTCCGCACGAGCAACCTCGATCAGCAGCAGAGCCGTCGCAACGCGCAGAGCTTGCTCGCGCGCGGCGGGGTCCTCGCGCTCGCCCGCGAATGCACGATCGAAAAACGCGGTCAGCTTGGTCAGCACGACGTCATCGGTGCAAAGCCTGAAAATCGGCGCCGAACATTTCGGCGACGGCTCGAGTGATATCAGACAGCCGGCCGTGGAAGAAATGTCCCGCGTCATTCACGAGCACGATCTTCGGCGGCGCAGTCAGTTTCGCACACCAGTCGAGCACCGGCCCGGGTGTCACGATCTCATCGTCATCGGCGTGCACGAGCACCCACGGGCACGTCGGCGGACTCAGGCTCGCCGGCAGCCGGTCAACGGGCGGTGCGACGGTAACCAGCCCTCGAGGCGCTACGCGCGCGGCGATCGAGATCGCAATGGCGCCGCCGAAAGAGAACCCCCCGAGATAGAGAGGCCTCTCGGACCAACGTGCTCGACACCAATCGACGACCGCGAGTGCATCGTCGCGCTCGCCGATTCCGTCGGCGTAGCTACCGGCCGACGCGCCGACGCCGCGATAGTTGAATCGCACGGCCGCTGCACCGAGCTGCGTGAACGCGCGTGCGAGCGTCGTGACGACCTTGTTGTGCATCGTGCCTTGGTGCTGCGGATGCGGATGGCAGATCACGGCGACCGCGGCGGGCAGCGCACCCGTCGACGTGACCGCTGCCTCGATCTGCCCGACCGGCCCCGGGATCACCGCGGAGACCGTGGCGGGGGCGCTCACGAACCTTTCTCGACACCGAAGTCGGTCAAGAGGTCGTTCAACCGCGAGACGAACGCAGCGGGGTCCTCGAGCTGGCGACCCTCTGCCAGCACGGCTTGATCGAACAACAGCAGTGCAAGTCGCTCGAAGCGCGCGGCATCGGTCTCGCGATCGAGCCGCTGCACGAGCGCATGATCGGGATTCAATTCCAGGCTCGGCACCGTGGTCGGCGCCTTGTGCCCCGCGGCAACCAGGATCTCACGCATCTGGTAGCCCAGGTCGTGCTCATTCAACACGAGACAGGCGGCCGATTGCCGCAACCTCCCGCCGACACGGACCTCGTCGACGCGATCTCGGAGCACCTGCTTCACTCGCTTCAAGAGCTGGTTTTGCTCGCGGTTCTCCGCCTTGACCTTCGGCTCAGCGCTCTGCTCGGAGAGATCTACCGCGCCGCGTCGCACGTCTTGGCACGGCTTACCCTCGTGCTCGGCGAGGTTCTGCATCACCCATTCGTCGATGCGATCGGTCAAGAGCAGCACTTCGATCCCTCGTTCCTTGAACGACTCGAGGTGCGGGCTGCTGCGCGCCGCCGTCGGCGACTCCGCCACGAGATAATAGATCGCCTTTTGCTCTGTGCCCGCGTCGTCGAGATAGTTCTTCAAGCTGCGCGCCTGCTCGGCGCCCGTCGAGCGAGTAGTGCTGAAACGCAGGAGCTTCGCCAACCGCTCGCGGTTCGCGAAATCCTCCACGAGCCCTTCCTTCAACAGCAGCCCGAACTCGTTCCAGAACTTCTGATATTTCTCGGCATCGTCGGCAAGCCGCTCGAGCATGTCGAGCACGCGGCGCGTGAGCGCACTGCGCATGGCTCCGATCGCTTCGTCCTGCTGCAACAGCTCGCGCGAAACGTTCAGCGTGAGCTCGCTCGAATCGACGACACCGCGGATGAATCGCAGATACAGCGGCAGAAACTGTGTGGCTTGGTCCGTGATGAAAACGCGCTGCACGTACAGCTTCACGCCCTTCGGCGCTTCGCGGTTCCACAGATCGAATGGCGCAACCGCGGGAACGTACAGCAGGCTCGTGTACTCTCGTTTCCCTTCGACACGATTGTGACTGAACGTTAGCGGCGCCTCCGTGTCGTGCGCGATGTGCTTGTAGAACTCCACGTACTCGTCGTCGGTGATCTCGGCCCGCGGCCGAGTCCACAGGGCCTTGGCGCGATTCACAGGCTCGTCGGAGCCCGCCTCGACGAACCGCACGGGGAACGCGATGTGATCCGAGTACTTTCGAATCAACGCTTTGAGCCGCTCGGGACGAAGGAACTCCTCTGCTTC
>Ga0315910_10001497_pt1 | contig 21304 bp, 19 predicted proteins | sample EdamamesoilMG_FD_204470 | JGI IMG/M metagenome (GOLD analysis project Ga0315910, IMG submission 204470) | Garden soil microbial communities collected in Santa Monica, California, United States - Edamame soil | ecosystem: Environmental > Terrestrial > Soil > Garden | place: USA: California...
GACGCACGACCTTGTCCGCCGCGCCGCTCTCCATCAGGGCCAGGCCGATGATGGAAGCCAGGCCAATGGAAATGGCGATGGTGCCAGCCGCGCCACCGAATTCGATGGCGGTCAGTTCCACGGAGGCAATCCAGGAATTCGCCTGGGCGTCGGCGCGCAGCGCGGCGGGCAGACGGTTGATCTGCGCCGGCGTGAACTCGCGCGTGAGGAAACCGGTGAGAAAAGCCGCGCCAATCAACGCCAGGAACGCATGAACCCGGAACTTTGTGATCAGCAGAATGATCGTGGCAACGGAGATGGCGAGAACGGCGAACGGCCAGAGGTTCGAAGTTTCAGCGAGGGCAAGCAAAGTCATGCTTAGTGTTGGAGTTTGGCGGAGACTAGCGCATGGCCCACCGCAAAGGAAGCGAAACTCCCCGGACTTTTGTTCGTACGACAAAAAGGCGAACGGAACTCCCGTTCGCCTTCACACCCCCACTTCAAACGGCCAGTTGATTTACTTCTTCAGCGAACCGCCAATCTTCTTGAGCGGGTCAATGTTCAACGCCTCGCCCAAGGCCACGATCTGCTCCGGCTTGATGTCGCCCACGATGTTGACGAAGACCGCCTCCTTCTTTCCGGCGTCCATGACGGTGACGACGACGCCCTCTAACGCTTCGTCGGCCCGGGCCTTGACGTAAACGCCGACGTCTTCTCCGCTTTGCTCCTGAACGGTCACCACGCGTTCCCAGCCTTGTTTGTCGAGTTGTCCGCGAATGTCTTTCACGCGTTTCTCAGCATCGGAACGATTTTCGTCGTTCAGTCCAATGACGTTGACGCGCACGAGCTGCACCGAGCGCAGCAGTTTGGCTGCCTCCGGCTCGTGCTTTTCCACCAGCCGCGCCGCCAGAGAGATCAAGTTGCGGCCGAGATTGACTTCGATGTATTTCCCGCCGGTGTCCGGCTCGCCGAGTTTGCCGAAATCCACCTCGCCGGGACTCGTGCCAGCGAAAGCGTTAAGGTTGAGGCCGGCCGCAACAATTGCGAGGGCCATGAACTGATTGATTGAACGTTTCATAATGGTTTTACCTGCGTTGATTGTTTGGGAACTCAGTTCCCGTTCCTTGAGTTACCCGCCGCAGGCTGGGAAAGTTTCAAATAATTATGTAGAGCTATGCACTTGATTCCCCTTCCGTCAGAGACGGACAACCTAAAGGTTGAACTCCAACGAATCGAGCCGGTGCGCAGCGTTGGAGTTCACGCTTTAGCGTGTTCTGGGCGCCAAGGGGAATCAAGTGCATAGCCCCATAATTACGTTCTGCCACCAACGCCGGTGCCGCCAGTAAGCTGCGAGGGAAATCTTGCGTCGCCACGCGCCTTTTCCCAGAATCTCCCCGTTCCCAATGTTCGGTCTCGATCCAGAAAGCATCGTCAATCGCGTCAAGGCTTCCGGCCAACCACCCAGCGTGCCGGCCTTGGGTGAATCCGTTCTGCGCGGGGCGCTTGGTTTCACGCTTGTGAGCCTGGGCGGATTTGCGCCGTGGGTGCTCGCCGGGCGGTGGTTTTATCGGAACGTTGGCGAGGCCGGCCTCTACGCGGCTTGCGCACTGGTTTTTATCGGACTCAGCGGATGGCTGTTGCACCGTTTGATCATCGGCCCGGGCGCCGTGGTCCGGTTCTACAAACTTTTCAGCCTCGCGTTCCTGGCTTATGCCGTCTTGTGGACGGCAGGCTGGATGGCTCTCGGCGGCACAGTCGGTGGACTTGTCGGCCTGCTGGCGGGCACTGCGGCGATGGGTGCAATCCTCGCCTGTGGATTCGCGGCGTGGAAAGTTTCGCCCATGATCATCACTCTCCTCTTCGTGACCAATGCCGCGGGATATTTCATCGGCGAATGGGCGTACAACGCCATCGCCTCCCTGCCTGAGAGTCAGTCGCTGGGAACCGGGCTGGACCGGCGCACTCGTGGGATACTGGCCAAAGCGGCTTGGGGATTGTTCTACGGCATCGGATTTGGTGCCGGCATTGGTTTTGCCTTTCACGCTTGTCAGGCCAGGGTGCGGAAGGTGTTGGCAAGCCAAACCTGAAAGGCCAGTCAATGCCCGCCAAGGCGTCATGCAATTGTCGGTAACGCTCCGCCACCTGCCAGGGGTGTCAGCAGCAGCGATTGCACCCCGCCCACGACGAATCTGCTCCTTGACGAGACCTTGGTAAATCCAGGAAGCAAATCGCTGCTTTTTCACGCTGCCAATTGAACTGTCCAAATGGTACGCTCCTGGCCATGGCGAATGGAAAATTGATACGCCGGGTCTTCGGCGCAGCGTGCCTCATCGGCGCGGTGGTGATGCTGATTATGGGAGAAACCAAACCTACTGGTGACAGCAGTCAGGCGGGTTTCGTCATTTATTGGCTCGTATGTTTTGTGCTCGCGGGACTGGCGCTGGCAGCGGCGATTTTGGACTTGGGCGCAGTCCGACGCGAAGCGCGTACCGCGCAGCGCGACCTCCTGCACACCGCCTTGCTCGACATCGAGGCAGAAAAGCAGCGCCGGGGAAAAGCTCTGGAAAAGCCTGGCAAAGACAGTTTGCAGGATTGAATTAACCTGGAGAATCTGATTCATTACGTCCGTTCGTATGGAGAGCTTGACGCCCATCGTTCAGCGCAAGGAGTTGCCAGACCGGCAACAGGCGGCCCTGCTCACACTGCTTGGCGACGAGGACGCTTCGATCTATCAAGCTGTGCGCGAGAAAATTCTTTCGTGCGGCCCGGCGGCCCGCCGATGGTTGCAACCCCATGCTCTTAGCAGCGACCCTTTGCTTCGCCGGCGGGCGCAGGAGCTGATCCGGCATTTCGACCGGCTGTCGGCCGATGACGAGTTCCTGGGGTTCTGTCTGCGCACGGGCGAGGACTTCAATCTCGAAGAAGCCGCGTGGTTGCTGGCGCGCACGCTTTATCCGGACATCAATGTAGAGGCGTATCAGGCGCTGTTGGATAGTTTCGCCGGGGAGTTGCGCGAGCGGCTGGCGCTCAGCAAAAAACCCCGCCAGATGCTTGGCACGATCAGCGAATATCTCTTTACCGAATTGTCCTTCGCCGGCAACGAGCGCGAATACTATGATCCGGAGAACAGTTATCTCAACCGCGTGCTCGACCGCCGCACCGGCAATCCCATCAATCTCTGTCTGTTCTACATTTTGATCGCGCGCCGGTTGCGGCTGCCGGTGGTCGGCATCGGCCTGCCCGAACATTTCCTCTGCCGTTACCAGTCCAGCGCCGAGGAGATTTACATTGATCCCTTCCATCGCGGCCGGCAACTGACCAAGGCCGATTGCGTGCATCACCTCGTACGTGGTAATTACGATTTGAACGACGAGTATCTTACGCCGGTAACACCGCGCCGCATGTTCCAACGCATCTGCCGCAACCTCCACCAAATCTACCTGCAAATGGAGGCGCTGGAGGAAGCTACGCGCGTGAAGCGGTATCTGGTCGCGCTCGAAAAGTAACCGGATCAATCCGGCAACGCCCGCCATTGGCGGCGCGCAATGTAAGGGTCCACCCGCGTCAGGATGAAATGTGCCCAGCGTTGCTTGAGCCGCATCCAGAGCGTGCGCGACTTCCGCCATTCCTCCGACACCACGCCCCGGCAGTGGCCTTGGACGTCATGGAATATCTCCCGCGCCTCGGCCGCAATCTGCGCATCCTCGAAGCGCAACATCACCTCATAATTAATGCTCAGGCTGCGCGGATCTAGATTACTGGACCCGACGTACACCACGTCGTCCACCACGAACAACTTGGCGTGCAGCACCTGTGGTTCATACTCCAGGATCGCCACCCCCGCGCGGAGCAGGCGGCGGTACAGGCTCTGGCTCGCCAGTTGCGAAAGCGCCACGTCCGATTGCTCCGGCAGAATCAACTGCACCTTGCCGCCCCGGCGCGCCACCCGCGTCACCCAGCGGCGAAAACCGAGCGACGGCAGAAAATACGGCACAATGATCCGCACATCGCGCGCATGACGCAGGTCTTTTAGCAGCATCCGCTGGATGGCATTGCGTCCACGCCCCGGCCCGCTGAGGAGCAACTGGGTATTGGCGCAAGCGACGGTGGAACTGGATATTTTACGCCGCAGCCGGGGAAAGAGTTTATGCCGAAACTCCGCCCGCTCGAACATTTCATCGAACGCCGTCGCCAGTTCCTTCGCCAAGCCGCTCCCCACCTGCAGCCCGAGATCGCACCAACCGCGCGTCACGCCGTCACCCTGGTAATCCGGCGCGATGTTGAACCCACCCACGAACGCCACGCTTTCATCGCAGACCAGCAGCTTGCGATGATCGCGGATGCCCAGCCGGCGCAACGAGATGGGATTGAACACGCGCACCTCACCGCCGGCTTCACGCAGCGGCGACCAGAACTCGTCCGGCAATTCGTATGAACCCAGGCCATCCACCAGCACGCGCACGCGCACCCCGCGTTGGAGGGCGCGAATCAGTGCGGCGCGAACGCCCAGACCCGGTTCATCGGCCGCGTAAATGTAGATCTCCAGACAAACCGACCGGCGCGCACCGGCGATCCCCGCCAGCAGGGCGGGAAAGATTTCGTCCCCGTTGCGCAACCATTTCCATTCGATTCCCGAAGGCCCTGACATTGGCCCGAGCTTAGGCAAAACAGTTGTAAGGTGCAAACCGCCCTTGCGACTCTTTCGTTGAGAGCGGGTGGAAAGAATTTTAATTAGCAGTTTCATTGGAATGTGCCCAAAATAGGACTGTGAAAAGAACTCTGGCGCTGCTCATCGCGGGTTTAAGTGGTCTGGCCGGGCAAGAGGCCCTGGCCGCGCACACTCGTACCACGCTGCTCCTGGAACAGGCCACCGCAAAGCCAGGCGAAAAGGTCTGGGCCGCAGTGCGGTTGCAGATGGATCCCGAGTGGCACACTTACTGGAAGAACGCGGGCGAAGGCGGACTGGGTATTCCCACCAAGATCGTCTGGAAACTGCCACCCGGAGTTACCGCCGGCCCCATCGAATGGCCGGTGCCCGAGAAGCTGCCCGCCGCCGATGCGACCACGTATGTCTTTCACGACGAAGCCGCGCTGCTGATTCCGCTCACCCTCGCCAACGATCTCAAGCCCGGAACAATTGAACTCACCGGCGAAGTCCGGTGGATGGAGTGCAAGACGGCCTGCATTCCCGGCAAGACCAACATCAGCGCGCAACTCAAGATCGGTGGCACTTCCGTACCTTCTTCGGATGGGCCTTTGTTCAACGCCTGGCGAAATCGCCTGCCGCAATCTGCTTCAGAACTCAAAGCCACCGCTTCATGGGAAAAGTCCGCGGAGGGTGACAAACGTCCGCTACTCCTCGAATGGACTTCCGCCAGCAAACCAGATTCCGCCGACTTTTATCCCGCACCTGCCGAGAATTTTGATGTCGCGGGAGCCACCGATACTGTTGAACTCACCAGCGGCAAAATCCGCCTGCGCAAAACCGTTCAGAAATTCGAAGGCGACTGGCCAAAAGAAATCGCCGGCCTGCTGGTGATGAAAACCGGCACGAATACCGTGGCGATGGATGCCAAAATCCCCGTTGGGGCACGGGAAACTGACGCTGCTCCTTCCGGAGGGCCGTCAGCAAGTGCGCCTTCGCTGGCCCTGATGTTACTTTACGCCTTCCTCGGCGGAATGATTCTTAACATCATGCCGTGCGTACTGCCCGTGATCGCACTCAAGATTCTTGGTTTCGTCAACCAAGCCAAGGAATCCCCGGCACGTGTGCGCCAACTCGGATTGGTTTACGGTGCCGGCGTGCTGGCTTCGTTTCTGTTGCTGGCCACCATCGTGATCGGACTAAAGGCTGCCGGCCATAAGGCGGGTTGGGGCATCCAGTTCAGTAATCCACTCTTCATTGTCGCGCTTACGGCACTTGTGACACTGGTGGCACTCAACCTGTTCGGCGTGTTTGAAGTGACATTGGGCGGGCGCGCGATGAACACAGCGAGCGGTCTGGCCTCACAGCAGGGCAGCAGCGGCGCGTTCTTCAACGGCGTGTTGGCGACTGCATTAGCCACGCCCTGTACGGCCCCGTTCCTCGGCGTGGCGCTCGGGTTCGCGTTTGCGCAACCGTCGGCAATCATCGTCTTGATGTTTCTGGCCGTCGGCCTCGGACTGGCCGCACCCTACGTCGTGCTATCGTGGCAGCCCGCATGGCTCAAGTTTCTACCCAAGCCGGGTGCGTGGATGGAGCGATTCAAAGTGGCGATGGGCTTCCCCATGCTGGCCACTGCGTTCTGGCTCGCGAGTCTGGCCACAAGTTTTTACGGTGACCGCACCTGGTGGCTCGGCGTCTTTCTCGTCTTCCTCGGCGCAGCGGCGTGGGTGTTTGGCGAATTCTTCCAACGCGGTAGCAAGCAGCGCGGCGTGGCAATCTTCGCCACGTTGCTGCTCTTGATCGCTGGTTTTGCGTGGCCATTGGAAGCTGGACTCCGCTGGCGTGCGCCGGAACTGGAGGCCACTGGAGGAAAGTTTCTCGCCCATGCGCCGGAAGGATACCCGTGGCAACCTTGGAGTCCTGATGCCGTGGCGAAAGCCCGCGCCGAAGGCCGTCCAGTGATCGTGGATTTCACGGCGAAATGGTGCCAGACCTGTAACATCAGCGTCAAGCCGGGGCTGGAAGCAAAGGCGGTAGTTGAGAAACTAGCCCAACTCAACGCCGTCGCCCTGCTGGCGGACTACACACGGTTTCCGCCGGAGATCACGGATGAACTGGAACGATTCGATCGCCGGGGTGTGCCATTGGTTTTGGTTTATCCGTCCGATGCCGCTCAACCTCCGATCATTCTGCCTGAACCGTTACCTTTCCCGGCGCCTTATTCACCAGTCGTGCTTGGGGCGTTGGAGAAGATGTGATCCGTACACCGAAACGTTGACCACGACGGAAGCTTCCGCAAAATGCCTTCGTGTCCGGCATCCCAAACTTTCTCAGCTCGCTCCGGCTCGGTTTCGTTCCCGTGCTGCTGATGCTCGCCTGCGCCGGACACGCGCAAACCTTCTTGATTTGCCTCGTTGTCGCGCTGCTCACGGATACGTTCGACGGCATCATCGCCCGCCGGCTCAATGCCACCAGTGCGATTGGCGCGAAGCTGGACAGTCTTGCCGACCTGGCCGTCTGTCTCGCCATGCCGCCTTGTGTGTGGTGGCTGCGTCCGGAAGTGCTCAAGGAGGAGGCGGGCGGGATATTGGTGGCGTTGCTTTTCTACGTCTCCGCCCAAGCTTCCGGGTTCATCAAATTCCACCACCTTCCCAGTTACCACACCTGGACCGCCAAAACCGTCGCCACCCTCGCGGCGATTGAGTTCGTCGTGATTTTCGCCGGCGGACCGGGTTGGACGTTGCGGATCCTCGCGGTGCTGGTGGCGATGTCCTGCCTGGAAACAATGCTCATCACCATCGTATTGCGGGAATGGCGGACCAACATTCCCTCCCTCTGGCATGCGCTGAAGCAGCGCTGACCTGATTCCAACCCGGCTGGGTGTTTTCGTTTCGCCATTCGTTCCACTTTTCCGTATCACATGCGGGCCATGCCGGAACGGCTGCCCATTTACGAAATCGAACATGACCTCGTCTCCTCGCTCCAGGCGACGAAGCGGCTGGTGTTGCAGGCGCCCACCGGCTCGGGGAAATCCACGCAAGTGCCGCAGATGCTGCTCAAGCATGGCCTCCTCGGCAACGGTCAGTGCGTCATCCTCCAGCCGCGCCGACTGGCGGCACGCTTGCTTGCGTCCCGTGTGGCTAGTGAACTGGGCGTCCCGCTCGGACGCGAAGTCGGCTATCAAGTGCGCCTGGAAAAATGCGTCAGCGACGCCACGCGGATCAAGTTCGAGACCGAAGGCATCTTGCTTCGACAGATCATTGCGGACCCGACCTTGCGCGGAATTCAAGCCGTAATCTTTGACGAGTTTCACGAACGACATCTTTACGGCGACATCACACTCGCCCGCGCGCTGGACATTCAGGAGCAACACCGACCGGACCTGTTAATTGCCGTCATGTCTGCCACGCTTAACGCGGGGGAACTGGAGGATTATCTTTCAAAATCCGAAATCCGAAATCCGAAATCCGAAATCGGGTGCTCCATCCTGCGCTCGGAAGGCCGCACCTTTCCCGTCGAAATTGAATACCTGCCGCACCGTCTTGGCGTCAATCCACCGCCGCCGTGGGAACAGGCGGCGGATGCGTTCAGTCGTTTCGTCCGCGGCGGCGGCAAGGGCGATGTGCTCGTCTTCATGCCCGGCGGCTTCGAGATTTCGCAAACCATCGAAGCGATTCGCAACGCACCCGAATCTCGTGGATATCTGGTGTTGCCGCTGCACGGTGAACTATCGCCGCGGGATCAGGATGCCGCGGTGGCGCGCTACGACCAGCCAAAGGTGGTCGTAGCCACGAACGTCGCCGAGACGAGCATTACGATCGATGGCGTGCGGCTGGTCATCGATGCCGGACTGGCACGCATTCCGCGTTATGACGCAAATCGCGGCATCAACACGCTGTTGATTGACAAGATTTCCCAAGCAAGTTCGGAACAGCGCGCCGGTCGCGCGGGCCGCACCGCGCCGGGACGTTGCATCCGACTGTGGTCTCGGGCGGAACACGATGAGCGAGCGCCACAGGAGTTGCCTGAGATCAAACGCCTCGATCTCGCAGAAGTGGTGCTCACGCTCAAGGCGGCGGGCGTGGAAGATTTACATGCCTTCCGCTGGCTGGAGAAGCCGGACGCAATTTCCCTTACCCATGCCGAGGAACTGATTACCGATCTGGGTGCGCTTGATCACAGCGGCGGCATCACAGAGATCGGCCGCAAGATGCTGGCATTCCCGGTCCACCCGCGGTATTCGCGGATGTTGCTGGCGGCACAGGAATTCGGTTGCGTGCAACAGGCGTGTCTGGTGGCCGCGCTGACGCAGGGGCGCGATCTGCTGTTGCGTGGCGGCGGGAAGGACGTGCGCGATGACCGCGAAGATTTGCTCGGTGAGCAGGCAAGTTCGGATTTTTGGATTCTCATGCGTGCCTGGAATTTTGCCGCGCGCAATCAGTTCCGCCTGGATGCGTGCCGGCGGCTTGGTATCCACGCCGTCACCGCGAAACAGGTCGGGCCGTTATTCGAGCAATTCCTGCGCATCGCCAAGGACGAGGGACTGGACGCGCAACCGCGCGAGGTCAAGGACGAAGCGCTGCAAAAATGTATCCTCATCGGCTTCAGCGACCGCGTAGCGCGGCGGCTGGATCAAGGCACGCTGCGCTGCGAACTCGTCCACGGTCGGCGCGGAGTGTTGGCGCGCGAAAGCGTGGTGCAACAGTCGCCGCTGTTCGTCGCAGCGGAAGTGCGCGAAATCGAACAACGCGGCGGTGAGTTGAACACGCTGTTGTCACTCGCCACGGCCATCGAGGTGGACTGGCTCAGGGAGCTTTTTCCCGACGATCTCAAGTCTGAAATAGACGTCGAGTTCGACGCACAGGCCAAGCGCGTGCTGGCGGCGGAGGTGTTGCGCTTTCGTGATCTGGCACTGGCGGCGAAGCGGGTTGACCCACCTCCTGCTGACGCTGCGGCGCGGTTGCTCGCGGCGGAAATCAATGCGGGACGCTTGCTGTTGCCGAACTGGGATCATGCGGTCGAGCAATGGTTGTTGCGACTGCGATTGCTGTGCCAGCATTGCCCGGAGCTGCAACTGCCACCCATCACGGACGAGGACAAGCAGGCCATCATCGAGCAGCTTTGCCACGGTGCGGTGAGCTACAAGGACATCAAGGAGCGCGAAGTGAAGCCGGTGGTGATGTCCTGGCTCTCGCACGCGCAGCGGGACTTGCTGGAAAAGCACGCGCCGGAACGGCTCACGCTCTCGAACGGGCGCACGCCCAAGCTGAGTTACGAGCCGGGCGCGAATCCGCACATCTCTCTACGCATCCAAGAACTCTACGACGTGACGCAGACGCCGAAGATCGCAATGGGCCGCGTGCCGGTGGTGGTTCACATTCTGACGCCGGGCATGAAGCCGATCCAGATCACCCAGGATCTTGGCAATTTCTGGCGCGAGCAATATCCGAAGGTGAAATCGGAGTTGCAGCGGAGATATCCGAAGCATGAATGGCGGTAATCCCGCTTCCGTCCCTGTCCACGCTATCGGGAGAAGCTTAGATAAACTATCAATCAATCCGCGCGACACAGAAGGCTCGACACAGAAGGCTCAAATCACTGCCACCCGCTTGCTTTCTGGTCCACTCCGGCTGACTTAAGCTGGCGTTGCCACAGAGGGCCGGCACAACGCCCAGTTCATTTGAAAAGCCGGAGTCACCTCGCACAGTCGTTGGATGTTTACCGGCTTGGTAATGTAAGCTTTTGCGCCCAGTTGCCGACATTCGGCGATGTCGCGATCACGGTCCGAAGCGGTGAGCACCACCACCGGAATGTCCTGAGTCCGTTTTTCACTCTTGATCCGGCGCAGCACTTCCACGCCATTCACGCGAGGGAGATTCAAATCCAGCAGGATCATATGTGGGGCGTCTTCGGCATTACGGCCGGCGAACTGGCCGCGGCAAAAAAGAAAGTCCAGCGCCTCCACTCCGTCCCGCGCCACCTGGACCTTGTTGGTAAATCGTGCCTGCTTGAACGCCTGCAGCGTCAACTCAATGTCGGCAGGATCGTCCTCCACCATGAGAATCTCAACGAACTCGCACCCCATCCGATCGTGATTACCCAGATCAGTCTCCTCGTTGCGAATGTGCGCAACACCAAAAAGTGTCGCCACGGAAACTTCCAGCGCAATTGCCAGTTTGCTGATGCTTTCCAGTGAAAGATTCCGCGCCCCCCGCTCCACGTCGGAGATGTACGTGCGGTGCAAGTCCGCGCGTTCAGCGAGTTGCTCCTGCGTAATCCCATGCTTCTTCCGCCACCAGCGAACTGCGCTGGCAAAATTCGTCCTTACATCGGCATCCATTGTCATGTGTCGTTTCCTTTTTGCTCGCTTCAGCGCGCCAGCTACTACACAGTTGGGAAGCGCCTCTTCAACAGACTATGAGTGATAGCCAACCATCAACCATCCGGTTCGCGGTGTCAAATTCTCGCGCCTTCCGTCCAGATCATTCTGCCGAACGGTAGCGCCGTGACCCGCCGGCCAACGCCCCGCGCTCATGTTCAAGACCCCGCCCTTGACCCAGACCCACATGCGACTCGCGATCATCTTCGCGGTCGCGGCGGACGCCCTGCAATTCGCACTCGGCCCCGCGGGCTGGGTGGGTGCGGCGCAAGTGATCGATGTCATCGCGGCGATATTGACCATGGCAACTATCGGCTTTCACTTCCTGCTGCTTCCCACGTTCGTGGTCGAGTTTTTCCCCCTCTTGGATATGGCACCAACCTGGACAGGTTGCGTGATTGCGGTGATTGCCTTGCGCAAAAGAGGCGGAGCGCCCCCGGAGGCATCCGCTCCACCCCAAATTCCACCCACCCCACCCAAACTGGAAGACGAGGTGAAGCGATAGCGCCGGGTTCAACGTCGGCCCACCGGTTGGACACTACAGCTTACTGACAGTTTCAGTCGCGCAGCAGTTTCGCTCCGGCATCAAGCAGAGGCTGCAAGTCGGGAGAAGCTTCAATCACTCTGACACCGCACGGTTCAGCAGGCTCGGTGCGCTCGGTCTGCAACGCCAACTGCCACCAACCCACGTCGCGCCACGCACCGAGTTTGTAGCCCACACCGCGATAGATACCGACCGATGCAAAACCCATCGCCTCGTGCAAACCCACGCTCGCGGGATTGGGCAGCGTGACCCCGGCATAAGCTTTGAAATAACCCTGCCGGACTAGGATTCCGAACAGCGCGGTGTAAAGCGCGCGCCCCATGCCCGTGCGTCGTTGTCCCTCACCGATGTAAACCGCCGCGTCCACGGACCAGCGGTAGGCCGCGCGTTCGCGATGGGCACAGGCGTAGGCGTAACCGCACACTTCGCCGCCGCGCACGCAGACCAACCACGGATATTGCGTGGTGGTTTTGCAGATTCGTGCCTGCATTTCTTCAACGGTGGGTGGGACGATTTCAAAAGAAGTCACCGAGTCTTCGCAGAACGGCGCGTAGATGGTGCGGACAGCGGCAGCGTCCTGCTCGTTTGCCAAGCGCAGGAACGGTTTCATGCGAGCAGTCGTTTTATCGCGTCAATCAATGACGCACGAGCTTCTTAGCCGCCCGGGCCTGAAAGACTTGATCCGCCAGCACGCCCATAAGCACCACCGCGCCCATGACGGCGAAGTTGAGCGAACTGGGTATGCCCAGCAGATTGACCAGATTTTGCAGCACCTGCAACAACGCCGTCCCGATGAGAATCCCGATGACCGAGCCTTCGCCGCCACGCAGACTGCATCCCCCCAGCACAGCGGCGGCTATGCCGTAGAGCTCGTAGAAATTGCCGTGGTTCGAGGGCGAGATGGAGTTCGTGTAAAACGCGAGCAGAATGCCCGCGATGCCGGTCAGCAAACCCATGAGCACGTACGCGGTGGCGATGACGAAGCGGGTGTTGATGCCCGAGAATCGCGCGGCGTCCTCGTTTCGCCCGACGGCCAGAAGGTAGCGGCCGTAAACGGAACGATGCAGCACAAACCACATGATCACGGAAATGACGATCAGGATGACAAACGGCGCGGGCAAACCGAGCAGCTTTCCTTTAGCCAGACTGGCGAACGTCTCGAACCCTTCCGCGTTGCCCAGTCCCTTGGTGCCGTCCCCCGCGATGTAACGCGCCAGGCCGCGATACAGGAGCAGGCCACAAAGCGTGACAATGAATGGCTGGATCTTCATGCGGGTGATCAACGCACCATGCCCCCAGCTCAACAACATCGGCACGGCAATCACAAACGCCGCCGCCAGCGGCCAGGGCCAGCTCCATTCGGTTAGCGCCATCGAAAGCAGCACCCCGGCTAGCGCGAACATGGAACCGACGGACAAATCAATGCCGCCGGTAATGATGACCATGCCCAGGCCCAGACTGAACACCCCGTACAGCCCGATGATGTTCGCCATGTTCGTCAGATTCGTGGCAGACAAAAACCGTGGATTGAGCGCCGCTGTGACGCCACACAACACCATGAGCAGCGTAAAAATTCCCAGTTCCTTTTTCATTCCAAAATCTCGGTTCAACCGGCAAACGCGGGCCGGGCGTTGGGAATCGTCTTTCCAACCGCCAGTTGCATGATGTTCTCTTCGGTGCAATCGGATCGTTCCAGTACGCCTGTAATCTGGCCTTCGTGCATCACCGCCACGCGATCGCTCACGTGCAGCACTTCCTCCATGTCGCTGCTGATCATCAGTATCACCGCCCCCTGCTCGGCCAGCGAACGCATGATCCGGTAAATCTCCGACTTCGCGCCCACGTCAATCCCGCGCGTCGGTTCATCAAGGATCATCACTTTGGGCGACATCGAGAGCCATTTGCCCAGCACAACTTTTTGCTGGTTGCCGCCGCTGAGATTCACCACCGCGGTTTCGCAACCGGGCGTTTTGATATTGAGCGAAGCAATCTGTTCGTTGGCCGTTTTTCGTTCATGGTCGCGGCGGATCATAAACAGCGACGTGAAACGCTCCAGCGACGGCAACGTGATGTTCTCGCGAACGGCCATGCCGGTGACGAGCCCTTCGCCGCGCCGGTCCTCGGGCACGAGGTAAATGCCGTGGGCGATGGAATCGCGCGCACAAACGATGGCCAGTTTCTGATCGCCAACCGAGATTTCCGCGCCTCCATGCTCGTCGAGGCCGACAATCGCTTTGGCAATCTCCGAACGTCCAGCGCCAACCAGCCCGGCAAAGCCGAGAATTTCCCCGCGCGCTGCGTCAAAGGAAACCGAACGGCCCGGGTAACGGCTGGAGCGGGCGTTGCGAACTTTCAGATAGCCTTGCGTTATCGCCGCATTGGATTCGACATAGAAACTTTTGATGTCCCGACCGACCATGAGACTGACGATGCGGTCGTGGGAAATGTCATCCTGGCTCAACTCTCCGGCGTTTTTGCCATCGCGCAGCACCACCACGCGATCGGCACAGTGCTCGATTTCCCCCAAGCGGTGCGAAATGTAGATCACGCTCACCCCTTGCTCGCTGAGTTCGCAAACCAGATCCAGCAGCCGTTCCGTTTCCGAAAGCGTCAGGCTGGACGTGGGTTCATCCATGATGATGATCCGCGCATTGAGGGAAAGCGCCTTGGCAATCTCCACCATCTGCTGCTGGGCGATGGAAAGCTTGTCCAGCCGCGTCTTGCTGGAAATGTTCAGACCCAGACGCTTCAGGAATGGTTCGGTATCGGCGTGGATTTTCTTCCGGTCGATCAACTTGAACGGTCCCAGCAACGGTTCGCGTCCTAGAAACACGTTGGCCGCCACATCCAGGTTGTCGAGGACGTTGAGTTCCTGGTGAATGAACGCGATGCCCAGTTTCATCGCGTCGGTGACGTTGTTGATCTTCACCGGCTGGCCGTCCACGAGAATCTCGCCACCGTCCGGTTGATAGACGCCGCCGAGAATTTTCATGAGCGTGGACTTGCCCGCGCCGTTCTCGCCGCAAAGTGCCAGGACTTCACCCTTGCCGACCGCGAGACTTACATTGTCCAAAGCGACCACGCCAGGGAATCGTTTGGAGATCCCCCGCATGGAGAGAAGGGGCGGGAGGCTCATGGCAATCTGAAGAAAGCCCCAAGCCCCAAGCTCCAAACTCCAGAGAAGCAACAGACATCAAGCTTCAGCAATCTGCGGCGATGCACGGACTCTGGAGCTTGAAGCTTCTTTGGAATTTGGAGCTTGGGGCTTGGAGCTTTCAATCCGGTCATTTCCCGAGCTGTTTGTCCAGGCGCGCCTTGAACTCGGCCACGTTATCCTTCTTGATGCTCAAGGTCGGAACGATCTGCTGGCCGCCGGCAAGCGCGGATTTGTCGCCTCCGAGATACTGGGCCATTTTGGTGATCGCCTGTTTGCCGAATTCATACGGCTGCTGGACCACCGTGCCGTAAATGTCGCCGGAAGCCACACCCGCTAGCGTTTCCAATTCTTCGTCGAAGCAAATGATCTTCACCACGCCGGCTTTGCCGCTGCTCCGCACGCCGTTCAAGATCGCCGGACCGTTGTAGCTCCACAGTCCCACCAGCGCGGAGACATCCGGATATTTCACCAGCGTGTCCTCCACGTTCTTTTGCGCCCGAGCGCGGTCGGTTTCATCCGTGCGCACGTCTAGGATCTCGACCTTCGAACCGGCGAGTTCCTTCTTGATGCCGCTGTAGCGCTCGGAGGCGTTGGCGGCGTCGAGGGTGCCAACGAAGACCATGATCTTGCCGCCATTGGGCAGCGCTTCCTTGATCAATTTGCCGGCTTCCACGCCTGCGGCTGTGTTGTCCGTGCCAATGTAGCAGACGCGCTTGCTCTTGGGCGCGTCGCTGTCGTGTGTAATCAACAGCGTCTGGCTGGCAACTCGATCGAGGAACTCGGTCTGGTTCGCGGGATCTACAGGACTCACAGCAATGCCATCCACTCCCTTGGCCAACAAGTCGTCAATCACCTGACGCTGCTCCGCCGCCTGACCGCTGGAGGGAATGCGGAAATCCACCTCGACGTTGCCCAAATCCTTTTCGGCCTGCGTCGTACCGGCCCGGGCGATGGTCCAAAAATCCGACGCATTGTTCGAGACAAAGGCCAGCTTGAGTTTCTTGCCGGACGCGCCGCCTTCGTTTTTGCCGCAACCAGTGAAAGCCAGCGCCGTGCAAAGGACACTCAGGGTGAGAATTAGTGGTTTCGTTTTCATGTTGGAACTCGGTGGGTGGTGTTAACGAGTGGAAAACTTGTAGATGATTGTGTTTTTGTAGGTCTCGCCCGGCTTCAGAACTGTGGTGGGGAAACCCGGTTGGTTCGGTGTGTCAGGGTAATGTTGCGGTTCGAGGCAGAAGGCATTGCGCTGTTGATAGATCCAGCCACCTTTGCCGCGAATGGTGCCATCGAGGAAATTTCCCGTGTACAACTGCACGCCCGGTTCGGTCGTCCACACTTCCATCACGCGACCGCTCGTGGCTTCGGAAACGCGCGCGGCAAGCCCTAGTTGCCCCGCGGGTTTGTTGATGACGTAATTGTGATCGTAACCACCGCCCAGTTTGATTTGCTCGTCAGCCGCGTTGATGCGCGAACCAATCTTGGTCGGCTTCGAGAAATCCAGCGGCGAACCCGCGAGCGGACGCAACTCGCCGGTCGGAATCAGTGTCGCGTCCACCGGCGTGAACTTGTCTGCGGCAATCATCATTTCGTGATTCAGGATGTCACCCGAGCCAGCGAGATTGAAATAGGAATGATGGGTGAGGTTGCAATGCGTATCGGCATCCGTCGTCGCCGTGTAATCAATCCGCAACGCGTTGTCCGCCGTGAGCGTGTATAGCGTCGTGACGGTGAGATTGCCGGGGAAACCTTCCTCGCCATCCTTGCTCACATAGCGCAGTTCGAGCGTTGCCCCGCCATTGACGGCCGCCGCCTTCACCACCTCCCATACCTGTTTGTCAAAGCCCTTCAAGCCGCCATGCAGGCTGTTCGGGCCATTATTCGTCGCCAGGGTGTAGGTCTTGCCATTCAACGTGAATTTGCCGCCCGCGATGCGGTTGCCGTAACGGCCCACAATGCAACCGAAGAAAGGATTGTTCTTCACGTAGCCGTCCAGGTTGTCGTAACCAAGCACCACGTCGCCGAAGCCACCGTCCTTGTCCGGCATTTCGAGCGTGGTGACGATGCCACCATAAGTGATGATCTGCGCGACGGCGCCGTTGGCGTTGCGGAGGGTGTAAAGATCAACGTCTTTGCCGTCGGGAGTTTTTCCGAAGTGAGCTTTCATAATGCCATTGCTGCGGTCAGGCGGGCCGGCGCAGCCGGTAATTAACACCACCGCCAGTGCGGCAGCGGCTGCGGACGTCCAGTTCAAGAAGTTCTGCCTGATTGGATTCGTTTTCATTTTGATTCGTGCTGATTGCCAGCCACCCAAACTGCCGGCGCATTATGCCCGAAGTCGGATTTCGGGAAAGCTTTGTTTGCGGGCGCAGGCTAGCCAGCGGGTGTGGGGCGTGACAATGCTGACTTCACACATGGGCATCGCCAAATTGCACCGGGATAAAATCGGAGCGCCGGTTTCCGACCCGGCTCGATTCTATCACGCGATGCAATGCGCCGGTTCGGAGGCCAGCGCTCCGTCAAAGTCCCGTCAGTCTTCTCCACGGGGCAGAGTCTCGACGTATTTCTTCCACAGCTCCAGTTCCACATACATTTCCAGGAAAGTCCCAGGGCGCAGTTCGGAGATTCCGGTCATGATCCATTTCTTGTCGGTCTTCTCATCCAACCGTGCGTTGAGTTTTGACGACACGATGACGATGGGAGACAGCGGGTCCACCGGCAGTTGATCGTACCAACCAACATGCGGGAACCGGCCCAGATACCACGGCAATGGCCAGTAATCGCTTTCGGGCGCGATGACTTTGACCACCGTTTGATAACCGTCTGGCGCAACGCGGGCGATGCCTTCGACCTTGTTCACTAGATTCAAGATATCCGGCACCGTCTGGGCATAGACGTAGGGATTCCGCCGGTCGGCAGCGAAAGTGAAGCTCGCCCGCCCAGCCTGCCAGGACAACTGGGCCGTCAGCGCAACAAGGACGGCAACACAACAAATCCTGAGAGCGCGACCACGAAGGAATTCCATCAATGCTGCCGCACCAATACCGGCGAGCAGGATCATTCCATGAAAGAAACCGAGCAGGCACCATGGCGTTTTGTAGGAGATGACACAATAGATGATCGTCAAAACGATGGTGTAAACCGCGAGGAAGCGGTGAAGTGCGGACTTGTTGCCGAACAATGAAACGCCGGCACCCACAGCGGCCAACATAAGAATCAATCCCTCGCTCCACACCGGGCTTTTGGCGGGGTGAAACCATGCGAGCCGTTCGAAATAGAAATGCCATGGATGAATGTGGGGCGAGCTTCCGCCCGCGCGTTCGAGCCACGGTAGATAGGTGAGCACGGAATCGGTAAGGCCGCGCCAGTTCTGGAAGAAAGAGGTGAACAGCAACACCCAGACAACCAACGCCGCAAACAGTGCAAGCGCCGCATGGCGAATCGTCGGAGTCCAAGCTTCAGCTTGCGCCATCCGGGAAGCCTGTTGAAGTTTGGACTCCAATTCCCGGCGGTTCAGGAACCAAGTTAGCACCGCCGCCACCGCCAAGGCCGCCAGGGCCAAAACGAAAGTCTCCTTCGTCGCCCACATCAGACCGATACCCACGCCTGCCACAACCGCCCAACGGGCGAGGCGTGTTTGATAGTACCGCCAACCGGCTCCAAGGGTGAGCGCCGTGAAAAACACCAGGAACATTTCGTGAATGAAGTAACGGCTGTAGAAGACCATCGCGGGCGAAACGGCGGTGAAGATGGCTGCCCACACAAGGGCATTGCGGCCCAAGCCATCCGCGAAGAGGAGCAGCAGGAGAATCAGTCCGACGCCGAAGGCAACCGGCGCCAGTCGCAGCGTGGCGTCACTGAGTTGATCGGAAGTCCGCGCGCCGTTCAGCCAGAAAAAGGGGAGCGAAAAATAATGGAGGGTCGGCCCGTGATACTCGTGGGGATCGTAGGTATAACGTCCGTGCTGCCAAAGTTCGTTGACTTTGACAGCGTTGACGGCTTCGTCGTTATGGAGCGGGCGCGCGGCGAGATGCGGGAAACGCAAGGCCAGCGCCCCGGCGATTGCCAGCAGCAACGCCAGGACGCTCCAGCGATTCATCATTTGGCCGGCAGCCCGTAAACTTCAATTTCCTGCCAGCAGTTGAGCGCGCTCAGAGTGCTGCCCTTCGTGAAGCCGCGCACGTAACGAGCCTTTGTGCCCTTGCCGTCCACGACGCGCCCGAAGTGCGTCTCAAAATACTCGCGATCCGTGCCGACGCCGACACCGGCAGAATTGTCCGTGTCATTGTTGAACAGAGTCGTCACTCCGGTTTTGAACTCGGGATCATCCGATACCTGCACAATGACGTCATGCATCACCTGGATGTAACGGTGATCATGCCACATGGCGACGGCATGAATGGCGTAAGACTCGCCGAGATCCACCTGAATCCATTGCGCACCTTTCTTCATCTCGACAGAATCGTAATCGAACGCCTCCTTCTTGCCATCGGTCAACTGGTCGAGTTCGCCCGTGAAGGGCTTCACGCTGCTGGTGACCGGCTTGTCAGCGGCGACGTTTTTCGCGCCTTTGGCGATCTGCATGGGCACCGGGGGCTTGTCCGAAAGCGGCTCGATGTTCGGGCCGACCGGCAGGTCCTCAGGCGTGCCTTTGAGCGTGGGCGCGGGCAGTGAAAGTTTCAGGGCCTCCTTGTCCTGAGCGACCGCGGAGACAGCGAGGATCAGCGCGAGTACCGCCACGAACGGGCGAACGGTTAAAAAGTTCAGTTTCATAAGCTTCATTTGCTGCTGATACGATAGTGAAACGGGTGTTCTTATTCAAAAAGAATTTCTGACCGGAAATTGGCCGGTTTGCTTCAAGGCTTGGCGTGCAAGGATGAAACCACCGCATGCAACTGTTTAGCCAGTTCCTTGCGGTCGGTCGCGGGCTCGCGAATGTCCGCGAAGCTGACCCGCGCCTGCACAAACGGCTTGCCCAGCAGCTTCACAAGGTGCGGGGCCAGAGTCATATCACCCCAGTAACAAACGTCTTTACTCACCACGCCGTTCGCCAGTGAATATGAAAGACACCCCGCATGGACATCATGCGTCTGCCCCACGACGGGTTCGAGCAGGGAGGATTTGAATGGCAGCACCGTTTCGCCTCCGGAACTCGTACCTTCGGGAAATAGCACAACGAGATGACCGTCCTTGAGCAGATCGCGGATTTGAATCGCGATCTGACTCACTTCACTGCGCCGTTCACGCCGCACGAACACGGTTCCGCTCAGCACCGCGAACCAACCGAACACCGGCCAGCGCTTAACCTCGGCCTTGGACACAAATACCACTGGCGTGAGCGAACCAAGCAACGAGATATCCACGTAGCTCAGGTGATTGCTCACCAGCAGGCCGGAGGTTGGCAGCGGACCGAGGATTTCCACGCGATCCACAAACACGTGCAACGTCCTGCGGGCGGCCCATTGGAAACATGAAGTGCGCTGGCGCAATGTCGGACGCCCGAGCGTGATCGTATACAGCAGGAAGAACCGCAAGCCGATCCAAAGCAACTCACCGCCCAGCCAGACCGAACGCCAGAGGAATCGCCCTGAGATTCGCATCGTGTTCAGCCCAGGAATTTGGACCGGACCGATAAATGCAGCCGATCGAGATCGAGCAGCGTGAGAAAATCAATCGTCTTGAATTCGCGGTCCATCGCGGGTGGTCCGCAGATTTTTGCGCCGACCGAAAGATAGGCTCGCAACAGCTTCGGCACCTTCGGCGTGTGTTCAGCCAGATGAGCAAGCGAACATTCGTAGCCCGGCATTGGGCGGGTGCGAAACGCAACCGGTGCGAGATACTTGCGACAAAGCTCCGAGTAGACCGACGCGCCTTCGCTCGCGTCCTGCGAAGTCAGCGAACTGCATCCGCACAAATAGCGCGCACCGTGCTCCCGGGCATAATCCGCAATCCCCTTCCAAAGCAAGCCGAGCACGTGCAGGTTGCGATGGGCCCGATGCACACACGCGCGGCCGAGTTCGATCACCTCACCGCGCGCGGATTCAAAAGGCGCGAAATCAAATTCCTGTTCGCTGTAGTAACCACGATTCGCTGCCGCCATGCGACCGGTTTGCAGCCGATAAGTGCCGACCACTTCGCCGGATTCGGTTTCCTCGACCAGCAGATGATTGCAGATCGTGTCGAAGGGATCGGCGTCGCGCCCGGTGGCGAACGAGTGCTCCAATCCTTCACCGAGTTCGAGGTTGAACACCTCGAAGCGAAGCTTCTGCGCGGCCTGCACGTCCGCGTTGGTCTGCGCCAGGCGCATCGCGTAAGGCGAGTCGCTGCTGACGAGCAGGCGTGCGGCGGTGAATGTGCTGGAGATGGACATTGTCAAATCGAGCTACCGTGGTTGTCGAAACACTATCACAAACGAAAGCCGTGGGCCAAGCCTTGTTTTGCCAGGTGCCAGTACGGGTGTACATCTGGCAGGTTCCCCCCGGGTTAGTGTTTCCATAGGTTCTCCCAGTGAGCGTTTTGGCGCGCCTCGATCAAGGCGCACAGGTGACGCAAGCCGAGCGGCGTCCACGATTGGCCGCTGCGTTTGAACCGACCTTGCCGTTG
>Ga0315910_10001498_pt1 | contig 21303 bp, 17 predicted proteins | sample EdamamesoilMG_FD_204470 | JGI IMG/M metagenome (GOLD analysis project Ga0315910, IMG submission 204470) | Garden soil microbial communities collected in Santa Monica, California, United States - Edamame soil | ecosystem: Environmental > Terrestrial > Soil > Garden | place: USA: California...
GGGTCCAAGCGCCGAGGACGCACGCTGCGAGTGACAGCGAGTGCGCGAGGGCGAAGGCGCTCGCTACGGCGATGGTTCGCCGCGTGCCGAGGCCGACGATGACGAGGCCGAGCAAGAAAACGAGATGGTCGTAGCCGGTGAGGATGTGCTCGATGCCGAGACGGAAGAAGCCGACGACGCTCGCTCGGTCAGGGTCGGCCTCCTCGGGAGGGCCGGATGGGGGTGCATCGACTTCGAGTAGGAGCTCGGGTTGGGCTTCGAAAATCAGGGTGCTCGCGCCGCTCGGGACGCGGACGGCTTCGTGACGATGGCCGCGGCCGAGCTCCCGGAGTAGCGGCGCGAACGAGACGCGAATCGGGCCAGCTTCGGTGCAGCGAAAGAGCGCGTCGATTTGCACGCCCTCGCGTTCGATGGAGGTGACCTTCTTGAGTTCGGGAGCACAGCGCGCGCCAGCGCGGACGTCGAGACGCTCGGGTACACGCGATTCGCTGCCCCCGATTCCGAGCTCGCTTCGCGCGAAAGCGAGTGATACTTCGAGTCCGGCGGGTACGCGCCGGTACTCGCCGCGCGAGACGCCAATGGTGTGCGCGCTCGCGGGCGCGGCGGTCAACAGCGCGAGCAGCAGCGCGGCGAGCGGCGCGAGGCGACGGAGTGCGTCCATTAGGTGCGTCCGGCGAGGAGCCGAGCCGCTTCCGCGGCGGCTTCGGGGTCGAATTTCGGGTTTTGCTTCAGAGCTTGGGCGATGAGTGCGCGTCCCGCGGCGGCTTGGCCGGTCGCGATGAGGATCGCGCCGTGGTGGAAGAGGAGGCGCGCGTCGCGCGTGCCGAGGCGGCGCGCTCGTTCGATGCTTTTCAGCGCGGCATCGAATTGGTGGTTCTTGTAGAGCGCCCAGGCGAGCACGTCTTCCGTGTAGATGTCGCCGCGCAGGGCGCGTTCGGCGCGAGCGAGCTCGAGCGCTCGTTCGGGGCGTCGGCCGAGCGTGGAGTCCATCAGCGAGAGCGAACGGCGGTCGCCGCGGAGTCCCTCGCGTTCGGCCTCGGTGTAGGCTCGTTCGGCCGCTTCGCGATCGCCGGCGAGGGAGAGCGCACGGGTGAGGAGCGAGCCGGTCTCGACGAGCGGGCTCTGTTCGTAGGCTCGGCGCAAGAGCACGCTCGCGCCGCGGGCGTCGTCGCGAGTGAGGAGTACGCGCGCGCGCCCGACGAGCGCGGGCGGGTAGTCGCGTGCCACTTCGAGGGCTTGCGCGAAACCGGCGTCGGCGCCCGCGTAGTCGCCGCGATGGAAGAAGAGCTCCGCCGCCTGCACGAGGACCCACGCAAGCGGCTCCGGATCCGACGGGTCGAGGCCCGCGTCGATCGCGAGCCGGATGGCTTCGACGGCGCCCGCCTCGTCGCCCTTGAGCCAGCGAAGATGCGCCACCCGCGAGTACGCCGGCAGGCCGGGCTTCTGTTGCATCATCCGCTCGACCGCGTTCACGGCGGTCTCGAAATCGCCGAGCTCGAGCGCCGCGTCGCTCAGCGTGCCCCAGGCGACCGGGTCACGCGGATCACGCGCGACGATCGCTTCGGCGGTCGCTTTGGCGCGCTCGAATTCGTGCTGATTGAGCAGCACGAGTCCGCGGAGGTTCTGCGCGGCGACGTTCGACGGGGAGTGTTCGAGCACGGCGTCGGCGCAGGCTTCCGCGTGCAAGTAGTACCCAGGATCGCTCGACTCGCGTGCGCGGCGTACCCAGGCTCGCCCGAGCAGGATCCACCCGTCGTCGAGTTGCGGATGTGACCGAACACGCTGCTCGAGCGCTCGGATGCGGCGCTCGGTGGGACTCTTGCCGCTGACTTCCGCGAGCGCGAGTGCGGTCCGATCGGGTTTCGGCGGCGGGCTCGTCGCGCTCGTGGCGGATGCTGCCTTGGGATGATCGTGCGAGGCATGTTCCGGACGACAGGCCGCAACGGCGACGGCCCCTGCTGCGATGAGACAAGCGAGCTGCCACGGAGAATAGCGAGAGCAGAACGGCATGGGGAGCCTACGCGCGACCTCGTCTCGCGGATCAAATCTCATCCCGAGAAATCCAAGTCGTCCCTCCGAGTCGTATGTCGCACAACCCTATGCAAACGTCGAAAATCAGCGTGTTTGCTCTGCTCCTTCTGGGGGCGAGCGGTTGTTCAGAGTCGGAATCAAATGGAGAAGGAGAGAAGCCGCCCGGCTCGGGGTCGGCCTTCTCGAACGTCGAGGTCGCCTCGAGCTCATCGGAGACATTTGTGAGCCCGCTCTCGGGCACACCGCTTCCCGAACGCGGCGTCGCGTTCATCGCGATGCTCCCCGGTAGCGAGGAGGTGCCCGCGCGTCCGGCACTCTTGCGGGGCGACGTCGGGGAGGAGCCGAGCGTCCTGTATTCGGGCGATCTCCTGCAAAATCCGCTCGATCTCGACGTTTCGGAGGACGGCGCGTCGATTCTCGTCGCCGATAGCGTTCATCTCGACGAAAACGGCGAGAGCGACGGCGGCGCGATCCTCACGTTTCCGGTCGACGGAGGCGAGCCCGTCGCAAGCGCCGTCGGCTACGCGCCGCGCGCCGTCACCGTCGCGGACTCGGGTGAAGTCTACTTTAGCGGAGCCGATCCCGAGACCGGCGAGCGCGGCGTGTTCGAGCTCAGGGGCGACGCCGTGGAGGTCGTTCACGTCGGCGCGCCGCTGGTCGATCCGTCGGGCATCGCGGTGTTCGGCGACGGGCGAATTCTGGTAGCCGATACGAGCTTTTCGGACGGCGAAGACAGTACGATCGCGAGCCGCGCGGCCGTGCTCTTGATCGACGCGGATGACGTGAGCTTGTTCGCGTCGGGTTTCGAAACCGGTTACCCGGCGGGCCTCGCGCTCACGCGCGACGACGCGGTGCTGATCGTTTCGGGGCAGGGGCCAGACAGCTCGAACATCGTGTTCCTGTTCGACACCGCCGACCCCGAAGCCGAGCCGACGCTCGAGACCGCCTTCGCGAGTCAGATGTGGTCGTCGGGCGGGCTCCATCGCGCGCACGGCGAAAATCGTTTTGCCTGGTGCGACAAGACCGCCGAGGGCGGCACCATCTACAGCATCGAAGCGAACTAAAACCATCAAGGAAAGAATATGAAGCACAAAAATCAACTAGTCTCTCTCGGAACGCTCGCAATCGCGCTCTCGTGTTCTGGGGTAACGCTCGCTTCGAGCCACCGCGAAGCGCCGGCGATTTCGAACGATCCCTCGGCGGACAACACCGATCTCTACGCCTGGACTTGCGACCAGGACGGGACGAAGTCGCTGTGCATCGTCGCGAACTACATCCCGCTCGAGCTGCCGGAAGGCGGCCCGAACTACAACAAGTTCTCCGACGACGTGCTCTACCAACTCCACGTCACGTATCAGGATCGGAACGGTAAGCCGAACCTCACGGACTACGTGACGATCGACGTGAAGTTCAAGTCCGCGCCGATCACGCGCGTCGCGGTCGACGACAAGGCCAAGCCGCCCGGCGGCGGCAAGGAGTTCTTCGCGCAGCTCGCTGGGTACTTCACGCAGACGGCGGACGTGACGATGCGCTGGAACGACAACCGCGGGGCGAAGCTCTTCAGCAAGGTCGGCGTCGCGCCGCCGAATATCGGCCAGCGCACGGCGACGTTCGTCTACGGCAACCCGAATTACGAGGAGTACGCGAAGACCTTCGTCAAGGAGAAGGACGGCTACAAGTTCTTTGCGGGCCCGCGCGACGACGCGTTCTACGTGAACCTCGCGCAGATCTTCGATCTCGGCGCGATGGTCGGTCTGAATACGCTGAACGACCAACCGTTCCGCTCGCGCGTCTACGACGTAGATCCGGACGCCAACGGTACCTTCGCCGATACGGATCCGACTAAGGCTCCGGACGGCGTGGCCGGATTCAACACGCACACCATCGCGATCTCGATTCCGCTCACGGAGCTCGCGCCCGAGGGCAAGGAAGCCGCGTTCAATGACGCGATCGAAGACGGCAAGCCGTCGAACCTCACGCTGTTCGGCGTGTGGGCGTCGGCGAGCCGCCCGCTCGTGAGCGTGTTGTGTCCGCCCGGCGCGCGCGGCTGCTTCGACAACTTCGGTCCTCCGGTCCAGGTGTCACGGCTCGGCCTGCCGCTGATCAACGAAGCGGTGATCGGCATCCAGGACAAGGACAAGTTCAACCGCTCGCATCCGTCGCAGGACGTGAACAACTTCGGCGCGTACTTCTTGAATCCGATCCTCGTCCGGGACGTGGAAGCCATCGGCGGCTACGCCCAGCTCGGGGTCGATCCGGTGCCAGATTCGCTCAAGTACGGCCGCGTCGACATCCTGAACGTCATCAATCTGAAGGACATCCCGAGCACGGGAGCCCACGACGTGGCGATCGCGAACGGTGCTACCGGTGACGTGCTCCGCGTGGACGTTGCGGTGCCGTCGAGTTTCCCGAACGGCCGCCCGCTGAGCGGCGAAGCGGTCGCGAGCGGCAAGGAAGAGGACGTCACGGACATCGAGCTCTCGCTGATCCTCACCGGCCTCACGAGCCCGGTCACCGACTATGTCGGCGGCCCCGGCGACGGCCGCGCGCTCACGTCCAAATTTCCGTACCTCGGGACGCCGTTCGCGGGTGACGCGGAGGGCAAGGGACTGCCGGCGGCGTTGTGAGCGGTCTCGTTCGAGCGCGAACGCTGCTGGTCCTCTTCGCCTTCGGGGCGAGTGGACTCGCGGCGTGCTCGCGTTCCAAACCTGCGCTGGCGACTCGGCCGGGCGCTGCGAAGCTCGCGGCGAGCGGGAAAGGAGCGGAGAAGGAGGCGAGCGCCGTGGCATTGTGCTCGGCGCTCCACGAGCTTCCGAGCCGGCGGCGCGCCGAGTGCTGCGCGGAGCCGCCCGTGCCCGTCTACTTCGACGAGTGCGTGCGGCTCCTGTCGAGCGCGGTGCGAGCGAGAACGGTGAGCATCGAGAGCTCCCGGACGGCGCGCTGCGCCGCGGAGGTCGCGGAAGCAACGCGTGGCTGCGACTGGGTCGCGCCGACACTCGCCGCTCCGCCCGCGCAATGTGCCGGCGCGGTGACGGGGCTCGTCGAAGAGGGCGGGCGCTGCACGTCGTCGCTCGAGTGCCGAGGCGCGCTGCATTGCGCGGGGCAGGGCGCGACGACTCCGGGCGTCTGCCGTGCGCCGCAAGCCGTGGGTGGTAGTTGCGGCACGAGCGTGGATTCGCTCGCCACGTACCTCGGGGTGCGCGCGCTCGAAGCGCAAAAGCCGCTGTGCGAGGACTTTTGCGATCTGACGGCGCACCGCTGCGCGCCGAAGCCGGAGCAGGGCGCCGCGTGCAACGCGAGCGTGCACTGCGCGTCCGACCAGGCTTGCCGGAGCGGACGCTGCGAAAAACTCGAGCGCGCCGCGCGTGAAGCGCGCTCGCAGCCGGGCGGCGCGTGCACGACGGATCTCGACTGCGCGGCGGGTGGTTGCGTCGCGGACGCGGACGGCGGGCGGAGCTGCGTCAAGAAGTGCTCGCTCGAGCTCGCGTCGCTTTCCGGGCGCTCGCCGCTCGGAGCGCTGTCGCTCGGTGGGAACGCGAGCGCGCGCCCTAAGGCACGAACTTGGACAAGAAGCGGATCAACCAGCCGGTGAACTCGCGCCCGCGCTGAACCCCATCGAACCTTCAGGAACCGGAGGCCGCAAGATCGCGGGAACGATCGCGAGGGCATCCGGCGCTTCCATGAGTTGCCGAGGCCAGCCCATTCCTTCGCATGGGGGCGTGGTTCGCTACGTTTTCGGCACGGGTCCACGTAGGCGCCCACATACGCGCCCCCGGCAGCGTTTCTTGGCGAAGGATGCCGCGCCTGCGGCAACCCTAGTACGTGTCGCGCTGGTTCGCGTCGTCGGGTTCCCACTATTGGAGACTAATACCGTGAATACACGTCTGATCTTTGCGGGGCTAACATGAAAAAACTGAGGCCAATGCGAAAACTCGGGTGGCTGGCGCTTGTCGCCAGCTGTGCGCCCGCGTGCGCCGACAACGGCAAGAGCGCGGATGCTGGCCCTGGGGCGCCTTCGGAGGTGACGTACTGGCAAGACATGGTGCCGCTGTTCGAGCAGCACTGCCTGCAGTGCCATCAGGAGGGTGGCATCGGGCATGGGCGGCTCGATCTCTACGCCGAAGCCAAGGACCACGCCGCCTTGATCCGCCAGTACACGATGGCGCGCGAAATGCCGCCCTGGGATGCCACTTCTGACGGAAGCTGCGGCGATTTTCGGGGCTCGCTGGCGCTCGACGACACGCAGATCGCGCTGATTGCTGCCTGGGTGGAGGGCGGCGCCAAGGAGGGCACGCCAGGGCGCGTGAACCTGCCCGCGCCGGATCGGCTGCAGAACGCTAGCGACTACGCATTGCCGAGCTACGCGCCTGTCGCACAGGGCGGCATGCTGGCCGAGCATGACGACTACCACTGCTTCGTGCTGGACGCGAACCTGGACGCGGAGCGCTTCATCACCGGCTACGACATCGTGCCCGGTGCGCCGGAGATGGTGCATCACGTGCTCGTCATGGTGGTCGACCCCGACGCGCCCGCGGACCTGGCCGAAGCGTCCGAGGACCTGATGCTGCCGGCGGGGGCCAACAATGCTCAGGTGATGGCGGCGCTGGATGCCGAGTCGCCGGACGAGCCGGGCTGGCCGTGCTGGGGGCAAGCAGGGGAGGGCGTGTTCGTTCGATCGACGCCGGCGGTGTGGGCCCCCGGTCAGGGCGTGGTGCACTTTCCTGGTGACAGCGGCGCATCCCTGCGGCCGACGGACAAGCTGGTGGTGCAGGTGCACTACAACTTGCATGATCCCGAGCTGCGCGGGAAAACGGACGAGACGCACGTGCTGCTCGACCTCGCGGAGCACGTACCTAACCTCGCCCTCTTCGCCGTGCCGGACGCACTGTTAGAGAGTCTGTTCGATTCCGAGCCCGACACGCTGGAGCCAGGCAAGGAGTCGGTGCTCTACTCGTTCAAGCGAACGGTGGAGGAGCTGGACCTCGAGGACAGCACAGGCAACGCCCTGGCGGCAACGCGGCTGGCCGAACTCAAGCTCTGGGGTGTGATGCCGCACATGCACGAGCGCGGGCGCAAGTTCCAAATGCGCGTGCAGTCGAACGCTGCTTCGGACCCGACCTGCGCAGTGGACGTGCAGAGCTGGGACTTCCACTGGCAACGCATGTACTTCTACGAGAAGCCCTGGGAGCTGAACGGGGACTCCCAGTTCGAGATTACCTGCGATTACGACACCAGCAGCGCGCAGGCGCCCGTGACGCCCGGCTGGGGAACCAACAACGAAATGTGCCTCGCCACGCTGTTCTTCACGGTGCCAGAGCGCTGAAGGCTCTTTGAGGAAGACTCCGATGAAGCAGAGGAGAACGGCAACGCGGCGTGATCGGACGCGCGCGCATGCTTAAACCGCGCGCCGTCGCGATTAAATGCCATGCTGCACGCGTGCTGCGATCACGGCGGAGCTTCCTACGGACCTGGACCTGTCGGGTCGCACTCGCACTGTCGGCAATCGCTCCGCGCGAGGTCTTCGCCGACCCCGCCCCCGCAGCGGTTCGCGGCGCGCAGCAGCAGGCTTGCCCGCCGGGGGTACGGCTCGTCGGCGACGAAGCCGCGGCCAAAGCCGTCTCCGCGCTCCTCCTCACTGCAGGTGTGCAGACGAGCGGTGAGCAGCACTGCGTCACGGTGATCGCGGAGCTTCGCCGAGAGCCCGACGGCCGACTCGGTGTACGCTTGGTGGACACGCAGGGCCGCTCGACCGATCGGCTGGTATCGGACGCTGAAACCGCCGCGGCCGTCATCGAGTCCTGGGCACGCGTCGACCTCGTCGCACCGATGCTGGAGGCACCCGCGCAGCCGGTCCCTGAAGTGGAGCTCGCCCCCAAGGGGCAAGCCCCAAGCAGGGAGTCGAAGCCGGAAACGCACGCGGGTGGGGTGCCCTCGGGCCCGCGTAAGGATTTTGAGGCGACGGCTTGGTTGGGCGTGAGCCTCGCGAACGACGACTCGCTTTGGGCGGATTTGTCCTTCGCTGCCTGTCTGCGGGTGGGCGCGGCGTGTCTGGGGGCAGAGCTGCGCGGAAGCTTCGACACGGAAGTGCACGACGACGACGCCGAGTTCGACACCGACCGAGGCGAAGTGGGCGGCTTGCTCACCACGGAGTTCGTGGTGGGCATTCCCGAGAGTCGCTGGAGGGTCGGCCCCGGGTTTGCAGCGGGCGCGGGCTATGTGTCGAGCGACGTCGATATTGACGCCTCGCCCGAGATGGATCATGCCGTCTCGCGCGGCGACGTCAGCATGCGCCTCGGCGTGTTCGGGCACGTAGCCGCTGCCCTGGCGCGGGACTTGCATCTATCCGGCCGATTGGGCTTCGAGGTCGCCCCGCTGGCGCGGACGCGTGCGGAGCCGGAAGACGGCGTGCTGATCCCGGGCGTGCCGCGTTGGTATCTGCGCTTCGCCGTGGGCGTGCGCTACAGCACCTTCTGAATTCCTCGCAGCGCGGGCGGGGCTCGGCGTGGCGCAACTTTTCGGCGAAGGAATGCCGGCCGAGCGGCAACCCTCTAGCAACCAGTTTCCAGCGCTGTGCTGTCGTAAAGACCCATGCCCCTCAAGGCCAACGTGATCCGCCTCCCCAGGCGCTCGTCCGCAGGCGAGACGCTGAGCGACTCCGCGCTGCTCGCGGCCCTAGGTACCGGTGACCTCGCGGCCTTGGGAGCACTCTATGACCGCCACGCCGCCACGCTTTTTCGCTTCCTGTGCCGGCTGCCACACGTCGACGAGCAGGAGGCCGAGGACCTCGTGCAGGAGACCTTCCTCGCCGCCCAACACGCCGCGCGCTCCTATCGCGGGGATTGCGCGGTACGTACCTGGTTGATGGCGATCGCAGGCAACCTGTCCAAGGCGCGCGCGCGTTCGCGGCAGCGCAATCGCAGCGCCCTGGAACGCGCCCGCCTGCAGGCCTTGCCCACGCTCGTTTCGTCCGACGCGGAGGCGCAGCTGCGCCAGCGCCAGCAGATCGCATGCGTCGCCGCGGCACTCGCCGACCTACCGCACGACCTGCAGCTGGCCTACGTGATGTGCGAACTCGAAGGAGTGCCAGGCGTGGAAGCGGCGCGGGTGCTGAAGACGCGCGAAGGCACGCTCTATCGGCGCTTGCACGACGCACGCAAGCGGCTGCGCGCGGCGTTGGAACGCGAGGGGCCATGCTGACGCTCTCGCGCTTTCTTTGCCCCAGCGCAGGGCGCTGGGAGCGCGCGCGCGGCGCAGGGCTCGATCGCGCGCTGTCGCGCCATTTGGGTTCGTGCGAAACGTGCAGGGCCGCATGGGAAGCGGACGCTTACCTCCGCGCACTCGTTGCGAGGATTCCCGTGCGCGAGCTGGCCGCGGACCGTTTGGCGGCGGGCAGAGAGGCGCTGCTCGCGCGTGCCCAGGCGGAGCGTGCCTGGGGCATGAGCGAGCCGACGCTACGACGAACGGGCCGGCGCTTCTGGGCATCCGCGGCGGCAGCCGCTGCGCTCGTCGCCTGCGGCCTCTGGCTCGGCGCCGCACGCGTTCGCGAGCCAGCACGGTCGTCCCCCCCCGCGAGAAGCGCTGCCCGGGTCGAGGCGAAATGGGGCGCGACCCCAGGCCAGTCGGCTTTGCAGTCCGCCTCGGGCGCGAGCGCAAGCCTGGGGAATCTGGCTCTGGCGCGTAAGGCTGGCCCCGACGTGAGCCCCGGGCAAGAACTCCCAGCCCCAGCGACAGGGCGCGCGTCGCCGTCCGCACGCCCAGGGAGGAGCTCGAGCGCTCCTGCAAGGAGTGCTGCGAGCCTGAATCCGTTGCAGGGCGCCTTGGGTGATGAGCCCAGCGCGGGCGGGGCGGTGGACAGCACGCTCACTTCTTCGCGCCCGCTCGGCACGGCCTCGGAAGCTGCCTTCCGCGAGGGCTGGGTGGCGCTACGCGCCGGTCAGCCCGGGTTGGCAGCTCACTGGTTCGCGAGCGTGGAGAGCGGCAGCGCGGTGGCCGAGGACGCGCACTACTGGCAAGGCGTCTCGCTCGCGCGCGCGGCACGCCTGGAGGAGGCTGTCGCCGTGCTGGAGCGCTTCGCAGCGCGTTATCCACGCTCGCTGCGCCGTTCGGAGGCTGCCCTGGTGCTCGGTTGGTTGCACTTGCAACGCCACGCGGAACAGCGCGCCGCGAGCTATTTCGCCGAGGCAATGCTCACGGACGACCCGGCGACGCGCCAAAAGGCCGCGCAGGCGCTCGCAGGGATCAACGGGCGAGCGCGCGTGGCGCCCAAGAATGCGGCAGCTCTTTGACGCTCCGTCTTGCATCTGCCGTAGCGCGCGAGAAGGGATTCGCACCCCTCGACGTCAACCTTGGCAAGACGGCGAGCGGCGGGTGTTACCCCACCAAACGAAGGCGCTTGCGGCCATCGCCTTCGTCGCGCACGACGACGCTGAGCGGGGACTGGGGCAGGGCGAGGTGCTGGTTTTTGGCGTAGACCGGGTGGCGACCGTGTTCTTGGAACCACTCCGAGACCTTGGCGGTGTGGTGCATCTTTTCGACGATCTGACGCCAGCCCACGCCGGTGTTGTACGCGCAGAACGAGATCTCACCCTCTTGGGTACCGTAGGGGATGATGCACTGCTCGGTGCGCCGGAAGTCGTAGTTGTAGACGTCTTGGAACCACATGCCGGCGACGAACAGGAAGCGCCACTCGAATTGGTGGGCGTCGCCTTCGCTGGCGCCGACGCGGTCGCCCTTGGCGCCCATTTGGCTGAGCGCCTGGCGCACGAACTCGGTGAAGCCGTAGCCTTCGGGCGCTGCCTCGGGCTTGAAGTTGCGCGTGAGTGCTAGGCCCATGCGGAACAAGAGCTCGGCGCGTGTGCCGCCGGCGTCGGCGATGGCGATTAGGTCTTCGAGCAGCTGGTCGACGTCGAGGAACTGGCACAGCGGCACCATTTGCTTGGTGCGTTTGTTGACCAGCAGGATGGTGCCGATGCCGCAATTCGGGTGGCAGCCGCACTTCAGGCTGCCGAACTCGGCCTTTTCGCCCAGCATGTGGTCCACGACGTCGCTGAAGGGGTTCATCGCAGAGAGCGGGAACCAGTCGCGCAGGGGCTCGGTGATGCCGAGCTGGCTGTGGACGTCGTGGGCGAGGTGAGTGAGGGTGTAGCGCTGGCGCAGGCGCTGGGCTTCGCTGACGTCTTCGTCGCGTCCGGTGAAGCTGATGGGCTGGAAGGCAACGACCGTGACCTTGTCGGCGTTGTCGATGGCGAACTGGATGATGCGCCCGACCTGGTCGTTGTTCACGCCGTTGATGACGGTGACCACGAGCACCACGTCGATGCCGACTTTGGCCAGGTTTTCGATGGCCCTGAGCTTGATGTCGAAGAGATTGCCGACCTTGCGATGGGCGTTGGCTTCGTTGCCCACGCCGTCGAACTGCAGGTAGCAGAGCCGGAGGCCGGCGCGCTTGGCGGCGCTGCAAAACTCGGGCTCTTGCGCGAAGCGGATGCCGTTGGAGGCGCACTGCACACAGAAGTAGCCGACATCGCGTGCGTAGCTAACGGCATCGAGGAACTTGGGATGCAACGTGGGTTCGCCGCCCGAAAACTGCACGCTCATCTGGCGCCGCGGTTTGATGGCGAGGCTGTCGTCGAGGATTTTTAGGATGTCGCCCCACTCGAGCTCGTGCACGTAGCCGACCTGATTCGCATCCATGAAGCAGGGGTCGCACATCATGTTGCAGCGATTGGTCAAATCGACGGTGAGCACCGAACCGCGACCGTACTTGATGCTCGAGCTGCCGTGATTACGCAGCTGCGAATGCGGCGCCTCGAAATCTCGACCCGGGAACAAGCGCTCGATGCGCTCGAGGAACGCCGGGTCGTTGCTGATCAGGTCCTCGAAACGGCCGTGTTTCGGACACGCTTTCTGCATCACGATCTGGCCGTCTTTCTCGACGATGCGCGCCTTCACTTCGCCGGGATGCTGCTCGGTGAACTCCTTCAAGTTCATGCTTCCGCCGAGCACGCGTGCGCGCGCCTCCTTGACGCACGCGGGGCAAAGTGAATCCGTGGTGCGCGGCCAGCCGAGCCGCGGCTTCGTGCGCTGCTTGCTGGTTTCGAGCGGTGCGGGCGCCCAGCTCGGATGTGGGCGACGTCGGGAGGCCTTGCGCTGCCCTGCGACCCAGGGCCAGAGTTTGTTGGCGCCTCGGGTCACTAGATGCTCGGACTTCTTGACGAACGCGTGGAGGGCGCTGCGCATCCGCGGCAGCATACACGTGGCAGGTGGCGCTGCCCCGGCTTTTTTTGTCACCGGCTCGAGAGCGAGACCGAGGATTATCGTCACATAGCAGCGGCACGGAGGCGGTACGGAACCGAGTGGGGCCGAGGACCTGCGGCAGCTGAGCAAACTTTTACGCACGGGTACATGGCGCCCCCGCTTGGATTTTGACCGGCCGAGGCCCCAAATGGTTGCTACGCTGCGGGCGCATTCGGTGATGAAAAACGGTGGTGATCGTTCCGTCCTGGTCGTCAGCGACCTGCATCTCTCGCGTCGCGCGTGCGCCAGCGCGACGGCCCTAGCAGAGCTGCTGCGGCAGCACCCCGAGCACGAACTCGTGGTGGCGGGCGACTTCTTCGATCTCGCGTTCGATGCGCCCAGCAAAGATCCGGCGGAATCCATCGAAGAGATCCTGGGCTCTCACGGCTCGCTCTGCGAGAGTCTGTCCGAGCGGCTCGCGCGCGGTGTACCGCTGACGCTGCTCGCGGGAAACCACGACGCGGGCGTGGCTTCGCGGGACACGCGTGCACGGGTCCTGCGTTTGCTCGGGCTGCCAGCTTCGGCTCCCCTGACCACGCTGCCTTGGTTCGTGCGGCGCGCGGGCGTGCACATCGAGCACGGGCACTTCTACGATCCCGACAACGCTCCGAATCACCCATTGTGCCTCTGGAGCCCGCGCACCGAGCCGCTCGGGGTGGCGATGACACGCCGCTTCGTCGCGCCGAACAACGCAATGATGTTCGCGGGCGCCTATCAAGTCACTCCGGTCGCAGGGCTGCTCCAGGTGCTTTCCGAGTACCGATTTCGGGCGCCGCTCGTGATCGCGAACTACTTCGCTACCGCCGGTGGCTTGTGCCTGCGCGCGCACACCGAGCGCGCCACCATGGTGGCCGAGTCGGAGCTGGGGTCCCAGGTGCTCGTCGAGCATTCGCAAACGCTCGGCGTGCCCGCAGGCGATCTCGAGGTGTTGCTCGACGGCGGCGCGCGCCCGACCCATCACGGGTTTCGGGCGACCTTCATGCGGCTTTACTTCGACCGGATTTTCGCGACGTTCGCCACGGCAACGGGCTTGGGCATCGCTGCGTTCGGTCAGCCTCAGGGCTTCTTGCTCGCCGGCGCCGGTGCGCTGTACTTGGTGGGCTCGGTGCGCACTCAAGGCAGTCGCTACCGCGATTTGCCGGGTGAACGCCTGCGCGACGCGGCCAGCCGCATCCTCGAGGCGACCGACGCGAAAGGGGTCATCTTCGGTCACACGCACGTCGAAGACTCGGTGTCTGGCTATCTGAACCTCGGCTCGTTCGCCTTTACCGCAGCGTCAGAGCGGCCCTACGCAGAGATTGACCCGAGCGGCCGCGTCTCCCGGCGCAGCCTCAAGGCTTGATGATGCGAGTACCCGCGGGCGGCGTGAAGTTGAACTCCGCCTTGTCGACGGTCTTGTTCACGACGGGGGTCACGAAGTCGAAGCGATTGCGGTTGCGCTGCGCGTCGAGCATCAGCACGCGCCGCACCTGAAAAGTCTTCGCGTCCACGTAGAAGAACACCTTCTGGTACGCCGGGGTCGGCGATTTGGGCACGCCCATCATCACGTAACCACCCTCGAAGCCCATCGCGTGTGCGTCGAGCATCTTGAGCATGAACGTGTTTCGCAGATTCCCTCCACCCACCAAGAACGATAGCGCCGCGGGATACTGGCTGTTACCGACGGGCTGCAGGTACATCTGCTTGTTGTCGGCCTCGTAGATCTTGATGGTCTTGCCGTCGGAGACGACGCGGTTGCCGTTGTTCTTGTAGCGCCAGCTCATCTGGCCGGGCTTGGCGAAGGTGACGAGGCCGTTCGAATCCTTCGTTTTGCGGTAGGCTTCGACCCAATACCGCTGCTGGAAGCTCGCCTGGAACGTGTGCGTCTGGTCGTAGAACTTCTGCATCTGGTCGGCGAGCTGGTTTGCCGACAGTGGCTCTGCACTCGCGTTGTTGGCGAGGGTCAGATTGCAGGCGAGGCCTGCGGCAACGGCGATCACGAAAGTACGGCGATTCATGGCTTGGGTCCTGTAACGACTAAACGCGCTGCGCCTTTGGAGCTGACAGTAAGAGCCTCTTGGAGCAGACAGTAAGATGGGCCCGTTGGACGCTCGAGATGCCTGGTTCATTCCTTGGCCGAGCGGGTCCGTTGACTACGGCCCATTTAACATACGGCGGGCGGGATGCATGCGATCCCTGCGCCGAGTGATTCCACCCTGACGAAAATTGGCCTCAGTCCAAAAATTTAGCAATTACCAACATTAAGGCTCTTCGGCGGCCTCGGTGGCGGCTCGTCGTTTGCGCCCAAGCAGGCTTCGATAGGCTCGTGCGCGTTCTTTCATGGCCTCGCTTGCCAAGAGGAGCCGTTCGCTGCCCACACCGAGGCGCAGGTGGGTCACCGCGAGCGCCAACGCGTCCGTTGCGTCCTCCCCGGGCAGCTCCCGCAGGGCCAGGAGCGACTGCATCATGAGGGCGACCTGGCGCTTGTCGGCCCGGCCTCCTCCCGCGATGGTGCGCTTCACCTTGGCCGGGGCGTACTCGAAGACTTGGACGCCCGCGCGTGCCAGGCTCAACAGCACCACGCCGCGCGCGTGGCCGAGCTTCGCTGCCGCTTGAGCATCCTTGTGGAAAAACAGCGTTTCGACCGAACTCACCGTAGGCCGGAACTCGCTCAGCACCTGTTCGAGGTCCCGTTCGATGTGCGTGAGGCGGATGGCCAGCGAATCCTTCGGATTCAACCGAATGATCCCATGGCCCACATGCGTAAGCTTGTTTCCGCGCCGGGACACCACACCCCAGCCGAGTTTGCGCGTTCCGGGGTCGATGCCCAATGCAATCATCGGTAGGCTTGCTTCTACCAGTTGTCGTCACCGATGGAAAGGGACGCGACGCCGGAAAAGATTCGCATCGGCGTCTGACATTGCGCGAAATTGCGAGTGACTTCCCACGGTTAGGCGCGCGGCGGCAAGCGCTACAGGCCTTGCACGCGCGAGCTTCGGGGCTCGTGTTCAGCCGCTTTCGTTGCTAGGGTGCCAGGCTTCATGGTGGCAGCGCGAGCTCTGCTGGTAATCGATGCTTCGGTGGGGCGTGCCCGACAAGGTTAGCGCGTGAGCGACCGCGATCCGGACGTGGTGGTGATCGGGTCCGGCCCCAACGGACTCGTGGCAGCCTGCATGCTGGCGCGCTCCGGCCTGCGCGTGCTCGTGCTCGAGGCGAACTCGCGGCGGCCCGGAGGGGCACTCGGTTCGGAAGAGCTGACGTTGCCGGGCTTCGTGCATGACGTCGGCGCCGGGTTCTTTCCGTTCGCGAAGAGCAGCCCCGCCTTCATCGACTTGGATCTCGAATCGGTTGGGCTCAGTTGGGACAATGCTCGCTTCGAGAGCTGTCACCCGGCGCTCGACGGTAGCTACGCAGCCATCTCGCGCGATCTGGATCTGTCTGCGAAGCATTTCGGCACGGCGAAAGACGGCGAACGCTGGCGCAAGCTGTGTGAGTTCCACGCTAGCATCGAGGAGCGGCTGTTTGGCTTGCTGCTGCGACCGTTTCCAGCGCTCGCCCCCTTGTTCCAGCTGGGTCTAGTCGACGCAGTGCGAGTCATGGGCATGTTCGCTGCGAGCAGTGGTGCGCTCGCTCGCCGCTTGTTCGACAGCGCTGCCGCACAGCGCGTGCTTCCGAGCGTCGCGCTGCACGTGCTCATCGGGCCCGAAGATTGGTTCAGCGCGGGCCTCGCCTACATGTTGGGGCTGACCGCGTCGACCGGCGGCTACGCCATCCCCATCGGGGGCGCTCAGCGCATCACCGACAGCATGCTCACGCTGCTGGAGCGCCATGGTGGGCGCCTGAGGCTGGGCGCTCGCGTGGCGCGCGTGGTCGTGAAGAACCGCCGGGCGCACGGCGTGGTGCTCGAGGACGGGACAGAGATCGCCGCCGGACGCGCGGTGGTGGCCGACACGGGCGCCCCAGCGTTGCTCCTGAACCTCGTGGACCGGCCACACGTGCCGTCGTCGATCCTGCGCAGGCTAAAACGTTTCGCCTACGGTCCCGGCACCTTCAAGGTCGACTGGGCCTTGGCTGGTCCAGTTCCGTGGACGTGCGATGTCGCGCGCGAAAGCGCCGTCGTTCACACGGGGGAGGATGTCTCCGATCTCGCTCGCTTCACCCGAGAGGTGCGCTCCGGGCTCTTGCCCGAGCAGCCCTATCTGGTGATCGGCCAGCACTCGGTCATCGATCCTACGCGCGCGCCGGGGAACCGGCAGACCCTCTACTGTTACTCACGGGTACCGTCGCAGGTGGCAGCGGGTTGGGACCAAGAGCGGGAGCGCTACGCGGACATCGTAGAAGCGCGCATCGAAGCGCTCGCCCCCGGTTTTCAGAAACTCGTGCTCGCGCGCAGGATCACCACGCCTCCCGATCTACAAGCCACGAACGAAAACCTAGTCGGCGGCGATCTCGGAGGCGGCTCGAACGCGTGGAACCACCAGCTACTGTTTCGTCCGTTCTTCCCCTACTTCAGGCATCGCATGCCGATCGAGCGGTTGTACCTGGCCTCGAGCTACACTCACCCCGGGGCCGGGGTGCACGGCATGTGCGGCTACAATGCGGCCGCCATGGTGTTGAATGACGTGACCTGAGTCCGGCGGCGGGGCGGATTCGTTAGTATCCAAATGCGCGTTTCGCCGCGCCTTGGCACCGGTCGATGCATGCGCGGTTCAGGTAACTTGCGTTTTGCACACAGCTGGGACACGCATGGGGGCATGCGTATTTCTCAACGACCGGGTCCGGCCGCAGAGCTCGTGTTGGTTTTGTCGTTTGCGCTCCTCGCCTGCAAATTGGGCAAGAGCAAGGACGACCCCGACGCGCGACCCTTACCGGACGTTCCGAGTGCGGCCGCCCCGCAGCCGGCTACGCCTCCGGCGACGCCGCAGGTGCCCGTGCCTGTGCCTGCCGCACCGGCACCGGCCCCGACCACGCCCGAGGCGACCGCGACGACCGGCAGCGCTGCCGTGAAACCCGCGGGTACCACGGGGGGCGCAGCGAACACGACCGGCAGCGCCGTCAAACAGACCAGCGCCACCGCTGCGGCAACGACCACGTCCACCTCCAGCACGACCGGTGGCGCCACCAAAGAAGACGACAAGAAGAGCACCACCGGCTCCGGCAACCTCACGGTCTCGCCGGAGTGCATCAGCAAGTGCGGCAACCGCTTCCGCGAGTGCCTCCAGGACGCGAAGCTCGGCGACGATGTGAGCACCAAGTGTCAGGGCGCCTTCAGGGCATGCCAGCGGGACTGCGTGAAGTAGGGGCTGCGTGAAGTAGGGCTGCTCGAATAGCAAGGGCAGCCGAGGCGCGTCAGTCCTCGCCCGCCCAATGACCCATGTTGGGGGACCGGAGACGGGTCGGGCGCTTCTTGCCGTGGGCGATGCGCTCGACCAACTCATCCACGCAGGCGAGCATCATCGAGTTGTCTTGGCGCGGGTAACTTTCGAGGTTTTTCGCGTAGCTGGGCAGGTTCTCGAGAAACGCACTGATGCTGGCGCTGTCGAGCGTTTCCGTCATCTTGCCGTAGCCTAGCTTTTCGAGATAGCGGGCATTCAACACCTGCTCGAACTGGCGCTCTACCGGAATGCTCAGCATGGGGACGCCCAGGCTCACGGCCTCGCTCATCAGCGTGAACCCCCCGCCCGAAATCACCGCGCGCGCGGTGCGCAAATCGTCGACGAAGTCTTGCTCCGAGAAGTTGCGCAAGAGCACGTTGCCCAGGTTCTCGTGGCGACGCATCCCGTAGAACCTGAACTCGTACGGCAACTGCTTCAGCCGTTCGACCAGCTCGTGGTTGGTGTCTGACGTCTGATAGACGAGGATGTGGTTGCCGGGCTCACGCTTGGCAGAGAGGATTTCTGGGCGCAGAATCGGCGGTACCAGCGTCGTGCGTTTCTTGCTCACGGTCGGAAAGAAAAAGCTCGTGACCAAGTAGTGAAACGCACCTGGGATCTTGGCCATCACGGCCAGCTTGGCGAGGCGCCGATCGAACGACGCGCCGCCCAGAAGCGAGCTATCGTGTTCGCAGCGGTTGATCACCTGCATGTTGTCGATGCTGATCACCGGCAAGAAGTGGTTCGTTGCATACAGCGCCGCCCAGGATTCGAAGTCGCTGAATACCGCGTGGGGCGCGAAATTGCTTTCTGCCACGCGCCGGTACACCTTGAGGTTGGCGCGCACACCCTTGGGGGCGTGCTTCAGGTTTCGGAGTAGGCTCTGGGTGCGGTCGACGCGATTGTCCACGTAAGTCAGGGTCAAACCTGAAATCTCGTGAATACTCACCCCAGGATGTTGCTTCAGACGGTCGGTCAAAAATGCATGCGCACGCCCCGAAACGACCACCCGCACTTGATGCCCCCGATTCAGCAAATGCTCAATAATCACGCGACTTCGGGTGGCGTGGCCCATGCCTTCCCCGGTGACGCCATAGACGATTCTTAGGGGCCAAACGTCGCTGTTAGCGGGCATGAGCCGATTGTAGACCGAATTAGAGCCGCGGGGTGTCTCCTTCGCGAGCATGCCGCATCAGGCACGGCCGCACGAATGGGCGCTTCCGAGAGGGGAGCCTTCTCGAGTGGGTTGGTGCATCGACCGGACTCTGGTAGAGCCTAATCGCCGTGCCGATGAAACCCGCCATTGAACGCACACAGTCAGCGAGCCGCCTGGCCTGGTTGGATCTGGAGATGACGGGTCTCGACCCGGAAACCGACGTCATCCTGCAGGCGGCGCTCATCGTTACCGACGTCGATCTGAACCCGCTCGAAGAATTCGTGTGCGATATCTGGCAGCCCGCGGAGCTGCTCGCGCGCATGACTCCCTTCGTGCGCGACATGCACGAGAAGACCGGGCTCATCGAGCGCGTGAAGGCCTCCAGCATCGACGTGCGCAATGCCGAGAAGCGCCTCTTGCAACGCGTCGCCGGCTGGTGCGAGTACCCCGCGCTCTTGTGCGGCAACACCATCGCCCAAGATCGCAAGTTCATCGATCGCTACATGCCCGGCTTGGCGGGCTATCTGCACTATCGCATGCTCGACGTCACCTCACTCAAGCTGCTGGCAAGCCTTTGGTATGGGGAGACCGCCGTCTACGAGAAGCCGACCCTAGGTGCCCACGACGCCCTCGTAGACATCAAGAACTCGATCGGCGAGCTCGCCCACTACCGCGCCACGCTGCTCAAACCGCGCGGCTAGGCAGTCCAACCGCGGCTGGCCAGCGCGCCTGCTAGCACGCGCGATGCGTGGTCGGGAAGATCTTGCCAGGGTTCAAGAGGCCGCTCGGATCGAAGACACGTTTGATGTCTCGCTGCAGCGCGATCAGATCGGCATGCTGTTCCAGAGGCAAGTAGGGAGCCTTCAGCGCCCCGATGCCGTGCTCCCCGCTGAGCGTGCCTTGCAGCGAAACCGTGAGGCGGAACAAGTCGCCCACCGCGGCGTCGACGCGCCGCTTCTCGGCTTCGTCGTCCCAGAAGAAGTTGACGTGCATGTTGCCGTCACCGGCGTGACCATAGCTGAGCGCACGCACGCCGTGTGTTTCGCCCACGCGCTCTACGCCCGCCAAGAGCTCGGCCAAGCGCTGCCGCGGCACCACCACGTCTTCGCTGATCTTGTGCCGCGCCGTGCGCCGCACCGCGTAACTCATCTGCCGGCGAGCATCCCAGAGCTTGCTGCGCTGATTCTCGCTCTGCGCCACCAACACCTCTAGCGCACCCACCTGTTCCGCGCAGGCTGCCAGCTGTTCCGCCTGCGCCTCACACGCAGCTTCGGAACCATCTACCTCCAAGAGCAACATCGCTTTGGCTCCCGACGCCGTCGGATTGCCCGCCTGCCGCATCACCTCCAACGTGGCAGCGTCGAGCAGCTCCGCGCAGCGCGGCACGCAGCCCATGGCGACCAGCCGCGTGACAGCAGCCACCGCAGCTTCGAGCCGCGCAAACTGCAAGCTGAAGGTCATGACGTGCTCCGGCTTCGGCACCAGCCGCAGCACGATCTTGTCCACGACCGCGAGCGTCCCCTCGCTGCCCACGAGCAGCGCGCTGACGTCGTAGCCCGTCACGCCCTTGCGCGTGCGACGCCCCACCTTCAGCGAGCGCCCGCCCATCAGGTAAGCGTCCATGCCGAGCACGTAGTCGCGCGTGGGGCCGTACTTCAGCGCGCGAGGTCCCGCGGCATTCTCGGCGACGTTCCCGCCGATCACGCACGTCGCCGCCGAGTTCGGATCCGGCGGATAGAACCAGCCCTCGCTTTCCACTGCACGCTGCAGATCCGCGAGCACCACACCGGGCTCGACCACCGCCAACCCCTCGTCGCGATCGATCTCCAAGATCTGCCGCATCCCCGTGAGCGCGAGCACGATGCCCCCCGCCACCGGTGTCGCCCCACCCGTGCGCCCGGTCCCCGCGCCGCGCGGTGTCACGGGCACACCGGTTTCTTGCGCAATCGCAAGGGTTTGCAGAATGTCCTCGGGCTTGTCCGCGAGCACCACCGCATCCGGCACCAGCCCCGCCAACCCCGAATCGTCCGTCACGTACTGGTCGAGGCCGCTGCCCTCAGACAGCACCTTCGACGGGCCGAGCTTTGCCTCGAGCAGTCGCGCTGCCCGCAATCGACTCTGAGGACTAGGTTCCGGAAGGTCTGGAAGGTCTGGAAGGTCTGGATGTGAGACGGGTGCTGGCACTATCCCGCAGCATAGTCACAAGCCCAGGTTTGGCCACAAGACCGGCGCGAGAATCCTGGAGCCGACGTCTGGCGCCGCCCCTGCTCCCGCCGAAAAAGCATGACCCGCTGCAGCAATCTCTTGACGTGGACGCCCCTGCGGCTAGTTATCGCCCTTCAGCAGGCCTAAGGAGAGGTGACCGAGTGGCCGAAGGTACCCGCTTGCTAAGCGGGCGTAGGTCAAAAGCCTACCGCGGGTTCGAATCCCGCCCTCTCCGCTAGCTACCGCGCGACCCACAGTGGGTCG
>Ga0315910_10001500_pt1 | contig 21298 bp, 14 predicted proteins | sample EdamamesoilMG_FD_204470 | JGI IMG/M metagenome (GOLD analysis project Ga0315910, IMG submission 204470) | Garden soil microbial communities collected in Santa Monica, California, United States - Edamame soil | ecosystem: Environmental > Terrestrial > Soil > Garden | place: USA: California...
AAGCTGCCGTCGGTATCGATGTAGCCGCCCTGAAACGTGCCGTCCGGGAAGCTCAGGCTCACATAAGCAACGCCAGCGCGTCCCTGCATCAGATCGCGCATCGTCGCGGCCGCCTCGTCGAACGGCTCCTCCGGATCGTGGACCAAGGCGAGCGCACGCAGGCGTTCGAGCACGGCGTCGGACTGCCCGAGGGCCAGGCCGATCTCCCGGCTGATGAGGGAGTTGTGGGCATGCACCTGCTGGCGACCGAGCGCCAGCGAGCTCCGCGCCAGCGCTTCCTGTCCGATGACCGTCAGCAACACTCCGACGGCAAGCACGAGGCCGGGCACCACGACCAACACGCCGAGCGGGGACCCAACCGCCGCACCCATGCGCGTGACCAAGCGCGGTCGATGCGACGCGGCAAGCATGGTTTGCGCTGTCTCCAGCGGTGCCATCCCACCAGCAACCCGGGTTGCCCCGACGCGAGTCGCCTTGATGGCACCGAGCTTCTTGTCGCCGATTCGAGGTCCCTGCATCCCGCCGAGGTGCAGGCTAAACGAAATGCAGGCCGCTTCGCCACGGGTGCTGAGTTCCGGCGTTTAAATGGCCACTCCCTGCTCGGCTCTCGTGCCAGGAGCGATGCCATCGAGCCACATCGGACGAGCGGCCTGGCGGCGTGCTATGGACTTCGCAAGTGCGCGAAGAAGAGGCTGAACAAGAAGCTCAAACGATACTCGCGCTCCTGGGATTGCGCGACGAACGACCACGGCTCGGAGTGAGGCTGCTCATGTCTCCGGCGTTTCACGACGACGTTTGTGTCTCGGTCGATCAACAACAGGGCCTGATTGAATACCATCGTGCGCCGCCGGGAATCAGCAAACGCGTGATGGCGCAGCTGCTGGACCCAAGAGCAGGACGATCGGTGGTGAGTCCGGCCGAGCTGGAGCCCATGGATCATGTGCAAGAGTTGGCTGAACTGCCGCCGCAGGTCTGGCGGTCGCTGAGCGCCGCGCTCGAAGCATTCCCGGCGCGCGAGCGCTCAGCCTATTGGGACTGGAATGGGCGAGATGGGGCGGTGGCGCGTGTTGAGTGCTTCTTCCCCGACCGCGTGGAGGTGATCGGAGTGCATTGCGCGCTGACCCGCGAAAGGCCGCACCACTTGGCCTTCGTTCGCATGCTGCTCGAGCAAACGCATGCCCTCTTCCCCGGGCATCAGGACCACTTGCGCGTTCTTCGCTCATACGCTGACGAGGTCATGTGAACACCAGGGCAGCGCCGGAAGTTATGGCCCTGCGACAACCTTCGCGAAGGACGACACACCCGTAGGACTCACGACCGTAGCGTTGCCAGACCTTGCCAGTCATGACTGGTGAGTCGGCAGCCTCCCAGAGTTCTTCCGAGCTGTCGCTCAATGTCGGCGGGATCTCCAGCGCGTTGGCGATGCGGTCGAGTTCCGCAAGCAGTCGCTGCGCTGAACCAACCATGCCTCCGGGAACTTCGAGATCGGCGGGAGGGAACAAGACCTCGTCGAAATCGGTCGGCAGATAGTAGCCCTCTGCATCGCTATGAACGATCAGATGGTCGAATTGATGACGAAACCGCGGCGACCTGCCGAATAGACGAGCCAGCATGCTCGGCGATCCGCGAACGACGCTGGCGTAATACGCCTCGAGGCACGGGTCCTGGGCGCTGTTTTTGCTGGAAGGACTAGGCAGAGGTTTGCCGGCGTCCAAGTATGCAGCGATTCGGCGAACATCGTGCAGGCCAGAGTAGCCAATCATGTCGCCCGACCAGACCTCACAGTCGAGCGGCTCGTGGTGTGCTGGCAAACCTCGGTCGACGAGAAACGAACTCAGCTGCTCGAGGGCTACACGATGATACTCGAACCCTTCCTCGTCGTTCTCTCTCAGATCGGCGAGCATCCCAACTTCCAAGTTCAACCCCATGCGCTATGCTGACACAGGACCAGAGCTCGTTGCGAGCGTTCCCCGGAATGCATCCTGCTCCCGGCGCGCCCTTGTCGGGCCAGGAGCTGGTTCAGAACCCGGATTGCCCTGCGGATCCTGAACCAGCCTCCTGAGCCCCAACCAACCTCCCGATCCCCAACCAACCTCCCGCATTAAGACTTCCCGCTCGAGCTTCCTGGTGGCTCACTCGCTGCACAGGGGTAGCTCGGGTATGACCATGGGAGGGGCAAACTCACTCTGGAAGGTGCAGTTATCGGCAGCGACGACGCGCCCCACCGTGTAACCCGAGCCTGCACCCTCCGTGAACTCGAAGTAGAGCGGCTCGGTATGTTCACGGGGCTCGAGTGAGAGGGTGAGGGTCATGGGTTCTGGCAGGACCAAGCCCGCTTCCTCGGTCTCGAGTTCGATGCTCACCTCACCGGAGAAGGCCTGCTGACCTTTGTTGCCCACAGTGAAGTACTGGCGTGAGCTGTTGCAACTCGAACATGGAAGGAATCCGGTGATCACCAGATGATGCCCCTCGCACTCCTCCTCCACAGACAGCGGGGATTCGGCCAGGTCTTCGAGCACCGCGCAGGCGCAGGCGTCCTCACATTCGGTAGTGTCCGGATCGAAGCGCACGCAGTAGCCGCGGACGCAGGCTAGTTCGCCTTGGGGCGTCGGGCACGCGGGACTCTCGAAGTTGCAGCCGAGCTGCTCGGCGCGACCGCAGTAGGTGTCGTCGATGCGGGCGAGTTCCGCGGTCATCGGCTCGCCTTGGTCGGGGCGCAGCGGGGCGCTCGCGCAACCGGCGTGGCAACCCACCTCGAGATCGACCTCGACGCAGTCGCTGTCTGCCTTGCAGTCTGGGTTGCTAGGTACTGTTCGGCGCAGCGTGAGGAACTCGTCGGCGATGGCCTGATCGATGCCGTCGCACTCGTCGTTGCCACCTTCCCAGGGTCCCGGAATTCTCCAGGGCGTTCCGGCGTCGTGGTCGCCCCAGCAGTAAAGCTGCGCGGCTTCGCTGAGCACACAGGTCGTGCCGTTCTGCACGTCCAACTCCGCTGCAGCTGGGATGCCCTCGACCAACGCCGGCCTCGGTTGACACGGGAAGCCGCCGCAGCGCGGTGCCACGCCTGAGGGGCGACCCGTCTGACCGCGGTCGTTCTTTCCCCAGCACACGACGTCACCCCCATCGAGGATGGCGCAGGCGTGCTCTGGCCCGACTTTGACGATGCGGGCGCCCTCGTCAATCGCCGGGGGATCGCCCGGTTCTGGCGTCGGGGAGCCATAACTTCCGGTGCCGCGTTGCCCGGCCTCGTCGCGTCCCCAGCAGTCGACCCGCCCGTTCACATCCAGCACGCAGCCGGAAGCGGGGCGTCCCGCGTGATCGTGCGCCAGATCTACTTGGAGCGCACCGCTGTCGTCGAAGCTCGGAGTCGAGTCGCCAGCACACCACAGTTCGTCCGTGTCGCGCGCGATGGCACAGACGTCGAAGTCTCCGAACGACAAGCTCCGGGCACCTCCGTCGAGATCGAGTACGTCGCCATCGATGTAACTCGTGTCGCCCCAACACGTGAGGCTGCCGTCGTCGAACGTGGCGCAGGTCGTGGTGCGGTTGGCAACCAGACCGGTGGCCCCCTCGATGTCTGGCACTCGCGTGGGCGTGGGCTGGCAGGGGTGGTCGTAGGGCTCGGAGAAGTCGAGGGAGCAAGTGAACTCCGGCGCACTCTCAGGCCCGACCTGGCCGTCCTCGTTGTTGCCCCAACAGTACACCCTGCCGGCGTCGTCGAGGGCGCAGACGTGCTGCTCTCCTGCGATAATTTCAGTAATATTATCGAGGTCTTGAACCGGTGTCACCGGCAGCACCTCCGGGTCGGGAGGCACTCCAATTTGTCCGAACTCGTTCTCGCCCCAGCACCAAACCTGGCCCGCGCGCGTGACACAAGCGAAGTCGAACCCCAGCGCGACTCGCGCCGGGCCGCTCAGGGGGTCGAGATCCGGCAAGCCGAGACCCGTCGGGTCGGCATCGGTTTCGGGATCGGTTTCGAGCGCCGCCCTGGCGACGCACACTCCCGACTCACAGGCGAGCCCGCTACCGAAACCTTCGCACTCGTCATCGTCCGAGCACCCGGGCAGGCAGGCGCCCTCGTCGCGATCGTCTTCGGGTACACAACCGAGTTCGGCCAGGTCCGCGCATTGGGCGGCTGCTTGCGAGCATGCGTCCGCTTCGACCTCGCAGGCCGACGTGCAGACCCCGCACAAGCAGCTGAACTCGTCGGCGCAGTCGCTGTCGTCAGTGCAGGTCTTGAGCCAATTCGTGTTGCTGCCCGAACTGCCCGAAGTCACCCCACACGCGAGTGGCACCATCACCGAGAGCGCCACGAACAGCGCCGTCCTGAGTTTCGAACGCTTCATCATCAAGTCTCCCCATCCGTGTCGAACACGTTTTGTCCGAAGTAAAAGATCACGTTGAATCTGCCCTCTGGAGGTTCGGTGTGCTGCGAATTTTCCGCGTCGACGCGCTGCCAAAGTTGGTTCACGTCGTGACGCATCCGGCGGAGCAAGCTCAAGACTTCGTCCTTCGAGGGATGCTTGTCCGAAATCTCGAAAGTGAGCGTGGCTCCGCCAACCACGTCCTCTTCTTGCGAGCGAGGTATCCCGCGTCGAAGCTTTGACGCGATAGCGCCCGCCACGGCGCTGAAGTGATCGAAAACGGCCGCTTCCCAACCGCGTTCGGCGCCCACTGGCACCAGGTAGGTCTCAGCGCCGAGTTCCCCGTCTGCGCTCTCGCTGATGTTCCCGTCGGCGAGCAGGCGCGAGACCGCGGCATTGACGGCGTGCTCGTCGGCGTTCAGGACCGCCGCGAGATCGCTGCGCGTGAGCGTGCGGCGGTAAAGCGCCAACCACGCCATCTGCAACAGCGACTCCTCGCTATCCTTCTGGGCGAGCTGCTTGCGATCGTCCTCCGACGAAAGCTTGTACATGCAGTTGTTACCCTTGCCGGTCGCATAGATCAGGCCTTGCCCGACCAGATCGTTCAGCACGGCAGCAACCTCGCGCTCCTCGTCGTAACGAAAACGCTCCAAGATCCGATCGCGCGTCGCCGAGCCTTGCTCGGACAAGAAGTCCAGCACTGCCTCCCAGAGTGTGCGGTTGCGCACGCTCACGCTCTCGGTGAGCCGGCGCAGCTTCTTCTGGTAGCTGCGCAGTGCCATCCCGAACATATCCGCCGCGACCTTGCGGCTCACGCCCTGCGCCGCGATTTCGGCGGACAGCTCGAGAAAGACTTGGTCGGCAACGTGTGCGAGCGGCGCCCGAACCCCCGCGCTCGTCGAGAGCTGGGCGATGAGCACCGTCGTCTGGCGCACGATGCCGTCAATCAGTAGCTTCACGTCCATGAGGCGCACCCTAGCCCGAGCCCACGCGACGCGGGAGGCGGCCCCTAGTTCACCCCCGTCTCATCTGATGTGATCGCCAGAACGAAAGTTGGTCTGGCTCATTGGCCAGTGTTTCCCAGGCTTGGTGAGCGTTTGTTGAACGGGGTTTCGACGGGTAGTGGGAATCACAGCTGTAACCGCGTAGCATCTGGTCGCATGTCGTGGTTCACCGTCGACGAGGACAAGCTGGGCGATGCTGCTGCTGCGTTTGCCTCTAACGAAACAGGCAAGGGCACTGCGGTGCTTGCTGGAGCTCTGGTGACTGCGTTCTTGGCGCAGCCTCTCGGAGCGGCGGCGGCGGCAGTGGTGGGAGGAACCGCAAACGGCCTGATCGAGAGCGTGAGCAAGAAGATTGCGGACGGAGCCACTCAGAGGTTTCTAGCGGCAGGAGCGAAGGTGGATGAAGAGCGCTCGAGAAAGGCTCTGCTGAAGCAGTGTGTTCGCGAAGCGACCGAGGCGGCGGTGGCCCCTTTGCAAACGTTCATGGAGTCTCGGGCGGTGGAGCAGAACAATCAGTTCCTGATCCTGTTCATCTGCATCCAGGACGTGTTGCTCGAGGTCCGTCAGCTGAGTGGTCATCCGAAGTCTGGGGCAAGCGCTCTCCTCGGCAGCCGTCCCCTGGCCGATCAGACTGGCAGCCGGCGGTGCGGCTGGCAGATCGTGCAGTTTCAGGGCGATGACCACGAGGCAAAGCTCATGGACGCGCAGCAGTGGGATGAGTTGGTAGCCCACTACAAGAAATTGGAGGAGCAGGGCGGACACGAAGACGTCAATGCATGGGTCGAGCACCTCCACCGGCGCGCGCTGGTCGAGCGAAACTACTTGCATGAGCCCGTCGAAGCCCTGGAGACCTTGAGCACCGCTTTCTTCATCCATCCACACCGCGACGACATCTGTGTCGAACTGGGAGACCTGGCCGCAATCACCGACCGATTGGATCAACTGATCCAGAAGACGAAGCAGTGCTTGGGCCATTGCAACCAAGACGCGGATGCGGCGCAGTACCGTCTCTCGCTTGCCAGGTGGCACGAGCTCAACAAGGACCCTCGCCTCGCGAGGGACGAAGTGCTGATAGCTAGCAGGTTGGCGCCGCGTCATCCGCGGGTCTTGCGTCAGCGTGGCGAGGTTCACTTGGCCGACCTGCATGAGGCCAAGGCCGAGGAGTGCTTCCGCAAGGCGTTGAGCAACTCAATCGCTTCGCATCAAACGGATGCTGCGCGCTCGTCCGAACTTCGGCATGACTACATTCGTGAACAAATGGCGCTGCACTATGGACTGGCTAGAATCTGCGAGCCTTACCCGCCCCGACGCAGCGAAGCCGTGACCCACTACAGCGCAGCGCTGGGCATGTACTCCATGGGCCAGTCGTCGGGCCTGGGAATACCGCCGCAACTCATGACCGAAAGGGACTCAATTCGCCCTCGTGCCCTCCATCTCACGCTCGAAAATCCGCATGACGCGATCGAGGAGAGATGACAGGTCTTCAGCACGCTTGACGGCAGGAAAGATGATCTGCTCTCCGAGGGTCGCTAGGGTTTCCCGCGCCAATAGATAGTCATCGATCTCCGAGCGCTTCTTCGCCTTCGTGTGAATTTCGAGTACTCGCTTCAAGGTATCCCCGCCCCGGGGCCACGCTCTGCGATTTTCGGCACCCGCGTACTCGTAAACGGGGAGGCCGACGCCCTGAATCAGGCGGCGATTGTCCTCAGCAGGAGAGCTCAGTATGTTGATGACGTTTTCTGCCAGCCTGACGCTCACCGAACCCTTGACCACGCCCAGGTACCAGTCCCCGCAAATTCCACCGCCCGGCAATGCCGCGACCCTCAAGCACGGCGCAAGGTTCGGGTGCTCGGCGATGAGCTCCCGCAGCTGCGTGTACCAGCAAATGTAGAATGCCGAATTAGGCACGAGTCTTTGCCTGTACGTATCGATCTCGCGTTCCAAATGCGTCAGCATGCGTTGAGCAGCACGCGAGCTTCCGCGCCGAAGCGTCCGCGCCTCGTCGTCGGGCTGTTTCTGGGGCAGTACGTCCGTTCGCAAGCGTTGCAGCTCCCGCACATGTTGGAAGCGCAACGAATCCGAGAAAAGCGCACGCAGGGCCTCGCACTCGTCCACCAGCTTGGTTTGCTGCTGCTTGGCATCGCCTACCAAATCACGGACGGAAAATGGTCCGCCTTTGCTCGACGGACGTAGGGAGAGCAACACATCCAGCATGACGCAAGCGAGCGTCTCGTTGGACCAGGTGCCGCACTCGACGTGGTAGGTGTTGGGGGGAACGGCGTCGATTGCCTGCTGAAGGTCAAGCCAGGAACGAACGCGGTCACCTTCCAACCAGGGCGCTTCTGCTACGAAATCCGTGTTGTACGCGAGCAAAAGTACATTCGAGTAGTACGGTACTGCGGAGATACCAGCGCCTCCACCCACGGTTTTGGGTTCGTTGGTCGGGGACCACAGCTTGCTCCGGTATTTTTCCCAAGTGGTTTGGATGCGACTGATGTCGCACAGGCTCTTTTGTGCACCGCCAATCGCGAAAAACTCGTCCAGCGCGTAGATCACGGTCTTGTCGATCGGGTTGCCATGCAACACGCCGAGCGATTCTTGCAGGGGCTCGGCCTTGCGGGAGTCGAATTCCAGCACCGACACCTCGCTTTCGGCGGGCGCGCCACGACTTCCAGCAACGGCTTGCCCGGCGGAGAAGGAAGCGAACGAACGCTCGACGAGCGTGCGGACCTCCGCATTGTACTGCTTGAGGATTTCCCCTTCGGAGAACAGGCTGAGGACGAGGCCCGGGCGGTGCACCTGGCGCTGCTCGAAACCAACTAGACCCTCGAGGCGCACGAGGTCCACGTCGAAACAACCATTCTCGCCCGGGACCATCACACCCGGCACGTACTCGCCGTAGTCGAAGCGCGTTTCGTTGTCAGGGTCGCGCGCTCTGCCGACCATCAAACCTTCCCCGAGCACCGTGATGAATCTGGCGCCGAATACATCGCAGAAGTCACACGACAAGACCGAATCTGCCAGAGTCTCCGCGCGCCTTACGACGTCGTCCGCCTCGCTGTATTCACCGGAGGTGCCCACGAGCACGGTATCGCAGGAATGGTACCTGGCGAGATGGACCAGCGCGGAAAGAAACAGGTCCCCCGCGGTCTTGCTGCGGCGCAGAAAAGGATAGCTCGTGCCGATCAAGCTCACGTCGTCGATGACGATGCGTCGAATCGGCGCTTCGCCCCCATCCCGAACGTGACGAAAGACATCGCGCACGAACTTCAAGAACTGTTCGGGTAGGAGCGCGCCGGGGGGGAAGTCGAGCTCTACCAGCACAGCAGCTCGTCGCTGTGGACCAAGTTGCTCGCTGTGATCTTTGCCCGTGTAGCGCCAAACATGACGACTGACTTTTGCCGTATCGCGACCCCGCAGGCCGTTCGGCGGTTCGTGACTTTTGAAACTACCCCACGGGTTGCTCTCACTGCCGTTCAACGCCTGACTGACCTCGCTGCTCATCAGCCACGCGGAAGCGTCACCCAGGCCCCATTTGTCGGGTCGAAACTGCTGTCGCCCGCCGAAGTGGATCAGCATCACGCTCTGGTCCTCTGCGATGATCCCTTGCAACAGGAAGTTACGCGCGATGTGTGACTTGTAGGTGCCACGCGGCCCGGCGATGGTCACCGCACTAGGTCGTCGCAATCCGTGGGAAAGCACGTTGCGCAGGGCGGGCAGACCTATGTCCAGACGGTCTTTCTGCACCTGCTCGTCCTGATCTTGCGACCGACGCAGAGCCATGACGTTGTAGTGGATCGACGGGTAAACCATGACAGCCTGAAACATGCGGCGGCCGTCAGGAGGCTTGTCCCAGTACGCCGCTGCATAGTTTCGAACCACGAACGGATGGAGTCCGTACACTTGGTGTTGGTGCCGTGATTTCTTGATCTCGAAATAGCGAACCGCATACCCAGCGTCGTGCTCGGCTCGCAGGTCGAGCACGACATCGGCCAGATAGTCCATGGTGTCTGAGTTCTCTCCGGCCTGATCTTCCGCCGTGGCGATGCCCACCACCCCGTAAGTCTTGAACAGATCGAAAACTCGGTACAATTCTTCCCGCGTCAGCGGGCGTTCGGCCAGAGCGCTCAGGCTGTCGATGCAAACCAAACGCAGATCGGGCAGACGATGCTTGTGCGGGGCGGGATTGTTGTCCCTCAACCAGCGAAAGCCACGCAGAAGGCGCTCCAGCTGTTCATAGCGGGTCTGGAATGTTCGTTCGGTGCCCTCGTTGGTGGGGCGCAGGCTCCGCGGCGACAGCAGCGGCAGGAAGACTTTGGGGAGCGGCGGAGTGCGCTGATCCACCTGACATTCCGGTCGCAAAATGTCATCCAAGCACCTGCCAATCTCCTCAGAGGACGATGCCGCGTCGATGCCAGTGAGATGACGGAGGCGTACGAACTGGCCCTCCCACGTCATCTCTTGGCACTTCGCCAACACCTGCTCCGGCGACTCCTCCAGACAGATGAACATGCTCATGTAGTGGTTCGGCGGCAGAGTGGCGGCTGTCGCGAGCTGGAGTGCCAGCGTACTCTTGCAGGTGCCAGGACGCCCTCGGATCAAGATGTTGCCCGTGGTTCCGGTGTGCGCCGCGATCGTCCTTGCGGCGGGGTCCTCGTCACTCGCTCCTGTGGTCGGTTCTCGTGCGTCTGGTCGCATGATGTCCGTCGGAGCGCCGGCCCCACCCACTGGCGGCAGGCGTATGGCACCGAACTGCGTGGTTCGCTCGTTCTTGCCATCGTAGAGGACTTCCTCCACCGCGCGCCGGTACTCATCGAGTACAGGCAGCTCCGTGCACGACGTGTCCCATTTCCCCCGTGCCGTCCAGTCTCTGATGGTCTTGCTAGCGAGTTCCCGTTGGTCGTCCTTCAGCTCGGCGATGACCTTCAGGATGAGCCCATGCATTTTCTTCAGTTTGGCAAGCAGGCCCTGTTCGTAGGCTGCAAGCTCGCATGTGCGGCACAGCAGGTTGTCGAGCGGATAGTCGAGCACGACACGCTCTCGCAGCTGCGTCGGCAGCAAGTCGTAGAAGGTGAGATGGTCCATGAGAAGCTTCAGACGTCACGAGGTGGTTCGGAAAGGAACGCCGACGAACTCTCGAGTTTCAAGAGGCGTTCGCGCAACGCGTGGTATGCGTCTGGACGAGCGCTGGCTCTGCCTTCCTCTGGCGGTAAGAGCCAACGCCAGTGTGTGCGGCTGGTCCAGAACAATGGTTTCGGGTCAACCCGCGCGGCCACCGTAGCGATGCGGTGAACTGCCCTTCGGGCTCGGTCAGGCTCTGGCTCCCGCATGGCATCGGCGAGCGCCTCGTACGAGAAGAAACCTTCACCGAATACTTGCGTGCTCAGTGCCCACATGGTTTCGGTGATGCGTCGCAAGTACGACGTCGATAGCCCTGGCTCGTGGGTCTCAGCCCACGGGTTGCTGGAGGAACGAGCCAGCTTGCCGCGGTAGGTGAACAGGTGGTCCCTGTGCTGCACCACCCAACCCCGAAGGAAGATTCCCGTGGCCGAGAGTACTGGATGCAGAGTGTTGAGCAACCGGGTGCTATGCTCGATACTCCTGCCAAGCTCGTCCAACCCGTCCATGAGCACAAAGGGTGGTGGGGGCGGGGACTCCCACGGCGAGCTCGAGGGCATCGGCGTGTCGGCGTGCGGCTCGTCCGGACATTTCAACGCATCGAACTCGTCACCGAGCACGACCTTGACGACTCGTCCGCGCAGGTCCGCGACCACGTCGCCCGTGTGGCGACGAAACTGGGCTGCTGTGCCGAGGTCAACGTCGGCATGGCTGTATTCCGGAGCAACTCTTCTGAAGCTGGTGTCCATGCTGTCCAGCAAGATCAGCAGCGCTGCGCAGCTATGCTCGCGGATTTCTCCGTACGGGTCGATCGCGCGCGTAGTGAGCTGAGCCAGCTGTTCGCGTAGCTGCTTGTCGTCGTAGGGGTTACGCGCGCTCGATGCGCGGCTGTGGCAGCGGCAAATGCGGGCGATGATGCGAGCCAGGTGACGATCTCGGATCCCCAGCTCTGCGTAGTTCTTGGTGATGATGCGGTACGCGGCGGTGCCGTCTTCCTCTTTCTGCTGAGTCCTGCCGATGACGTGCAGCAGAATGCTCATGAGCAGTACGTAGGCTTCCGCCGGCCTCAGCAGCGGATCCGCCCCTGGACCTTGGTATTCACTGAACGCAAGATCCAGACGGGCCAGCTGGCTCTCGAGGTTTTTGAGATGCGGGTATGCGTCATGACTTCCTGCTTTGGCTTTCACGCCAGCGAGCCACTCGTCGACCGCGGTAGTCCAACTCTGCTCCAACGCTGCATGAAGCTCAGGTTGAGCTTTACGCAACTGCTCTCGTATCCGCTGCCTTCCCTCTCCCAACACAGCCTAGCCCCCGTCATCAACAGCTCATGCTTCCGTCTACGATACTACTAATCGAGACGGGATTTCCATCGCGGCGCTCGCCGCGGAAGTTTGAACCAAGAGCGCCGCCGCTTGTGGTTGGCCTTCGAGCGATGGGCTGTGTTGGCACGTCAGGCCTCGACTCCGGTCAGCTTGGAGCCCACTGCCGCCGGTGAAGTACGAGAGCTCGCGCCGCCACTTCACCGGCGATGGAATTGTCCATCGCCAAGGTCCTGCAACTAGTGAGAGGTGACTGAGTCTACCGCTGGGTGCGGGCGCGTGTCGGCCGGTTGAACGGGCTTCAGAAAAACGTCGCCCCCTTCCAGCGTGGCCCGCCGATAGGTTGAGCTGCCGCGTAGACGACGTGCAGAACACGGCGATGACCCGCACCCGCACGCCGACCAGACCGGTGCAGGACCAGCGGCCGCAGCACCAGGACGTCGCCGCGCGCCACGAAGCACGGGTGGTAGTCGTTGAGGGGAACGGCCCGGATCGCATCGGTCCCCAAAACATCACGGCGGTGCGACCCAGGGACGACTTCGAGGGCGCCAGCGTCGGGTCCGATCGCATCGAAATGAACCCGGAGGGCGACCAGAGAGGCCAGCGTTTCAGTCGAAGGCTCGGCGTAAGCGACTCCGTTCCGAACGCTGCTCGGGACGGCGCTTCCCGACTCGATAGGCATCAGCCGATCTTGATGACCGGGAACGCTCCAATTCGCGTCCGGCTGCTTGTCGAAGAAGATGGCGTCCACGGGAAACGCCGCTTCGAGGAACGATTGGGCTAGGGCCGACACTCCCGCTGCTTCGAGCTCGGCTCGCAGCCGAGGGCTGGACCACAACAAGCCACGGATCCCGTACGTTGCCCCGGACGGATGCCGACTTTGCTCGGCCTCTGCAGTCGGTGCGCACGCGTCGAGCAACCGAGCCAGGGCGCGATCGCCGATAGCACCCGGGCAGCGAACGAACCCAGACGCATCAAGCTCCTTCAGCATCGTTCCTGGCTACGCGACGTTCGAGCGGGGTTTCCGGGGGGAGAATCTGGTGCCGATTGGTGCGGACATATGTCAGAGCTGCAGATCGACCGAGGCAAGAAGATGAAAGGCCTCGCGATCGAACTGCTCGAGCGCTACTGTTCGTCGTCCGTGTAGAAGGTCTCTAGCCGTGCTCCTAGAGCCTTGCGAGCCGCCTCGACAAGAGCTTCCTTGTTCTGAAACCTTGGACCCATGGGCACGACTTGGCCGGAAAAAGGTGTCTTTGGGGTTTCAGCCCGCATGAACTGTGCCTCCGCACCGAGTCGCGCTTGCTCGAACGAGGCTATCGGTGGGTAGTAGGTATCTTGATGCGCAGGGAGCAAACCCGCAACGTCCTCGGCGGCTATCCCACCACCTGTCGCGAGACTCAGCGGCATGGCAGCAACAGTGGCCAGAGCTTGCCGCCTGGGCGACACAACTCTTTCCAAGAATCTTTGAAGACCATCGAGTGCTTGCCTCCAACGGCCCACGAACCCGAGATAATAGCCTTGCTCAGAAAGCTCCCGATACACGCTATCATCGAGCAGGCGTTCGAATAATTCAACGCGTTCCGCAGAGTCGATAGAGATGCACGTCAGCGTTGCCACGTCAAAACTTCGATAGGAATCGAAGACACTGCTGATTTGGCTCGCAGCGAGTCGCGCGGCGGGAGATCGAAGCTCGCGATCGAGAATCAAGAGGGCTGCTCGCGTGCGGCTCAAATCAAGGTCTACCTGCAGCTTGTACTCTGTTCCGAGCAGGAGCTTCCGAAGCGCCGCAGCAGTAGCAACGACAGCATCTGATAAGTTTATATCAATGGATATGTTCGCTTGATACGGGTAGCCGCCGAGCGGGATCGTTACCGGCACTTCATCGAGGATTGCCGCCATGAATGTGTTCACTCGGCGGTCAACTTTTCCAGACTGATCCACTATCTCGAAGTAGGGTGAAAATGGAGACGCCAGATCCTTGAGATAATCGGATGCAGGATCCCTAGCATCCAGTGCGATGGATGTGGCGCCGAATCGCGTGTATTCGATCGCCAGATGCTTGAGGAACTCCGGCTGAAATGTATGCGCGACACGATCGCCGTGCTTCGATGCAAGAAACAATGAGCCAGACGTGGGCAAAATCTTGGCGAGGCGCGATCGAGGATTACTGTTGTTGATTGCATCGGTCATTTGCAGTCCCATTTCGAAGCGTACCGATCGACATGTTCAGGCGCCCGCCAGCGGGCGACAACCACAATCTTTCGGGGCGTGACGGCCGACGAAGACGCGACTGTACGCATCGCACGAGAGTCGAGAGCGTCAACTCGATTTGACACCGGCATCAAGCCTCGCGGCTAGCGAATGTAGGGGGGCTTGTAGCCGGGGGCTTTGTAGCGGTGGGCTTCGAAGAACGCTTGCAGGGTGGCGAGCGGTTCTTCGAGGAGCTCGGCGTTGCCGGAGAGATCGCGGGTTTCGCCTGGGTCTTGCGTGAGGTCGTAGAGCTCGCTGCTTTTGGTGCGGGTGTCGTAGATGACCTTGAGACCGTTCGGGAGGATCAGCGTTTGCTGCAGCCGGTTCTCGGCGGCGATCGGCCGGGTCAAGTGTTGAGGCGCGCCCTTGAGGGTGGGGACCAAGCTTTGGCCCATGAACGACGCGGGGATGGGGCGCCCGAAGATCTCGAGGATGGTGGGGGCGAGGTCCATGGTGGTGACCGGGGTAGGGACGCGGCGCGGCTGGACGCCTGGGATCTTGAACATGAGCGGGACGCGCAGGACTTCGTCGTACAGGGTAGTGCCGTGCGTTTGACTGCCATGTTCGCCGAAGGCTTCGCCATGGTCGGCTTGCACGATGAGGATCGTGCGGTCGGCGAGGTTGTGTGCTTCGAGGGCGGCGAGCAGTCGGCTGAGCTCGTGGTCGACCAGGGCGACCTCGGAGCGGTAGCGTTCGAAGGGGGTACCGGTGCGCTTGCCGAGGTCGTAGGGGTCGTGGGCGTCGCTGAAGTGCGTGTGCAGGAACAAGGGCCCGTGCTTCAGCTTCGCGATGCGCTGGAGGATGGCGTCCATGACGGGGGCGCCGGGGGTGTACTTCTTCTTGTGCTTGACCCTGTACTCTTCGCTGAAGCCGCGCACGCAGCCGCGTCCGTTGCGGAGCCAGCCGATGGCCGTGAAGTTTACGGTGGGGATGCTGCCGGCGCGCAGGTACTCGGGGAAGCGTAGCGTCGGCTCCCCCATCACGCCGACGACGCCGTCGTCTTCTTTGGACCAGAACTGCTGGGAAAAGTACTTAGCCATGAAGACGGAGCTGACGGATACCTTGGTGAGGGTGCCCGGCGCGCGGGCTTCGTCGAAGAAGACGGATTCTTTGCGGAGGCGCGCGAATGTGGGGAGCTCGGCGTCGTAGCGGCCCGTGACCAGGTCGGCGCGCAGGGCATCGACGGTGAGCAGCAGCACGATGGGGGCGTCGAAGAACGCGGGCCCAGACGCCTGCGATGTCGCTGGTAGGTAGCCTTCGGGGCGCGGCACGAACCACTCGCTGCTGAGCTGGGCACCGCTGGCGGAGGGCGTGCCATGCACCCGAGCCAAAAGCGCATAGACTGGCGCATTCTGGGAGCGCAGCAGCGCGGTCTGAACGCCGCCGGCGGGGGTCACGAGCACGAACCCGACGACGCCAAGTGCGCCGAGCGCGATGAGGGCGGTTCGGCGCGATGGCTTCAGCGCGAGGAAGCGAGACGCGGCGGCGAGCCAGCTCGCCCAAGGGTCGTAGGCGAGGGTGGTCGACAGGGTGGCTACCGCGACGAGGCAGAGCAACAGGTGCACGCCGCGGTAGTCGCCCGGTAGCACCAGGTGGTTCACGATGATGACCGCGATGGCGGTGCCTGCGAGCCCGACACGCCACAGCTTGCGATGGGCGAGCTTCACGCCCACTACCCAGCCGAGCGCGACGCTGCTGGCCATCAGCGTGATGAGCAGCGTCTGGGTGAGCCACGGCGGCGCCGTGTCGCTGTGGCGTTCGCTGAAGTTCCCAACGTCGTCCGGCAGCACCATCCATCCGAGCAGGTTGCTGAGCACGAGCAATGCTAGCGTGGCGCTAGCACGGCTCGTGAGACCGCCCTTGTGCCAGAGCTTGACCGACAAGTACGTGAGAAATGCGAACGCGCCGTGCTGAACCAGGTTGAACGCCTGCAGCTCGAGCCACTCGCCAGCGGGACGTGGGGTGAGCCCCAGCGCGATCGCGTTGGAGATCCATGGGGCTGCCCATGCCAGGGCTGCGGCTCGCCACATGGGGCCCGGCGCTGCTGGCTCGGCGGAGGCCGGCGCTGCTGGTGCTGCTGGATGGCTGATCGGCGTGCCGCCTGCCGGCTCTCGGTCATCGGAAACTTCGCCGTCCGGCGCCCAAACTTCCATCCCGGCGCAAAGGTAGCTTGATGACACGAGTGAGGCAATCCGGTGAACCTGCCAGCCGATCGCCCGCAGATCGCCCGCGGTTCGCCCGCTCTCGTTCTACGCTATGGTGACGGCCAGTGTTGTACGCCGCAGTCGACACGCTGTAGGTTAGCCGGCGTAGTGTCCGTAGACGCCATCGTCGTGCTCGGCTGTCGTATCGCGCAGGGTGGAAGACCCGCGGGGGCGGCGCTGCGTCGCGCACAGGGGGCAGCCGAAGCGTATCGACGCGGAGTCGCGCCCTGGGTGGTTGCCAGCGGTGGCAAGTGTTGGCATGGCGTGGCCGAAGCCGACGCGTTCAGGGCCGAGTTAATGGCACAGCAGATCCCAGGCGACCGTGTGCTGACCGAGCTCACGAGTATGACGACCAGGCAGAACGCCTATTGCGTTGCCGAGCTGTTCAGGGTGCGCGCGTGGCGGCGAGCTGCGCTGGTGACTTGCGAATGGCATCTGCCGCGCGCCGCGCGCTGCTTCGCCGACGCGGGCATCGAATGTGTCCTGGTTCCCGTCGGCTCGCCCGAGGTTTCGCCGCTCTCGCGCAGGTTGCGCAGTCTACGCGAGCAGCTCAGCTACATTTTCGACCGAGGACCGCGTCTTGGGGGCTAGGCAACTCGTGCGCTGGATGGGCGCGCTCTCGTTCGGTGTGCACTCGCTCGGGTTGGTTGCCTGCGACGACGCGGGGGGGCCGAGCGCCCGAGCCACGCCTAGCGCGTCGGCGTCCGCAGCGCCCGTAGCGGCCAACGCCAGCGAGGCGCTCGATCGCTTGCGCTCGAGCGAGCTGCGTCGGGATAGCCGCGCGGTGCGAGCGGAGGACTTGAGCCACCGAGAGCCTGACGTGCGCCGGGCGGCGGCCCGCGCGTTGGCTCGCATCGCCGACGGTCATGCCGTCGAGCCGCTGCGCAAACTGTTGCGCGACGAAGACGCAGCGGTCGTGAGCTGGGCAGCCTATGGGCTCGGCTACACGTGTGGCGGCCGCGAGCCGAAGCTGGTGCCAGAGCTGGTGCTGCGGGCGGCGAGTTGGGCCGCGCAGGCGGAGCCGCCGACCACGGACCGGCAGCGCTCGCCGCTTGCGGCGCTCGCTCAGGCGCTCGCCCGTTGCGGCACGCCCGAGGCCGAGCGTTCCCTGCGCGCCTGGCTCAATCAGCCGGCGCTGGTGGACGAAGCGGCGCTCGCTCTCGGGACGCTCGCCGGCTACCGCGAGCGGCTCGAAGACGCGTCACTGGTTGCGCTGCTCGACATCGCGGCGCGGCCCGAATCCTCACCGACGCATGCGCTCTATGCGTTCACCCGCCTGCCCACGCTCGGTGCCACCGTGCAAGAGCGCCTGCGCAAGCTGGCAGTGGCCGCGCTCGCGCGGGGCGGGCTCCGCCGTACGTTCGCCATCCGTGCGTTGGGGGTCGCTGGTGAGCCGGGCGTCGAACCGCTGAAGGGCGTGCTGCTCGATGTGAAGGCGACGCCGAATGACCAGATCGCCGCGAGCTTGGGACTGCGTCGGCTGGGCGACGCGGGTGAACTGGCCTTGGAGCAGGTGCTGGGCGAGCTCGTCCGGCGCGAACTCGGCTCGAAGCCGCAGTTCTCGCCCGGCTTTGGACCGCTGCTCACCACGCTGGAGGGCATCAACCTGCCGCTCGGACCCGCGAAGCAAGCGCTGAGTCAGCTGCAAGAACTGGCGCTGCCGAACGCTGACGTGCCAGCCTCTCGGCGCCGCGTGGTGACGCTCAGGTGTCGCGCTGCGGCGCTCATCGCCGGCAGCTCGAGCGCTGCGCGGCACCTGCTCGAGTGCGATCCGGAGCCGAACGGCGTCACGGGACAGCTCGCCAGGATCAGCGCGCTCGATCGCGCTCCGCTCGCGGGAGCCCGCTTGCGTTCGTGGGAGCGCTTCACCAACGCCGCAGAGCCCAGCGTGCGGCAGGCCGCGCTGCGCCTGCTCGGTACGCACGCGGAAGTGAGCGAAGCGTCCGGTATTCTCGCCAAGGCGCTGGCGGCCTCCGAGGCGGGCACGGTGGCCACCGCTGCCCAGATTTTGGCAGCGTTCCCCGAGCGCGGCGCGGCCGAATCCGGCGGCGGCGGGGCGAGTCCCGAGCTGATTCAGGCGTTCCAAAGCGCCCTCAGCGTCGCCGAGAAGCGGGCCTCGGTCGAGGCGCTGTCGGCGCTGATAGACGCGGCGGGGAGCTTGGAACTGCTGAGCGCCAAGCCCGCGCTCGATCGCCATTGCGCGAGCGACCAACCGGCGTTGCGCTTGCACGCCGAGCGCGCCCTGCAGCGCTTGGGCGACAAGCTGCGGCGCTGCGAAAGCTTTACCCCACCCGCGAGCCTACCAGCCGAAGCGGGGCGCGCCGCGAAGCTGCGCGCGCCGGTGAAGCTGGTGTTCACCACCGACGTCGTCGAGCTCTCGTTGACCCTCGACCCCGTCGAAGCACCCATCGCAGTCCAGCGCATCGTCGATCTGGTCGAGTCGGGCTACTACGACCAGATGGCGGTCCACCGAGTGGTGCCCGGTTTCGTCGTCCAGTTCGGCGACAAGCTCGGGGACGGTTTTGGAGACGCCGGGCGACCGACGCTGCGCTGCGAGACTGGCCTCCGGCCCTTCGAACCCTTCGACGCGGGCATGGCGCTCGCCGGCAGAGACACCGCAGCCAGTCAGATCTTCGTTGCGCTCGACCGCTACCCGCGCCTCGACGGCGACTACGCGTGGGTCGGCCACGCCAGTCCAGAATGGTCATTGATGGCGCAGGGTGACCGAATCCTGAAGGTTCGCATCCAGCGCTGAGCGAAAATCGCCGTTGTCTTTGACGGGCGCACTACTACGCTCCCGGCATGCTTCTAACGGTGGACGTCGGCAACACCAACGTTACCTGCGGGCTGTTCGACGGGCCTCGGCTCACGCACACGTTTCGCATGGGCAGTCTGCGCGACCGCACCGCCGACGAGTGCGCCGTCCTGTTGCACCAGTTGCTGCTGCTGCGCGGGGTGACCCCAAAAGCCGTCTCTGGAGCGATCGTGGCCAGCGTCGTGCCGTCGCTGACCGAGACGCTCACGCAGGCGATCGACGGCACGTTGGTGCAAGGCCCGCTGGTGGTCGGAACCTCTGCTGTCGACCTCGGTCTCAGCATCGCATGCGACAGCCCCGCGGAGGTCGGCGCCGACCGCCTCGTGAACGCGGTAGCGGCTTACGCGCGCTGTCCAGGCGGTGCGCTGGTGGTCGATCTCGGCACCGCGACCACCATCGACTGCGTCTCGCCGCGCGCCGAGTTTTTGGGCGGCGTGATCGCTGCTGGTGTCGACGTCAGCCTGCAGGCGCTCGTCGGGCGCACCGCGAAGCTCCCGCCGGTGGCGCTCGTGGCGCCTCCCGCCGCGCTCGGGAAGAACACGCGGCACGCCATGCAAGCGGGCAGCGTGTACGGGCATGCCGCTTTGGTCGACGGGCTCTTGGCCCGCCTGCAAGCCGAGCTCGACTTCCCCTGCGAGGTGATCGGCACGGGTGGGCTCGGGCCGGTCATCGCGCCGCACACGACGCGCGTGCGCACTCTCGAACCCGACCTGACCCTGATCGGTCTCAGGCTGTTGTTCGAGAAGAATCGCGGCAAGCGCTGAGCCATGAGGTCCCGCCGGTGGCTCGCCCTGCCGATCGTGCTCGCCGCGCTCTCGGTCGCGTGGTTGATGGTTGCTTGTCGCGAGGGATCGAGCAGCCTCGAGCCGGCGGGCGATCGCATCGTTTCGCTGTCGCCCGCCCTCACCGAGACGCTGTTCGCCATCGGCGCGGGCGATCGCGTGGTGGGTGTCAGCGACTACTGCAACTACCCGGAGGCCGCGCAGCAACGACCACGGACCGGCACCAGCATCACGCCCCGCTATGAAACCATCGTCTCGCTCGGGCCGAGCGCTATCGTCACCGAAGCCGTCGTGAACGCGCGCCCGCAAGAGCTGCGGCGACTGGCGCCCACGCTCGAGCTGCCTTGGCTCACGCTCGGCGACATGGTGGCTGGCACGCGCCGCCTGGGACAACTCACCGGGCGCGCCGAGGCAGCGAACGCGCTCGCCGATCGCCTCTCGACCCGGCTTTCCGCGGAGCCACCTGCCGCTGCGCCGCGCGTGCTCTTGGTGCTGGGTTACGGCGCCGACACCCTGGACCAGGTGTGGTTCATCCGACCCAACTCGATCCATGGCGCGGCGCTCAGGGCCGCTGGCGGCCGGAACGCCGTCGCCCACGACGTGGCGGGTCAACCGCGCCTGAGCCTGGAACGCGTCGTCGCGCTCGATCCAGACGCTGTGATCGTGCTGCTGAACAGCGAAGCTGCCCCAGCGCGTCGCATCGAAGAACAGTGGCAACGTCTGAGCACGCTTTCGGCGGTGAAGCGCGGGCGCGTGGCGACGCTGGTGGCCCCCGAGGCCTTCGCGAATGGCCCCCGGATCCTGGCGCTGGTCGACCGGCTCTCGGCGCGGCTGAAAGCGTGGTCTCGGTGAACACGCTCAAGTTTTCTTCGGTCAGCTTGGCAGGCAGCGAGCGCCCGCGCTTGGCCAACGTCGATTTCGAGCTCCGCCAGGCCGAGTGCGCCTTTCTGATCGGTCCGAACGGCGCCGGCAAGTCCAGCATCCTGCGCCTCGCGCTCGGGCTCGAACGCCCGAGCGACGGACACGTCACGTTGGGAAATCGTTCGCTCAGCGCGCTGGCTCCAAGAGAGCGCGCCGCGCAGATCAGCTGGCTGCCGCAACAGCTCTCGTTCGAACAGGCGCTGAGCGCCCTCGACGTCGTCGCGGCCGCGCGCTACCGGTTCGGTGAGTCGCATGCGCGAGCTCGCTCGTGCGCCCACGAGTGGCTTGCTCGCGTGCAGGCCGCGCCTTTGGCGGAGCGACGGGTAACTAAGCTTTCCGGGGGAGAACTGCAGCGTGTGAAGCTCGCGGCGCTGCTGGCACAAGAGGCGCCGCTGCTCTTGCTCGACGAACCAGCGAACCACCTCGACCCCGCTCATCAACTCGAGGTGTATCGTCTGTTGGGAGCCGAGTGGCGTCGCGGCCTCGGGATCTTGTGCGTGACCCACGACATCAACCTGCTC
>Ga0315910_10001501_pt1 | contig 21298 bp, 16 predicted proteins | sample EdamamesoilMG_FD_204470 | JGI IMG/M metagenome (GOLD analysis project Ga0315910, IMG submission 204470) | Garden soil microbial communities collected in Santa Monica, California, United States - Edamame soil | ecosystem: Environmental > Terrestrial > Soil > Garden | place: USA: California...
GAAGAACGCCAAAAGATTCAAATAGAAATTCAAGCGCTGAATAAAAAGCGCCAGGAGTACATAGTGGCAAACACGCCCGAGGTGGACAAAAATAGTTTGGATGGAGCCATGATCAAGGCAATCAAGCAGCGTGCAGCGGACAAAAATTTACGTTGGCAGTAGTGGATCAGTAGGGTTGGTTTTTTGTTTCCCGCTGAAAAGGCGGGAAACTTTTATTTTAAAAGTAAGGGGCAGCAGCTGGAAAATTCCAACCGTGCCCCCAACCTAAACCTAACTAAGGTTACTATGTGAAATAACAAAGCCCATCTTCCTGTCGGATAACCGAACAGAAACGATGGGCTCGCTCTTGCGAAGATAGGCAACTTTTTAATTTATCGATTCCCTGATTTTTCAGGTTGGGTGTTTCGCCTTATAATCCTTCGGGGCTGAATTTTTTTCGGAAGGTGAAGGCATGCAAAGATTCTCCGTTCGTGCGCAGATGAAGTAACCGCTCAAGGGATTCATTTACAGAAGGTATATGACCCTCGGGAACGTACCACAATGCCATGTGTCGTTCCGGCATTCGTTCAAACCACTCGGATTTTCTTTTGAAAACTTCCAGGTGTTTTGATTTATAGACATAGTCAAAAAGGGAATCGGTATTCTTCCAGACCGAGAGGTTAACGATCATGTAGTCGTCATCGAAGATCCGGATGGCAGTGGCACTATTGGAGTCGTCCTTCAGGCGCCAGATAAAACCCGGACTTTTTTCGGCAAGGATATTAATGGGCTCGAGATTGTCTACAAAATCTTTCATTACCGGGCTGTCCAATGGAGCAAGCATCCGGGCAATATTTACTTGAGCTAAATGCCACATAAATTCTTAAGCGATTTCAAAGAGAGATGATAACCGGATAAGGTACTACCGCGAAATTACCTGATAGGCTCTTTCGCCACTGAGTTCGGTCAGTTTAATAACTTTGGTTTGTTGCAGTTCTTCCAACATGGCGTTTATTGCTGCTTCATTTACCGGACCAAGGTGATCCAGCAGTTGACGGTGGGTTTTAATGCTGTTCGGAGATTTCCGGAAATCGGTGAGGAAATTTAAAATGTCAATTTTTTTCATGGGCTCATTTATACCTCCCGGTCTTAACGTACCGATAGGGTGTATGTTACATTTGATTTGTAAACCAAAAGTCGTAAAAAAGAGGGCCATTGCCGAGGCCCTCTCTTTGTTTTTTGCTAATGTATTTCCTCACGCTCTGCAGCCTGCAGGTCACGCGTATTTTTTTGTACTGCTATGGCCGCAAATAAAGCCAGCAGAAAAGAAAATGCATAAAATCCTTTTTCGCTCGGTAGCAGTACGGCATTCCATAAACCAATGACAAGTAGAACGATTGCCAGCATTGTTGAGAACCAACTAAGGCCATAATAAATATCCGTCACCGGTAGGTTTTCAAGGCGGTCGCGAACACTTTTTTGCAGCGACACCACGGAGAATAATCCATACATCAGTATGGTAAAATAATAACCCTTTTCATTGAGTTGCATGTCGGAGCGCCATAGACCTACAAGGTATCCGGTCATTCCTGTTCCTAAGGCAACCCATGAAGCGCCAATAAATGCATTGGATGGTTTCTGTGTCATACTCGTTTTTTTTACGGTTAGTAATTAATGATAACAACTTCGCCCGGTCAAAATAAAATCAGATGTTAATAGATTTCGAAACCAAAGCGATGTTGTTGTAGAGTCTGGTCGATAGTAATTATAGTTGAGTGTATAATTAGAAAGTATCGGACTTTTCGGTTTTCCTCTACAACGGAATACTGTCCGCAAAGTTTGATCACTATTGCGTATGAGGGACGTAAAAAAAATGTGTCGGACAGTAAAACTTTGATACTTAGAAAGTTGCGAAAATATTTTCTATGTATAAATACTTACGTATTCCTACGGCTGAAACGTTCAGCGATAACCCTTATTTTTCGGATGAATAGACCAAGGGTTATCGTGAGCAGCGTATGAGAAAAGTAAAACAGATCAATCCCCGAAAAAAAAAGGTCCCTGCTGTTTCAACAAGAAAAAAACGTTCTCGCCCACCTGGCCACAACCCATTTCAAAAAGCCATTACACGCGCGTCAATTGTTTCGATGGCAGATAAACGCGGTTCGATCACCTACGTGAATGATAATTTTGTAAGTATCAGCGGCTATTCGCGCGAGGAATTGATTGGGAAAAATCATCACATCATTAATTCGGGTTATCACGGAAAATCATTTTGGGCAGACATGTGGGGTACGATTTCGCGCGGGAGTACATGGCGTGCGGAAGTTAAAAATAGAGCAAAAGACGGAAGCTATTATTGGGTTGATACGTTCATTATGCCCTTTGTGGATAAAAAGGGAAATGTTACTGAGTTCCTTTCTATCCGAAACGATATCACCGATCGGAAAAAATCCGAAGAACAGTTAATTCAATCGAACGCTACGTTGCGCGAGACACTTGTTTTTGGAAAGATAGGACATGCTGAGCTTGACCTGGAAACTTTTCAAATTACCGTAAGCCGTGAGTTGTTTCAGCTGTTGGATGTTCACAACGAACAGGAGCAAGCTCTATCATTAGATCGGTTCCTGTCAGCTTACGTTGACGCTAACTATTTGGAAACTATTCGTACTAAGATAGAAGAAGGGGCCAACTTGTCGGGGCAATCAAGGAAAGATGTAATGCTGGAGTTTGAAATGATTACTGCTACCGGCCGCAAGATATGGATTGAAGCAAAAGGTATTTTCAGGGAAGGGAAAGCATTCGGACTTCTGCAGGATATTACGGAGCAGAAAAGATCCGAACTGCAGGCTGCTGTGAATGCCCAAGAAGCAAAACGACTTGCACTCATTGCCAGTCGAACCAGCAATGCCGTTGTGCTGACGGATGTAGATGGTAGAATTACGTGGGTCAATGATGGATTTGTCCGTATCACGGAATTTACAAGAGAAGAAGCCATCGGTCACAAACCAGGTGATCTGCTTCAGGGTCCGGAAACCAGTCACGACACCATAAGGCAGATGCGAACGGCACTAAAACGCGAAGAAGGCTTTAAGGTAGAGATATTGAATTATACCAAATCGGGCAAGAGTTACTGGCTGGATATCGAAACTATGCCGGTAAAGAACGAAGCAGGAAAATTAACGGGTTTCATGGCAATTCAGTCAGACATCACTTCCCTGAAGAATGCCCTTAAAGAAATGCAGAAAAGTGAGCAGACGCTACAGGCATTTATGGATCATGCTCCGATGCACGCTTTTATTCGCGACCTGGATGGGCGCTATGTATTTTACAACAAAGCCTATCAGGATTTGATAGCCGATGCGCTTTCTCAACATGGCGTGAAAGACTTTAATTCTGTTCACGATGAAATGACTAAACTTCGTAACTCACGTGATCAACTTGTTATTGCCAACGGTAAAGCGATGCAATTTGAATATGATCTGTACGGCAAAAATCTGCTGGAATATAAATTCCCGTTGCGCGACAGCGGGGAGGTTATAACCGGAGTGGGAAGTATCTCGCTTGATATCACCGAAAAACTACAGGCCCGAAAGCTCCTTGCTGAAAATGCCGAGCGACTTCAAAGCATCACCGATCACCTCAGTGATGGCGTCATTTATCAATACATCGTGAATGAACATGGGCGTGTAGAAAGTTTCCCCTACGTTAGCAGTGGCGCGTATGAGTTGTTTGAAATCCCTGCTGACTCCATCATGAAAAACCCCTGGGCATTTTTCCGCATCATACATCCCCACGATCTGAGCGTGATGCGAAAACGATCTGAGGTATCCCGAAAAGAACTCATTCCTTTTGATTTTGAATACCGTATCACTACGCCTGGTGGAAAAACAAAGTGGATGCACACCCGCTCCAGCCCCAAGCGACTACCGGACGGAAAGACCATCTGGAATGGTCTGACGACTAATACAACCACACGAAAAAAACTTGAACTCGCGCTTCAAGACAATGAAATGCGACTGCAAAGCATTTTTCACAACATGATAAGCGGTGTTGTAGTTGTGGATGTCAATGGTGAGATCACCTATGCCAATCAGAGTGCTTCGAAAATTCTGGCCTTGCAACGCCATAAAATTGAACGCAGACTTTATTCTTCTAAAACCTGGAAACAGATAGGTGAAAATGGCGAATCGTATCCGGTAAGTAAACTTCCACTGGCTACAGCCCTTGAACGAAAAAAAGCAGTGCTGAATATGGAGCATGGCATTATTGTGGGCGATGACGAAGTAAAGTGGCTGAACGTAAGTGCAGCGCCTTTGCTTGATCAGGATCAGAACCTACAGGGGGCTGTTGCCAATTTTTTTGATATTACTGCACGGAGAAATGCACAACGTGAATTGTTGAAGGTTTATGATGAATTGAATGCTGTGCTGAATGCCTCCACCGACTCAACATTTTTTATTGATAGTCAGTATAACATTCAGCTATACAACCGGACAGCGGAAGAATACTTCTGGAAGGTATACCGGAAAAATGTCACGAAGGGATCAAGTATTCTGGATTATGTACGGCCGGAAAATATAGAGCGATTTAAATCACGCTTTGAACATTCACTTAAGGGAGAATCCTTTTCGTTTGAAAAAGAAATCGTAAATGTAGGTGGCCGTTATTGGTTTCAGGTAAGGTACTTGCCGGTTTATAACAAACAAGGATCTATCATCGGGGTATCGTGCAATGCCACAGATATCACGCTCAAGCGATCTACCGAAGAGGAGCTACGTCACACGTCTTCTCGACTGAAACTTGCAACGCAAGCTTCAAACATGGGCGTTTGGGAGTGGAACCTGAAAATCCAGCAGTTGATTTGCGATGAAAAACTTTATGAACTGTTCGGCTACTCAAGAACTACTCCATTGACTATGGACATGCTGACGGCAAGAGTGAATGAAGAGGATCTGGCACATATCGAACGAAGTGTACGAGGATTAAGTCCCGATCAGAATATAGCATGCTACAAGTTCCGGATCACGCCAGGCAATACCCAGGAAACAAGGTACATCAGATCGTTTATCATTGCGGAGTTTGATGAGGATAATTCAGTTACTAAAATTACCGGAGCCGACTATGATGTTACAGAACAAGAGCAGGCTGAGCGATTGCTTCGGGAATCTGAAGAACGTTTCCGTGCAATGGCTGATTCTGCCCCTGTTCTGATCTGGATGTCAGGAAAAGACAAACTTTGTAACTATTTCAATAAAGGATGGCTTGACTTCACCGGTCGGACAATGGAACAGGAAATGGGGAATGGGTGGGCTGATGGTGTTCATCCAGATGACCTGGACAGGTGTATTCAAATCTATAGCACTTACTTTGATGAGCAGAAGGAGTTCTCAATGGAATACCGGCTGCGCAGAAAGGATGGGCAATACCGCTGGATCATTGATCAGGGCAAACCGCGTTATCTGTCCGATGGACAGTTCATCGGATATATCGGTTCCTGCTTTGATATACATGATCGCTGGGAGGCACAGCAAAAGCTTGTTGAGAGTGAAAAGCGTTTTAACACATTCATGCAGCATACTCCGGTGTGCAATTGGATAACAGATTTGTCTGGAAAAATCAACTATGGTAATGAAGCCTACCTTTCGCGGTTCAATCTTACACGTGAAACCGCAGTTGAAAAAAATATAGAGGAATTATACGCTGCTGACATCGCCTCACAATTCAAAACGGATTTACAAAACGTTTCTAAAAACAACGAAGGCATGCAGACCATTGAGCTGTGGCCGCACACAGGTGGAGGCTATACGAATGAATTTCTGGTGTATAAGTTTCCGATGGGTAATAATTTAATTGGCGGTGTTGCCGTAGACATTTCGAAACAACAGAACGCGGAACGTGAGTTACTAAAATCACTGGCTGAGAAAGATATCCTGATTAAGGAAATTCACCACCGTGTGAAAAATAATCTACAATTGATTTCCAGTATTTTGTACATCCGGATGTCGCAGATGCAGGAATCGGAAATAAAAGACTTTTTGGAGAGTATGCGTCAGAAAATACGATCCATTGCATTGATTCATGAACGATTACTGCAGACTGGATCCGTAAATCGCGTGGATATATCCGAATACCTTGGTAAATTGATTAAAGACTTACAAATGTCGAACAATCGACCAGGTCTGGCAATAACCTTCGAATCTAATATAGAGTCTGACTTCATGAACCTGGATCGAGCCATCTGCTGTGGGTTGATCATCAACGAACTGGTAGTTAACTCAGTTAAGCATGCGTTTGTTGATCGCACAAGCGGTGTTATTCGGATTGCATTGGAAAAGCGTGGCAACGGTTATCAAATGGTTGTAGAGAATGACGGGTTGTCCTTGTCCGAAGAAATTTCACCGGGTAAATCCGGTTCATTTGGAATGCAGCTGCTGGATATTTTTATTAAACAATTGAATGGCGGACTTATCATAAGACGGGGAAATGGTACGACCTATTCTATTTATTTCACTTGATGCAAAGTATGACCAACGTAATTTTTTTCGTGCTCGCAACGGAAAACGATTCAGATATAAGTCTATCCATTCGCAAATTTGCAATTGTACTCAAGGAGAAAAGTAACTATTGAATAATGTCGAAAGCAACGATCTTAATTGTTGAAGACTCATTTATTGTTAGCTATCACCTGCAGGCAACACTCGAAAACGAGGGCTATACGGTTGTTGGGAAGTGTGATTCAGGTGAGGCAGCTATCGAGTTTATTTCAAAAACCTCTCCGGATATTGTGCTGATGGATATCATGCTCAACGGACAGCTCGATGGAATACAAGCGGCTTCACTCATTAAGAACCGGTTCAATGTACCGGTTATTTATATCACCGCGCTGACGGACAAAGACACCATAAACCGTGCAAAGCATACTGAACCGTATGGTTATGTCACGAAACCTTTTGAAGACCGTGAGATTTTTACGGTGATCGAAATGGCCTTGTATAAACATGACATTGAATCACGCCTGCGACAAAGTGAAGAAAAATATTTTTCAACAGTTAACTGTATCAGTGATGCCGTTGTCGCTATTGATCGCAGTTACCAGATTTCATTCATGAACCCCAGTGCAATTGCCGTTACCCAATGGACGCTGGAGGAAGCACTTGGCAAACCGGTAATGGAAATTCTTCATTTGAAGGATGAAATCACGCACGACAGTCCGGTTAATCCTATTCAATGTCCGATCGGGATGGGAAACCTCAGTCGAATGCCCGATGAGCTGGTGTTGGTTGGTCGGCATGGTCGGGAAATACCCATTGGAGAAAGTAGTTTAAGTCCGTTACTCGACAGTCGCGGAAATTTTATGGGCCTCATTGTCGTGTTTAAAAACATGTCGGAAAAAAGAGATCATCAGAATCTCATTCTGGAGTTGGAACGAAGCCGAAAAGCTGCCTTGATTGAAGGCCAGGAAAAAGAACGCTGGCGCATTGCAAAAGACCTGCATGATGGATTGGGACAAATGCTGAATGCAATTAAAATGAATGCTAAGTTGGTGGTACAAAACGATTCCGAGGGTTTGAACCTTTCACGTTTGCTGGATGAAGCAATACAGGAGTCTGTTCGTATTTCTGAAAACCTGCTTCCCGCCAAGCTTCGCGATTTTGATTTGTCAGTCTGCCTGAGATCTCTGTGTGGAAGTATTGCCAAAACTACAGGAGTGAATATTTCCTATGAGTCCCTTGGTGAGAATTTTAAGATGATCCAATCGCAGAAAGTAAATTTTCACCGAATTACGCAAGAAGCCGTGAACAATGCCATAAAGCATGCCCAGGCCAGCAGCATCAGCGTACAGCTCTATGAAGGTAATGATATGGTGCGATTGAGTATTGAAGATAATGGTCGTGGCATCACACACGATGATGCCCTTTCCGGACGCAATGGGTTGATCAATATGCGTGACCGTGCGGAAATTCTGGGTGGAAAGCTTACCATTGAAAGTGATCAAAGGCGAGGTACGATGATAATAGTTGAAGTTCCGTTGGAAAAACTTGTGCTGAATGAAAAAAATTAAGATTCTCATTGCAGACGATCACGCGTTGATCCGGGATGGCGTCCGGTCATTGCTGTCAAAGAATAAGGAGCTTGTTGTTGCCGGTGAAGCATCCAACGGAACCGATGCGGTTGAGATGTATCATACACTTAAGCCCGATCTGATGATACTTGATATTTCCATGCCTGACATAAACGGCATGGAAGTGGCGCAACGAATTTTAAAAAGCGATACGGAAGCCAAAATCATAATTCTATCGATGTACGATGATGAAGATTACATTGATCAATGCATGGAGTATGGTGTTAAGGGGTATGTAGTGAAAAACGAAACCGGGGATGAACTCGACTTTGCTGTTAAAAACGTATTGAAGGGACAGAATTATTTCAGCAGTCAGGTGCAGAAAGTAATTTTTAGAAAATACTCAAGCCATGTTTCAAGGCGCAAGCAAAAAGAATCTGATGTAAAACTGACCAGCCGTGAAGTTGAAATTATCCGTCTTATTGCCGAAGGCTTTACCAGCCAGCAAATGGCCGATAAACTTTTTATCAGCCCACGCACAGTAGAAACACACCGCGCTAATCTGATGAAAAAGCTGATCGCTAAAAATGCCATCGAACTGGTTCGCAAGGCGCGGGAGATGCAAATTCTTACGTAAGGTTGCTACGTAATTTTCCCTTTTGTTATCCGTATTTCTACTAGCACGAATTCAATAAAACCCGGTATTGGTGCTGCATATAATTCTGGCAAATTTTGCTTGTAGTATACCTTTTTATGATCAGGCAAGAACAGCACGTTGATTTTCCGGAAAGTGAATCGGAGAAAGAAAGACAAGCTTTATTACTCCGGAATTTATATCGCTCGTTTGTCGACAATACCTTCGAAATCATTTTTCGTTCCTCAGCGGGCGATAAAGTGGAATTCAGCAATAAACTATTTGTAGAGACCTTTGGATTTTCGGACTACCAACACGCGAAGGGTTTTCCGGTTGAAGATTTATTCGAGAGCAAGGATGACTACGTGCTTCTCAAGGAATCCATCCTGCATGAAGGAAAGATCCGCCATAAACAGATTCATTTTAAAACTTTATCTGGAAAATTTTTTGTGGTGCTGCTGAACGTACATACCCAGGCCAATGAAAAGGGCCAAACTGTTTTTCTGTGGGCCATGCTTGACATGACCGAAAGGCTGCAATTTGAACAAAGTCTTGAACAGAAAACGCAGCAGTTGACGAAGATCAATAATCAGATGGAAAAGTTTTTGTACAGTACGTCTCACGACTTACGGGCACCCATTTCGTCAATAATGGGATTGGTGAACCTCATGCGCATGGATTCGACCGAAAAACGCATACTCGACTACATAGGCCGGATCGAATCAAGTGCATTACAGCTTGATAAAATCATTCAGGACATCATCAGTTTCTCAAAAACCACCTATAAACACATTCACACCGAAAAAGTAGATTTTGGGATTATACTCGACAAGATTATTGGGTCCAATCAGTCGATACAACATTTTGACAGGATCAATAAGGAAATAGTCATCACCGGTGAGAGCGCCTTTTACAGTGATATCGACAGACTGGAAATAATTTTGAATAACGTGATCGGAAACGCGATCCGGTTTTCAGATGTGAATAAGGTGTATCCATTTATGCGGATACGTGTGGTTATTACACCAACGGAAGCGGTTATTGAAGTTCATGACAATGGCATCGGAATAGCACGTGCCTACCTCGAACAAATCTTTGGTATGTTTTTCAAAGCCTCTCATCAATCGAAGGGGGCAGGGCTTGGTCTATACATTGCCAAAGAAAGTGCAGACCAGCTCGGTGGCCGGATAACTGTACAATCCGAAGTGGGCTTCGGGAGTTTATTCAGAATAATTATTCCCAACGGTGTTAAAGGCAAACTGATAAGCCGCAAGGAGCGCCTGCGAAATCAGTAAGATCTTCCAAAAACCTTACCCGGCTTCGCTCTACGTATTACTACGGATGACATTCCGTATAACATCTTAATCCAAAATACAAAGTTTCGCTGATTGAGTCCGGCAAGTGGTGCATGTAGCTTTACCAAAAAGAACAGCACTATGAAGCAAGAGATTTTCGCAGCCGAGATTTTGTGGGATGGCAGTCGCCAGGTGACGGGATTTGACAGTGCTAAAATTAAAGTACTCCTCACGAATCTCCGAAACAACTACGAAGAAGCATTCATTCTCAGCGAAGGACATCGCCTTCTCTTTGTTGTATCCGGTTTTTCAAGAATACCTCTTGTAGACGCTGTTCTGAAAATAGTACCCTACGTAGAATCACTCGAAATTAAGGTTGGAGAAAGTGCCGTAGCTCTTGTTCTGGAAATAGCCAGTGGAAAACGTTGGAAAGATATGACATCAAAGCAAGTACGACACGAGCTGAGTAAGGCGGCCAGCTTATCGATTGAAGCCAACTGCATGGGCGAAGTATTCAGTAATCTGTTTTTGCGTGCATGGGATGAAAACGCAAAGTCGTATGACAGTTATAGCCAGTTGGATAACCTCATCAAAAATCCTGTATTCACAACTTTTGATTTTCACGAATACTCGCTCAATTAAGCAGGTGTTTATAAAATAAGTATCACATCTAAATTCAAACCGATGAAACCGAATTATTATAAAGGAAAAGGAAACGGAGCCGAAGGCGGCACTACTGAAGCCGGGCAGAGTACTGGCCCCGAACTAATTGCCGAGTTGCAGAACCGATTGCGTGATATGGAGTTTTTTGCTGAACGAAATGTTCGGGCGCTCAGTGACGCCATTGACGCGGTTATCCAAATTGACTCAAACAAACTAATCAGTTTTTACAATGAAGCTGCAGTGCACATGTTTGGATATACCCGCGAAGAAGTAGTCGGGCAGCACATAAAGATGATTCTTCCGGTTGAGCATACGGGCACAACGGGTGTGGGTAGTGATCTGGAAGTTGCAAAAAAAGATGGCAGCCGTTTCTGGATCAACCTTTCAACAAGCAGGGTGCAAATCGGAAATGAAATGCACCTGACTGCTTTCATCAAAGACATCACCGCTCATCGTAAAGCAATGACCGAAATGGAAGAATTGCAGCGCGAATTGAGAACGCGGATGGATCAAATCAACATCGCCTGCGTAGTGTCGGAAGCAGACCTGAAAGGAGACATCACCTATGTGAACGATTTGTTGTGTGAAGTATCACAATATAGCCGTGAGGAATGTATCGGTCAGCCACATAGCATGTTCCGTCATCCGGATATGCCTAAGTCGGTATTCAAAGAACTGTGGGCCACGATCGGCAAAGGAAAAATTTTCCGGGGTATCATTAAGAATAAAAAGAAAGACGGTAGCCCCTACTGGGTTGATGCACTGATCGCACCAGTTATCGGTGCTAATGGAAAGCCCGTGAAGTACATTGGTGTTCGCTATGTTATCACCGAGCAGGTACTTAAGCAACAGGAGTTGGAAGGTACCATGGAGGCCATCAACCTGGCGAATGCGTACATTGAATTCCAACCGGATGGCACGATCGTTAAAGCCAACGACCTGTTTTTGAAAACACTCAAATACACACAGGGAGAGATAGAAGGGAAACATCATCGGCTGTTCTGTGAAGTTGGCTACGCAAACTCATCAGGATATCAGCAGTTCTGGACGAATCTGCGAAACGGCATTCCGCAGATCGGTGAGTTCAAACGCAAAGCGAAGGATGGTTCGGATGTATGGATACAGGCAAACTACACACCTGTTAAAGATGAAAAAGGTATTGTGACACGCGTCATCAAAATCGCTACAGACATTACCGAGCAAAAACTTAAGACACTTGATTTCCAGGGACAGCTGGAGGCGATTGGAAGATCGAATGCAGTAATTGAGTTCAACATGGATGGCACAGTCATTCAGGCGAATGATAATTTTCTCAGAACGTTAGGGTATTCTTTTGAAGAGATCCGGGGCAGACATCACCGCATGTTTGTTTCTTCCGAATACGGCAGCAGCATAGAGTACAGAAATTTCTGGGAGACGCTCAATCGCGGTGAGTTCTTTGTAGGCACGTATACACGGGTAAACAAGCGCGGTGAAGAAGTTTACATTCAGGCTTCGTATAATCCGATCAAGGATGCTGACGGACGTCCTTACAAAGTAGTGAAGTACGCGATGGACATGTCGGAAGTGATACGCGTCATCAAAGCAATGGCAAAGGGTGATTTGAGCCTTCGTTGCAACACCGCGGCCGACAATAGTGGATTAACGGCAGAGATTAATAAGACGCTGGAAAACCTCAACTCGGTTTTGGCCAATATCAGTCAGGGTTCCGATGTAGTAGCCAAGTCCTCAGATCTTCTTCAGAAGAAAACCGATGACATGAAACGCAATACTACGGAAGTAGCAACTGCAATTTCTCAGATGGCAAAAGGCGCACAGGATCAGGCATCCCGCACAGACGAATCTTCCAAGCTTATAAATCACGTGATGTCATCTTCTAATGAAATGGAGAAGAAGGCCAACTTCATTAACAAGACAGCGGAAAAGGGACTTGAAAGTTCTAACCAGGGCATGAAAACCGTAAAGGTGCTGGTCAACAACATGAACGGTATTAAAGAGTCAGCCTCACAAACTGCACAGTCGATCAGCGTATTAACAAAACGCACGGAAGAAATTGGCAGAACGCTTAACGTCATAACCGATATCGCCAGCCAGACTAACCTTCTTGCCCTCAACGCAGCTATTGAGGCTGCACGTGCAGGGGATGCAGGAAGAGGTTTCGCGGTGGTGGCGGAAGAGATTCGTAAGCTCGCTGAAGACTCACGCAAATCTGCGGTGGAGATCGAAAAGATTATTGGCGATGTTCAGAAAGACACGCAGATGGCCGGTAAGGCGATCGAGAACATGGAATCCAGTGTGAAAGAAGGTAATAAGTCCACCACAGAAGCAGAAGTTATATTCCAGGAAATCGCTAAGTCCAGTGAAGAGACATTTGGTGCATCGAAAGAAATACAAACGGCTACAAGTTCACAGAAAGATTCAATCACTACCGTGGTGAAAAACTTTGAACAGATTGTAGTGGTGACGGAAGAGACAGCAGCCGGTACACAACAAGTAGCAAGCACCAGCCAGCAGATGAATACCGGCATGCTGGAAATTGCGAAGGCTGGAGATGAACTCTCTGCGGTAGCCGCAGAACTGCAGGCTGGTATTCAGCAATTCAAATTGAAAAAATAACGAAAACGTTTTGCCGGGCTTCGTGTTTGACAACATTAGGTGGCCAGGCAGAACGTATCGTTCTAATCTTAAACCTACTAAAATGAGCGAAGCTGTAAAAACAACTCCTCAGGCGGCCGCAACAAACCGATCCTTGCAGATCGTTGTATTCAAACTCGGCCAGGAAGAATATGGACTTCAGATCGACCAGATCAAGGAAGTAGTCATCACCCCCAATATTACGCGCATGCCGCAAACACCTTCGTATGTAAAAGGCGTTGCGAATATTCGCGGTAATGTGATTGCCATTTTCGATTTGGAAGATCGCTTCAACCTGGTCCGTTCAGATGTTCAGACCCACGGCAACAAGTACACACTGGTAGTTGAAAGTGATGATGTTAAGATGGGTCTGCTGGTAAACGATGTTCCCAATACCATCAGTGTGAGCACGGCAGACCTGGATGAATCTGTAAGCATTATCAACGATGCACACACCGGTGACAACTATATCAAAGGAATCATTAAGTCAGGAGGTCGCCTTATCATACTCATTGATATTTTCAGAGTAGTTGATCAGGACATGGCCAATTCGATGAAGAAAGCCGCAATCGCTGCATGAAGGAGTACAAGTTGAATATCGGTGAACTACGCGTAACAAAAAATGAAGCGGTAACTTATACGTGCCTGGGACTAGGATCATGTATCGGGTTATTTATTCAGGATCGTGCTGCGGGCCTTTCGGGTGGCGCTCATATTCTTCTTCCGGAAAAAACAGCATTGACAGAAACGGATAAATACTTCTGTGTAAAGAGTGCAGTAAGCGAGTTGATCACACGGTTCAGAAATATGGGAAGTAACCTGGCTACGTTACGCGCAAAAATTACGGGAGGTGCTAATGTGACGAGTGCCGGAGCGCATGTTGGGGAACAGAATACAACGCACGTTTTGCGTGAATTGATACAACATAAAGTTTACATCGCTGCCCTGGATGTTGGCGGCCGAAGCAGTCGCACGGCAAAGTTTGATGCCAACACAGGCACCCTTACTGTACGCATGGCAGAAACTAACGAATACAAAATCTATTAATGTTATAATCATGGCAAAGAGTGTATTAATCGTAGACGACTCCTTATACATGCGCACCCTCATCAAGGATGCGCTGGAACTCGGGGGCTTCAATATCGTAGGTCAGGCTGCCAATGGTGAGGAAGCCATCGATCTGGCTTTCGAACTTCAGCCTGACCTGATTACACTGGATAATATCCTTCCCGATATGATCGGAACGGATATTTTGAAAGTATATCAGGATGAAGGCCTGAAATCAAAAGTGGTTATGATCAGTGCAGTGGGTCAGGAATCGGTGGTATCGGAAGGGTTACGCCTGGGCGCACGAGCATACATCGTAAAGCCCTTCACCAATGATCAGCTGGTGGAAACGATGAGTAAAGCTTAATCAGGAACATGCCACATCGCATTCGGACGTTGCTCATTGATGACTCGCCCTTCATGCGTAGAATGATCGGAGATATCATTCGAAAGGATTCATCGTTGGAACTGGTCGGTATAGCGAATGATGGAAAGACGGGAAGTGAAATGGCATTGCAGCTACAACCGGATGTGGTGATCACCGATATGGTTATGCCGGAATACGATGGTATGTATGTAGTGCAATCCGTTATGGAATCCCGGCCTATGCCCATCATTCTGTTAAGTTCGCTTGAAAAATCAGACACGCGTATTTTTGATGCTCTTCAATATGGAGCATTTGAGTTCATTGACAAACCTACCGACTTTAATGTTGTGCGCGAAGGTGCGTATCCGCTTGTTGCATTGATACACCAGGCCTCCCGCACAGACATCAGTTTGTTAAAGGCAAAACAACTGGCGCGGAAAAACAGTCATGCACACACATTCAATGGTTCGCTTCAGTATGATATCATCGCCATAGGGGCTTCCACCGGTGGACCGGGTGCAATTGAACAGATTGTCAACAACCTGCCGCGTAACCTGCAGGTGCCTGTAGTTATCGCGCAGCATATGCCTGCGCGTTTTCTTGAAACGTTTACCGAGCGTTTGAATATCAATAGCCCCATACCGGTAAAACTGGCACATCGCGGTGAACCGGTTCGTTGCGGATATATCTATGTTGTTCCGGGCGATGTTAACACTACCATCGATATTAATCAGGTGAATGGCGAACCGATGTTTACATCTACGAGCCGCACGTATGACGAATTCAATTTCCCATCGATCAACTGTCTTTTTGAATCCATTGCTGAAGTGTACGGGAATCGTACTATCGGGGTAGTACTTACCGGAATGGGCCGGGATGGAACGAAAGGCCTTGAAAGAATAAAAAGTAAAGGTGGCTACACCATTGCGCAGGATGAAGAATCATCCGTGGTGTATGGAATGCCGAAAGCTGCCGTTGAGGCCGGTGTTATAAAACAAATCGTAAAGCTCAATGAAATTTCAGGATTTGTGGTGAGCTGTCTTTGATCAGAAACAGAATTATTCGGGTTATGAAAAACAAGGAAGAAGAATACAGGGAATTATTTCTTGCAGAGGCACTGGAAAATTTCGAAGAGATCAACCGGTTGTTAACGCTGATCGAAAAAAATCCGGGTGACAAGAATACCTTGCAAGCGCTCTTCAGAATCACGCATACACTTAAAGGCAATGCTGCGGGGATGGGATTCGGAAGTATCGCTGAGATAGCCCACGTGCTCGAAGATCTGTTCGGAGAAGTACGAGATGGAAAATTACAGCTTGACAGCAACATCTTCTCTTCTGTGTACAAAGCCGTTGATGTCCTGGGGAATCTGATCAACGCGGTGCGTGATGGAGCAGAAGTAAAATATAAAGGCATTAAAACCAAACTTGAAGTTTTTCTTAAACGCGTGCGTGAAGCGCAGGCGAATGAAGTAGCGAAAAAGTCTGGTGAAGAAGAAAGTCCCTTCAGCCCGGAGCCTGAACCCGATCAGGAAGCCCCTTTGTCAAATCAGGGTGCTGAATCTCCGGGCGAAGCGGACACAAAGATTTCGTTTTCTGATCTGGTTCAGGTGCCGGTTCGCAAGCTGGACAATTTGTTAAATCTTGTCGGTGAGTTGATCATCGAAAAAGACCGCATACTCGCAACACAAAACGGCCAGGGGTTGCGCGCGTCCAATGAGTATGCGCGTCTCAGCCGGATCAGTTCTGACCTTCAGTATTCTGTAATGGATGTAAGAATGGTACAGGTTGGATTTTTGTTCAACAAGTTTCACCGTGTAGTCCGTGATGCAGCAAGCCTGGAAGAAAAAAATGTGGTTCTGAAGTTGATCGGAACAGATACCGAAATAGACCGTAACGTTTTACAAGTTATTGGCGACTCGCTGATTCACCTGATCCGGAATTGTGTAGGACATGGTATTGAAAAACCCGAAGAACGTAAGCGGTTGGGTAAATCGTCAGAAGGTACCATCTGGTTGGGTGCGCGTATGGAAACCGATTCGGTCATTATTGATATTCGTGATGATGGCCATGGATTGGGTTATGCACGCATAAAAGCAAAAGCAATCAGTAAAGGACTCATACAAGAATCCGTTGCAGATAAATTGTCGCAGGAAGAGTTAAGTATGCTCATTTTTGAGCCTGGTTTTTCAACAATGGATCAGGTTACCGCTATCTCTGGCCGTGGTGTAGGAATGGATGTGGTGAAGAAAACACTAGACTCCATTGGGGGGTCGATCAAGGTGTTGAGCGAACCGGGACAGGGAACAAGTTTTCAGCTAACGCTTCCTTCATCAATGGCGGTGAAATCGTGTCTGTTGTTTGATCTGGGCCTTGAAGTGTATGCAATTCCACTGGCTTATACGGAGTCGGTGATCTCTTTGTATAAATCCGATATTCACAAGGCGGGCGGTGGCCTGGTAGCCTCACACCTGGGGAAAAACATTGCCATAACTTTTCTGCAAGACGTATTTGATCAGAGCCAGTCATCCACATTAAATGGCAATGTGCTGCAGGCTTCATTTGATGATATTCATCCCGAAACCAAGCTCGAAATTGTGGTGGTAAATTTTAACAACCGCACAATCGGCTTTGTAGTTGACCGGTTGCTGCAGCAAAAAGAAATTGTGGAAAAGCCATTAATGAAACCCGTTGATAAAACGCGATTTATCAGTGGTGTCACTATTCTCGGAAGCGGTAATGTATGCCTGGTGTTAAATGTTCCCTTCATATTGAATTTTATTTTTAGCCTTACGGCACAAGGTAAATCGGCAAGAAACTTTACAATAAACGGGTGAGTATGGATGCGAGCAGAGAGCGATTTATTACCAATGTGATGAATGCAGGTTTTGGAAAAGCAGCGGAGTCTTTTTCAAAATTGGTGAATGGCGTGGTACGGGTAACAGATACGTCTAGCGTGGTTCTTCCGTTGCATGGTGAATTGGGGGGAGTGGCAGAAGAGAGCGGCAGTCTCATTGTACTCACTACCCAGATCATCGGTCGTATATCCGGAAAGAGTTTTCTGGTCTTCAGTGAACGGGAAATACATGAGATATTTAAGTCATTAGGATCAAAAAACCGTATCCTTGAAGAAGCTTTCCTGTTGGAGATCGATAACATCATTTCAGCATCCGTGATCTCAGGATTGTCAAACGCGTTGTCCATCGAAGTATATGGCGATGTTCCACAGTTGTCGCACATCGCGGCACATACGCTTCACGCTTTTATACAAAATGAAGTTTCACGGGAAGACTCTTCGCACCTGGCTTGTTCCCGGGCGACTTTCCATTTTGAAAATGCGCGTGATGTTCATCCCCAATTCATCTGGAAGATCAATAGTAAAGTATTCGATATCATACCGCTAGAAAAACTCGTTGTCCTATGAAAGTCAGGTTAACCATTTTACATACGCTACTCGCCCTGTCGCTGGTGGGTGTAGCGTGTTCCGCGTTTTGGCAGTCAGGCGTTACCGTTGTCATCGGGCTGAGTTTCTCCGCTTTTATTTTTTCCGGATTCATTTTTATGAGCTGGATGAAATACATTTCGAAGCTGGCGGTACAATCCGGTTCAGCGATAGACAACACATCTGCGGCCCGCCTGGGTTTTCGTAATTTGGACATCATACAATCCAATCATGAAAAAGTAAAGAAACGTTTTCATGATTCGGCAGCGATGATTGCCAACCTTTCGCAGGAAGATGAATCCGTATTTACGGATGAAAAAGACAGCATCAGCCTGGCCATTCAGAAAATACGCACGGAAATGCGAACTTTAAAGGAGCAAGAGGGAAGAAGGTTATGGATCACGCAGGGGCTTGCTCGTTTTGGCGAGATACTCCGTAAGAAAAGTGAGTTGAAGGAGTATAGCCATCAGATCATCAGTAATCTGGTAAAGTATGTGCAGGCAAACCAGGGAGGACTGTTTATCGAATACACCAGCGAACTGGATGGACGTTACCTTGAACTGATTGCCTGCTACGCCTATGAAAAACGAAAGCACGAGGCGAAACGGATCAGCGAAGGTCAGGGAGTGCTTGGTCAATGCATGCTTGAAAAAGACTTTGTCTTTCTAACGGATGTACCACACAATTATACACGTATTACGTCCGGGTTGGGCGATGCCACACCACGCAACATTGTGGTTGCTCCGTTGATTTTCAATGAGGTATTTTACGGTGCTATTGAACTCGCTTTGTTTGAGGTTATGAAACCGCACGAGGTAACCTTCCTGAAGGAAGTATGCGAAAACATCGCAGCAGAAATAGCGTCTTTGAAGAACATCAGCCATACCCGTGAGCTGCTGGATGAGTCCAACCAGCTTACGCAGGAACTAAAAGTCCGCGAAGAAGAGATGAAACACAACCTGGAAGAGCTGGCGGCTACACAGGAAGAAATGGCAAACAAGCAAACGCAGTTGACGGGAGTACTCAGTGCCATAAACACAACGCTGGCAACCGCTGAGTTCGACACTCAGGGCAGTATTATCGGATACAATTCCATCACTGAAAATATTTTTGGATTCGCTTCGCATGAAATGAACCAGAAGGATTTTCGGTTGATTACCGGAGATCGGAATGAAGTATCCTTTGAGGAAATACTTTCCGGTAAAATAAATGGAGGCGACTTCTATACGAAATGTGCCAATGGCAAGACGGTGTGGCTAAGTACCACTTTCACCGTTGTGCGGAACAGTTTTGGTAACGCCCTTAAAGTATTGTGTCTTGCACACGATATTACAGAAAGTAAAAATGCTTCACTGGATTTCAAGTATAAACTGGAAGCGATCAGTCGTTCCAATTCAGTTTTGGAATTGGATATCAATGGGCAGGTTATTTCAGCCAATGCGAATTTTCTGGAACTGACAAACTATAAAGAGGTAGACGTTCAGGGGAAATCTCATCGTTTGTTTGTTTCTGCGACAAATCCAGAGACTCCTTTATATATAGCGTGCTGGAACAAGATCACGAGCGGAGAATCGGTTAGTGGCGAGTTCCCGTTTCAGAGTTCTTCCGGAAAAACGGTGTGGATGCGAGGCGTGTATAATCCCATTCTTGATATGAATGGTCTGCCGGTGAAGATCGTACTATATGCTTCCGATATTACTGAAGAGAAGCGACTGGAACAGGTAGCGCAACGGAAGCAAAAAGAACTGAATAACTACCTGGCTGGGATCAATAACACGATCGCCTCGGCCGAGTTTGAGCCAGATGGGACATTCCGGAGTGGGAATGAAATATTCCTCCGCGTTTTAGGCTACCAGGCTGAGGATATTGCTGATAAGTCGACTCCTTTTTTCATGGGCACCGACCATAGCACGATAATGATGTGGGAGAATCTTCGTCTTGGAAAATTCTTTTCAGGCGAGTTCCGGATGAAAGATAAAAACGGAAGAGAGCTGTGGCTCACCGGAACGTTCAATCCCGTGATGATCGATAGTGACGTTCCTCAGAAAATTGTGATGTTCGCACAGTTCATCACGCAGGAGAAGGAAAAACTGCACGATCTGCACCTGATGGTGCAGGCGCTGAAATCTACGCTGCCGGTTTTGGAATTGAATGATCAGTTGGCCTGCAAAACAGCAAATGATAAATTCCTGAAATTATTTGGTTTGTCGCGGGTTGATTTTAAAGCGAAATCGGTTTTTGATTTTATTGACCCCAGCTATCATGACGTGTGGAACAAGCTGTTAAATGAGATTCTTTCTCAGGAATTTGTTACGCTTAACCTGCCACTGAAGATGAAAGCGCAAACGCACTACTACGAAGTGAGTATATCCGTGAACCGGTCACTTGCCGGTAAAACGTCACGCATTGTAATGCTGATGGTGAGAGAAGTAGAAGAAATTATTCCGGTGATGGCCGTTGTGTAGCGTTATGAATGTACCTGAAGTAACCGATGAAGAAGTAGCTGCTTTAACACAAAGTATTCGTACGCGCTACGGAATTGATTTTACCTGTTATGAGCCGAAATCGCTGAAGCGAAGAATCATACGCATTCTGGGTATACTTGAGTTGAGCTCGGTACACGACCTATGGGTAAAATTCTTACGTGAACAGAATTTCATTCAACGATTTATGAATGAGATCAGCGTGGGCATGACGTCTATGTTCCGGGACCCGATCGTATGGAAAAAATTGAAAACACGGTTAAACGATCCTGGATTCGAGCCGCTTTCCATCTGGCACTCAGGCTGCTCAACGGGTGAGGAAGTGTACAGCATGAGTATTTTGTTGCGGGAAATGAACCTGCATCAAAAAGCAAAGGCATGGTGCACAGATATCAATCAGGCGGCTATTGATGAAGCGCGCAGTGGCATATACCACAAGATCAAAATGATTGAAAACGAAACCAACTACCGGGCTTATAATTCCATCGGCCATTTTGATCAATACTACGAGCGCGATGGTATGCACGTAAAGATGGACCTGACGCTTCTGAATCATGCCCAGTTTACCTATCATAACCTGATTACCGATACATTTCCGCAAGCGCTGGATATTGTGTTTTGCCGGAACGTGATGATCTATTTTGACAATGAAGCGAAAGTGAAACTACTCAGCAAATTTTATAACGCCTT
>Ga0315910_10001502_pt1 | contig 21290 bp, 15 predicted proteins | sample EdamamesoilMG_FD_204470 | JGI IMG/M metagenome (GOLD analysis project Ga0315910, IMG submission 204470) | Garden soil microbial communities collected in Santa Monica, California, United States - Edamame soil | ecosystem: Environmental > Terrestrial > Soil > Garden | place: USA: California...
CGTCCGGGAGCGGCCAATCGTCCTCGACGAAGTGAGCAGTCCCGCCGCTGCCGTCCGAAGCATCAGCCTCGCGGCAACGGCCACCGCTACAACGGAGCCCTTCGTTGCAACGCGCTTCTGCCTCGCACGCACACCCTGGCTCACCTGCGGGGCACTCCACGCGCGCGGCGGCGCAGCCGAGCTGCCACAACGCAAGGAGGACGGCCTGTAACCGGAGGTGAGACAACGACATGCGAGCGTTCCAGAGTCTCAGCTGCGGGCGCCGGTGTCGAGGGTCCAGAACGACATCCAGTCACTCCATTCATTTTCAATAGCTCTGCGCCCGAGCCCAGCTTGCCCAGCGTCACTGCACGTGTAGAGGCGACAAGACACGGCGCGCAGCAACTAACCTGGATGCGCAGCTGACCGTCAATTTGAAGACGTTCAGCTGCAACATGCATGATATTTGCGATTCTGAAAACATGTGCGAGCCGTTTCCCACCGGTGAGGTCGGCACTTGGTCGCTCGACTGCGCGGGCCAGTGTATGGCCGGCACTTGCCCCGAATAGCTCGGGCGTTTGCGAGAATTGCGCCTGCAGACAATAGGCGCCTGGTTTAGGGCCGGCGCGACTTGGCTGGGCCCCGTGGCTTTCCGCCGGGGCGATCGTGAGTGCTCGATGACTTGCGCAGCTGCGCGGTCACGCGCTGCTCGCCGGAGTGTTGGGTGGAGAAACGCTGCGCGCTTTGTCCTTGTGCGCGCGGACCAGGGCGTCCCGGGGCGCTTGAGCCTGAGGGGATCAACTGATGCGGCTTTGAGCCGATGAGATCGGCGCGGCCCATGCGCTTGAGCGCTGCGCGCAGGGTGGGCCAATTGGCGGGGTCGTGATAGCGCAAGAACGCCTTGTGCAAGGAGCGTTGCTCTTTGGTCTTGGGGCTGTGCACCGTCTCCGAGTGGGCTTTGACGGGCCGCAGCGGGTTCTTCTCCGCGTGGTACATGGCCGTGGCGTACGACATGGGCGACGGCAAGAAGGCTTGGACTTGGTCGGCGCGGTAGTTGTTTTGCTTGAGCCAAAGCGCCAGCTCCAGCATGTCTTGGTCGCTGGTGCCGGGGTGCGCCGCGATGAAATACGGGATCAAGTACTGCTTTTTTCCCGCCTCTTTGGAGTACTTCTCGAACAGCTGTTTGAAGCGATTGTAGCTGCCCACGCCCGGCTTCATCATCTTGGAGAGTGGGCCCTCGGCGATGTGCTCGGGTGCGATCTTCAAGTACCCGCCCACGTGGTGGGTCACCAGCTCCTTGACGTATTCGGGTGATTCAACCGCGAGATCGTAGCGCAAGCCTGAAGCAATCGAGATCTTCTTGATGCCCGGGATTTGCCGGGCCTTGCGATACACCGAGATGAGCGCGGAGTGATCCGTGTTGAGGTTGGGGCAAATGCCTGGGAATACGCAGCTGGGTTTGCGGCACAGCGCCTCGATTTCGCGGCTCTTGCAGGCCAGGCGATACATGTTGGCGGTGGGGCCTCCCAAATCACTCACGGCTCCCGTAAAGCCCGGAACGTCCTTGAGCGCGGCGACCTCACGCAAGATGGACTCCTCCGAGCGGTTCTGCATGATGCGGCCCTCGTGCTCGGTGATGGAGCAGAAGGAGCACCCGCCAAAACAGCCGCGCATGATGGTGACCGAGAAACGGATCATCTCATAGGCGGGGATCTTGTGAGCTTGATGCGCGGGGTGGGGCAGCTTTTGGTATGGCAGCTCGTAAATGCGGTCCATCTCCGCGGTGCTGAGTGGGAAGGCGGGCGGGTTCACCCACACGTCCGTGTCGCCGTTGCGTTGCACCAGGCAGCGCGCGTTGTGCGGGTTGGCTTCCAAATGGAAGATGCGGTTGGCGTGGGCGTAGAGCGCCTTGTCGCTCTTGACCTGCTCCCAGGAGGGCAGGCGGATGACTGTCTTGGCCCGTGGGTGGGCGGCCCGCTTGCCGCGAGACAGCTGCGCGATGGGCACGAGCTGGGGTTCGCTCGGGTCAGCGTCGGCGCGCGAACCGGCGGCGCGCATCTCCTCTTCGGTCGCGTAGGGGTTGGTGAGCGGATCGATGGGTCCTACATTGTCCAGCTGGTCACTCTGTTCCACCAAGAACTCACCCTGGGGCGCGTCCACGGGGCCCAGCGCGCCGCACTTGCGGCGCACCACGGTGCCACGGATGTCGAGCAGCTCGCGGGGATGTTCACCCTTGGCGATGCGATGCGCCACCTCGACCAAGGCGCGCTCGGCGTTGCCGTAAATGAGCAAATCTGCCCCACTGTCGACCAGAATGGCGCGCCGCACCTTCTCTGACCAATAGTCGTAGTGAGCCAAGCGGCGCAGGCTGGCCTCGATGCCCCCGATGACGACGGGCGTTTCGGGAAAGTGCTGACGACAGCGCGCGGTGTAGACAATGGTGGCGCGATCAGGCCGCGAGCCCGCGAGCCCACCGGGCGTGTAGGCGTCGTCGCTGCGCGGCTTCTTGTCGCTGGTGTAATGGTTGACCAGCGAGTCCATATTTCCGGCTGCGACGCCAAAAAAGAGCGTCGGTTGACCGAGCTCCAGGAACGCCGCCGGATTGTTCCAATCCGGCTGATCCAACATGCCCACGCGAAACCCTTGAGCCTCGAGCAAACGGCCCACCAGGGCCATGCCAAAGCTGGGGTGATCCACGTAGGCGTCGCCGGTGACGATGATGATGTCACACGCCTCCCAGCCCAGCGCGTCCATTTCGGCCCCGGAGCGGGGCAAAAACGGCGCCGTGCCGAACCGTTTCGCCCAAAATGGGCGGTACGAGAACAAGGAGGGCGCGTCGGTCATGGGGGCCCCGAAGGTAGCAGATTGCGGCTGCGGATCTCGCCCACCAGGGCAATTTGGTGCGAGAGAGCGGCAACGACCGCGCAAAATGGCTTGAAAATGGCGTCGGGGCCGCCGCCCTGAGGGCTTCAGCGGAGGGGGCCATCGGTCGACGGGCCGAAGGAGGGAGAGTGGCACATTGTGCCGCGCCGGTCGGACATTTCAGTCGTCGTTCCGACTGCGCACCACAAAAGATCCGGAGGTGAGCGATTTGGTACATGGCTTGCACGCAATCGTCACCTCAATGTCACACACCAAAAAATTACGATTCGCACTCTCGGCTCCGCTGCTTGTCCTTCTCGCCGCTGGCGCCTGTACGACCAACGAAGGGGACAACAACTACTACCAACAAGGTGGCACGGGGAACCAGGGTCCCCCCGGCCCGCCTGGGCCTGCGGGTCAAGACGGTGAGGACGGTCAGGACGGCGGCCCTGGTGGCGCCGGCAATGATGGTCGCGATGGGCGTGACGGTCGCGACGGGCGGGACGGCCAGGACCCGTCGGGGACCGGCGGCTATGGTGAGCTTCCTGATGAGTACACCTCCTACTTGCCGGAGTGTGATGCCGTGGTTCCGCTCCCGGATCTCGACTTCGATCTGTTCGCTGAAGACGGGCACAGCTTCTACTTTCAGGTGACCCCGGAGATGCGCGTGGCGCAAGACAACCAGACTTGCGACTACGGGGGCGGCGGGCCCGTGTACGAGTTGGGCAGCGGCGAGATGTCCTGTCCCCCCTCTGCTTTCAACGTGCGCGTCGTCCCCGCGGGCTCGGGAACATGTGCCGACACGGGAAAAGTCGAATTGGATCTCCCTGGGCAAAGCAGCTGGCGCCCCTGGAACGAGATCCCCAACTTCAAGTTGGATGTGGGTGAGTTCCAAGACCAAAAGTTCAAGAGTGGCGACAAGACCATTCGTTTGAACAATGGTCAGGCTGATTCCACCATCGTGCGTGAAGCCACGGCGCTCGCCATTTGGAACGCGATGGACTACCCCGCTCCGCCCACGCGCTTTGTAAAAACGCAGAGCAACGTGTGGGACTACGACTATGAGCCCGGCGTGTTTGCCGCGCACAACATGGTGCAGCCCTACAAGAAGCCCTTCTTCTCTGAGCAGATGCCCGACGTGACCAGCGCTTGGGAAGGCCAAGGCAACCCGTTTGAGGGCTACTACGACGCGGAGTGCGAGTATTCCAAGCCCAGCAACTGCGAGGACGCCAAGCTCAAGGACATCGTGCGCACGGTGCAAGACGCGCCCAAGGGTGAGGGCTTCATGGCCGCCACCGAGCACGTGATTGATTGGCCGAGGCTGCACCAAAACCAGTGCTTGTCGGCGCTCACCAGCACCGGCGACGACTGGATCCACAACAACAACAACGTCGTGATCGCGCTGAGCAACGACGGCAAGATCATGTACCTGCCGTACAGCACCGACATCAGCGGTGGTCACCCTTGGTACCCCGATACACCCTATGACGCCTACAGCGGCTATTACGGTTACGGCTACGGGCCTGGCGGCGGTGAAGGCGGCAACTTGGCCGAGCTGTGCAAGAACGACCCGGCCTGCCGCACCTTGGCGCTCGATACTTGCGATGCGATGATCGATCGTTTTGAAGAGCTGGATGTGGTGAACACCATCGTCAAAGAGCGCTGCGACACCCTCGAAGACGTGGGCCTCAAGCGCCCTGCGGATGGTCCGGTGTGCGACCAGCTGGAGGACTTCTATGGGGATCGTCCCCAGGAACTTCGTGAAGAACTCGATTACCTGAGGAGCACCGATGGCGAAGGTGGTGCCGGCCCTGGTCCATCGAGCGGCGGTAGTGTTGGCGCGGGCGGGGGCATCGTCGGACCCATGCCGATCGATTGAACCCACGCAAGCACCCATTGGGTGTTGATGGTGAGGTGCTCCCCAGCTGCCGTTTTTCCGGCGACGCTTGGGGGGCACTTCCGTTTTGTAGCGGTGGACCAATGTAAGGAGCACGGCGCTTGCGCGTGCGGCCCACACGGCGTCAGCGCGCGGGGGCTGCATGGCCCAAGCCAATCGCTAGCCACAACCTGACCGGGCCCCCGGCCTCCTGCATGGACCAAGCTTCGTGCTAGACTTGGAGATGAATTCGAAAATAACACATCAGCGTGATGCAGAAGGGGAGGACGGCGAACTGTCTAGCGCAGCTCCCGTGGCCATGGGGTCCACCATGGACGGGGCGCGGCCCCGAGTTGAGGACGAGTCAGGCTTCGTCGAAGTGCCGTATGAGGTCTTTTTGGCTCTGCCCAAGACGGACTTGCACGTCCATTTGGACGGCTCACTGCGACCCAAGACGATCTTGGAGCTCGGTCAGGAGCAAGGCGTGGCGCTGCCCGCCGACTCTGAGCAGGGCATTTTGGACGCAGTGGGTGCGGGCTCCAATTTTGGATCCTTGGTGGAGTACTTGCGCGGCTTTGCCCTCACGCTCAGCGTGATGCAGACCGAAGAGGCGCTGGAGCGGTGCGCCTTTGAGTTGGCCGAAGACGCGCACCAGGAGAACGTCCGTTATATGGAGGTGCGCTACGCGCCCATGCTGCACACCCAACGCGGCTTACCCACCACCAAAGTCGTGGAGGCCGTGCTCAGTGGTTTGCGCCGGGCGCGCGAGCAGTACGGCATCAAGGCCAATGTGATTTTGTGCGGGATCCGCAATATTTCCGCGGAATCCAGCTACGAGATGGCTGAGCTAGCGGTCGCGTACAAGGGCCGCGGCGTGGTTGGGTTTGACTTGGCGGGTGCGGAAGCGGACTTTCCGGCTAAGCACCATCATCGCGCGTTTGCCTTGGTGCGCGACAACAACATCAATTGCACCATTCACGCGGGCGAAGCTTACGGACCAGCCTCCATTCACCAGGCGCTCCATGATTGCGGCGCGCATCGCATTGGTCACGGCTGCCGGCTGCGTGAAAACGGCGATCTGCTCCACTACGTCAACGATCACCGCGTGCCCTTGGAATGCTGCCCGTCCAGCAACGTGCAGACGGGGGCCGTGGGCAGCCTCAAGGCCCACCCGCTCAAACTGTATTTTGATTTGGGTTTACGGGTCACGGTCAACACCGACAATCGTCTCATCACCAATACGTCCGTGTCGGAGGAGCTGTATCGGGTGCACAAGCAGATGCGGGTGCCGTTTTCGGACATCAAGAAAATCGTCGCCGCGGGCTTCAAGAGCGCGTTTTTGCCCTTCCACGACAAACAAGCCGCGATGCGCCGTGCGTCCAAAGAGCTGTCGCAGTTCGACGACTTGGGGCGGCGCGTCCACGCTGAGCCGCCGCGGTGATCACGCGTTAGAACTTGAGGTTGGTTCGCAAGTCCCCGGGCGTCGCGTCACCGAGCAGCCGCACGGCTGCTTCGATCTCCGGTGATGTCCGCTCGGGCAGTCGTACCAAAAAGCGTACGTACAAGTCGCCGGTCTGTTCGCCGCGGGTGACGCCCTTGCCGCGCAGACGCAGCAGCTGGCCACTTTGCGCGAGTGCGGGGACCTTGAGCTGCACCGAACCTGTGGTGGTGGGTACATCAATCTTGGCGCCGAGGTGAGCCTCACTTGCCGTGAGGGGCACATCCACCGTGAGGTCGAGCCCGTCGCGGGTGAAAAACGGGTGCGGCTTGACGCGCACCGTGAGCAAGAGATCGCTCGCGCCGCTTTGCTCGGCGCCGCCCTTGACGCGCAATTTGTCGCCATCACCAGTGCCTGGTGGCAGGCGCACCTTGACGCGTTGTCCGTCCTGCAAGCCTAGCTCGAGCTCGGCGCCGCGGACGGCGGAGACGAATTCAACCGTGATCTCACTCTGGAGCTCCTGCCTGCGTTTGGGGCGTCGACGACCGCCGCCAAACAGGTCGCCAAAGATGTCCCCTACACCTTTGCCGCCACCAAAGATGTCCTCAAACCCAGCGCCGCCAGGAAAGCCCCCAAAGCCGCCGTGGCCGGGGTTGAAGCCCTCCTTGAGGCCGACCTCGCCGTATTGATCGTAGAGCTTGCGCTTCTTGGGATCAGACAGCGCGTTGTAGGCGGCTGTGATGCGCTTGAAACGCGCTTCATTTTCCGGGTCGTCCTGGTTGCGATCAGGGTGCAGCTTGGCGGCGAGTTTGCGGTAGGCCTTGCGAATTTCTTCATCGCTGGCCGTCTTGTTCACGCCGAGCTCTTGATACAGGTTGGTGGCCACGCGCCGGAACATAGCACCAAGACGCTCACTTTTGCGCCGAAAACACCAAGGTGTCTTGCGCCAAGAGCCCAGGCTGGTCGCTGTAGTCCGCAAAGGACTCTACCCGAGAAAACCCCTCGTAATACAAGAGGGCCTCGACTTCTTTGGGAAACCATTGCCGCAGGCTCAAGGGGACGACCAAGGGGTCCGGCATGCCCGCGACCCTGTACTCACTCTCCACTAACAGAACTTGGCGCGTCGCGTCGTATTCAAAGCGCTCGGTCTGCCGCACCCACTGCCTGGTGACGGGATGTTTGAAGCGTGGCGCGGGATGACGCAGCTCGGGGTCGCCCTCGATTTCATCGGGGTGGGGGATGGGCACATCGAACAACAAGCGACCATCTTTGGTCAGATGTTGCTTTGCTGTCCGCAAGAATGCGGCAAAATCCAAGAAGGTTTCCAAGTGGCCCACCACGTTGAACGTGGCCAAGATCAGCGGAAACTGCTGCTTGAGGGCTAGTTTGCGCACGTCGCCGCGCTTGACCCTGACGCGCTCGCGTATGACCTTGGGAGCGCGACCAAGCCGCGCCTTGAGCCGACCAAGCATGGGCTCGGCGAGATCCACGGCGCACACTTGGTAGCCGGCGCGCGCGAGCGGCAGCGTCACCCGGCCGGTGCCGGCCCCCAGCTCCAAGATGGAGGAACCCACCGGAAGCTGTTTGGCCGAGCGCACGAAAAATTCGACGTCGTTTTTGCGCTGCGCAAACGCCAAATCATAGAGGCCCACTTCTTCGTAGTGGGCGAGAGAGCGAGCGGAGTGGAGGTGCGCCACGATGCGTACTCGGCGCTACGCGCGACGAAGGGCGGGTCGACTGCGCTCAGTAATTGAACTGCGCGTCGCGTTCCTGAATGTATTCGCCCACGGCTTCATTGGACGGACGGTGCCAGTGCACTTTGCCCTTGGCGATTTCACGCAGCGCGATGACGGCCGCTTTGTTCTTGGAATTGACCAACGCCGGCTCACCCTTCATGAGCTCACGGGTGCGGCGCGCGGCCAGCACCACCAGGGCAAAACGGTTGTCTTCTTTTTCCAAGCAATCTTCAACGGTAACGCGAGCCATAGCGAGTATCCCTTTGGGGGTGAGGGCGACCAACCTAATCGACGCGGCGGGGCGAAGCAAACTGGACGTGCAGATGGGGGGGACGTGGCCCCAGGTGCTCATTTCCTCGAGATCTGAACGGATGCACAAGGATCGGCGCGCAAAACTGACCCTGGTTGAGCTCGGGCAGCCGTTTCTAGCGCGAACATGTCCCCCCGCCGGGGGTCCCTGGTGGCCCGGATCACGACCCCAATGGGGGCATTTTGATGAGGCTGAAATCGAAAACGAGTTGACAGTTGCCCGGAGAAGCACAATTTGGCCAGCCTTGTGAGCAACTCTCTGGTCATTGTCGAATCCCCCGCCAAGGCGCGGACCATCTCGAACTTCTTGGGCAAGGGCTACATCGTGGAGTCGTCCATTGGACACATTCGCGATCTGCCGCGTTCGGCCAGTGACATTCCCATCCAGTACAAGAAGGAGCCGTGGGCGCGCTTGGGGGTCAACACCGAGGACCGGTTCACTCCGCTCTACATTGTCGACCCTGACAAAAAGGATCACATCAATCGCCTCAAGAAGTTGACGCAAGAAGCGAGTGAAGTCCTGCTCGCGACCGACGAGGATCGCGAGGGAGAGTCCATTGCTTGGCACTTGCTTGAAGTGCTCAAGCCCAAAGTCCCCGTCAAACGCATGGTGTTTCACGAGATCACCGAGCGGGCCATCAAGGACGCCATCGCCCACCCGCGTGAGCTCGATCGCCGCCTGGTGGACGCGCAAGAAGCACGACGCATTCTGGACCGTCTGTACGGGTACGAGGTGTCGCCGGTGCTGTGGAAGAAGGTCATGCCCCGGCTCTCAGCTGGTCGCGTGCAGTCCGTAGCGACCCGCATGGTGGTCGAGCGGGAGCGCGAACGCATGGCGTTCGTCTCCGCGGCCTATTGGGACTTGGAGGCCACGCTCGAGGTGGAAACCGGCACGCCCAAGCAATTTTCTGCCCAATTGCTCAGTGTGGGCGGCAAACGTGTCGCCAGCGGTAAAGACTTTGACGACCAGGGTCGGCTCAAAAAGAGCGACATCCTGCAATTGGATGAGGACCAGGCGCGGGCGCTCGCTCTGCGCATCGCCCACGAAACGGTGAAGGTCACCGAGGTGGAGCGCAAACCCAACCGCCGCTCCCCCGCTGCGCCCTTCATGACCTCCACGTTGCAACAGGAGGCGGGGCGCAAGCTGCGTTTCTCGTCGTCACGTACGATGCGCGCCGCGCAGCGCCTCTACGAGAACGGATTCATCACGTACATGCGTACCGACAGCACGACGCTCTCGGACACTGCGCTCAAGGCCGCCCGCTTTGCCATCGAGGATCTGTACGGCAAAGAGTACCTGCACGACGGGCCCCGCGTGTACAAAAACAAGGTCAAAAATGCCCAAGAAGCGCACGAAGCGATTCGCCCAGCTGGGGACCAATTTCGTCATCCCGATGAGGTAGCAAGCCGTGTGGGGCCCGATGAGGCGCGCATCTACGAGCTGGTGTGGAAGCGAACCGTAGCCTCGCAAATGGCCGACGCGCGGGGTGAGGGCGTGAGCGTGCGCTTGTTGTCCAGCGGCCCCGACCAAGCGGAGTTTTCCGTCCACGGCAACACCATCGTGTTTGCCGGGTTCTTGCGCGCGTACGTGGAGGGCAGCGATGACCCGACGGCCGAATTAGAGAACCGTGAGCGACCACTGCCGCCGCTCTCGGAAGGTCAAGCGGTCAGCGTCGTTACCCTCGAGCCAGCAGGGCACGAGACGCAGCCCCCCGCGCGTTACACCGAGGCCTCTTTGGTGCGGCACTTGGAAGAATTGGGCGTGGGGCGTCCCTCGACCTACGCGTCGATCATCGGCACGATCTTGGATCGAGGTTATGTGTGGAAACGCGGCAATGCCTTGATTCCGTCGTTTCGTGCCTTCGCGGTCGTCGCGGTGATGGAGCAGCATTTTGGTGACTTGGTCGACTACGCGTTCACCGCGCGCATGGAGGACCAATTGGACGAGATCGCTGCCGGCAAACAGGAAGTCGTACCGTGGCTGGGGGCGTTCTATTTTGGCACGGAGAACAAGACCCGTGCGCTCGACGTGGGCCTCAAGGCCTTGGTCGCCAACAACCTGGGCGAGATTGACGCCCGCGCGATCAACACCTTGCCCATCGGTCATGACGCCACGGGTGTGCCCATCGTGGCGCGCGTCGGGCGCTATGGCGCGTACCTGCAGCGGGGTGAAGACACTGCGAGCATTCCAGATGATTTGGCGCCCGATGAATTGACGCTCGGCAAAGCCGTCGAGCTCTTGTCAGCGCCCAGTGGTGATCGTCTACTTGGCAACCACCCGGAGACGGGGCTGCCCATTTACGCCAAAAATGGCCGCTTTGGTGCGTTCGTGCAGATGGGCGAGTTGGAGAAGGGCTCGGCGGAGAAACCGGCCACGTCGTCCCTGCTCAAGAGTCAAAATGCCCAGTCGGTGACGCTCGAAGAGGCCCTGCAGTTGCTCAGCTTGCCGCGGCTCGTGGGCAAAGACCCCGCTGACGGCGAGGAGATCTTTGCGCTGCTCGGCCGCTATGGACCGTACATCAGGAAGGGCAAAGATAGCCGCTCGCTGGAGAGCGAAGAGCAGATCTTCAGCGTTTCCGTGGAAGCTGCGCAGGCCATTTTTGCTCAACCGCGTCGCCGTGCTGGGCAACGCAAAGCGGCTGAGCCGCTCCGCGAGTTGGGCGCCGACCCGGTGAGCAGTGGAACGATCACGCTCCGAGAAGGTCGCTTTGGTCATTACGTGACCGATGGCGAAACCAATGCTTCTTTGCGCAAGGAGGACGACCCGAACTCGCTCACCCCTGAGCGCGCGCAAGAACTGTTGCAGCTGCGGCGCGAAGCTGGTCCGTCCAAGAAGAAGACCAAGAAGAAGGTGGCCAAGAAAGCTGCCAAGAAGACGCCCAAGCCAGCGGCCGCAAGCGCCCAAGCGGTGACTGCGCCCAAGAAGGCCGCCGCGAAAAAGAAGACGACCACCAAGAAGACGTCGACCAAAAAGGCGAGCAGCAAGAAGGCCGTGGCCAAGAAGTCGACAGCAGTTCCTGCTGAGCCCGCCACCTGACGCAGCTCAGCCGTTTGGCCTAGAGCGTTCTCATGGCCCAGCGTGCTCTCATATTCATCGGGGCCCGGAGAAAATGATTGTTCTCACGGCCCGGGTGCCGCGCGGAAGCGCTGCCAGCAGACCTTGAACGCCAAATTCAGTTCGGCTGAGGTAGCAGGTGCAACCCCGGGGGATGACCTGCGCTCACCCCCCTTTACAAAAAATGGGTAAATGACAAACCACCTCCGCCATTGTTCCACGAACAACGGCTTGGCAGAGTGAATCCCACCGAGCCAGCGGGTTCTACTGCCGGAAGGTGGCAGTTGATTCGCCTGCAAGGCAAACGATGCGTGGCGTCCGCGAGGACGCATCACGACAACAATCAAGAAGAGATGGAGACGTTATGAGTGTTGTGATTGGTGACAAGGAATATTTCCAAGGGATCGGCAAGATTGGCTACGAGGGCCCGGAGTCGGACAACCCCTTCGCGTTCAAGTGGTACGACGAGAACCGCGTCGTTGCCGGCAAGACCATGAAGCAGCACTTCAAGTTTGCCGTCTGCTACTGGCACACCTTCTGCGGTGCCGGTCATGATCCGTTTGGCCCCGGCACGTTGCACTTCCCCTGGAGTGAGGGAAAAGATGCGATTTCTCGCGCCAAAATGAAGATGGACGCGGCGTTTGAGTTCATCACCAAGCTGGGCGTGCCCTACTACTGTTTCCACGACGTGGACATGGTGGAGGAAGGTACGAGCCGCAGTGAGACCTCCAAGCGTTTGGTCGACATCGTCGAGTACGCCAAGCAGAAGCAAAACGCGTCCGGCGTGAAGCTGCTCTGGGGTACGGCGAACCTGTTCTCCAACCCACGTTACATGAACGGCGCCTCCACCAACCCTGAGTTCCCCGTCGTTGCCTACGCTGGCGCTCAGCTCAAGGACGCACTCGACGCGACCATCGCGCTCGGCGGCGAAAACTACGTGTTTTGGGGCGGTCGTGAGGGCTACATGAGCCTGCTCAACACCGACATGAAGCGCGAGACGGATCACTTTGCACGCTTCCTCACCATGGCTCGCGACTACGCGCGCGCGCACGGCTTCAAGGGCACGTTCTTCATCGAGCCCAAGCCCATGGAGCCCAGCAAGCATCAATATGATTTTGACTCGGCTACGGTGATCGGCTTCTTGCGCCAGCACGGTCTGGACAAGGACTTCAAGCTCAACATCGAGACCAACCACGCCACGCTGGCTGGGCACACCATGGAGCACGAGATGCAGGTGGCCGCTGACGCGGGCATGCTGGGCAGCATCGACGCCAACCGCGGTGATTACCAGAACGCATGGGACACCGACCAGTTCCCCTACAACATCAACGAGACGGTCGAGATGATGCTCGTGGTGCTGCGCTCCGGTGGTTTCCAGGGCGGCGGCGTCAACTTCGACGCCAAGCGTCGCCGTAACTCAACGGACCTCAGCGACACCTTCCACGGCCACATTGGCGGCATGGATGTGTTCGCTCGCTCGCTGCTCATCGCTGACGACTTGCTCCAGAAGTCGCCGCTCGAGAAGCTGCGCAAGGCTCGCTACGCCACGTTCGATAGCGGCAAGGGCGCGGATTTCGAGAAGGGCAAGTTGACGCTGGAGCAACTGGCTGAGATTGGCAACGCCGGTGGCGAGCTCAAGCTCACCAGCGGCCAGCAAGAGCTGTACGAGAACATCGTCAACCGCTACGTGCGCTGATCGACCGCTCTCCGAGCGTGATGGAGCGCCTGGCCCCGTGTGGGGTTGGGCGCTTCTTCTCTTTTTGTCGTGTGGGTTGCACCACCGACACAGGTGTGATGCCGTGATGGGCAAGAAGGGGCGTTTTACATGCTGCAGTTGAGACCCAGTTGTGAATGTTGTGATTGCGAGCTTCCTCCTGACTCCGCGGAGGCGCGGATTTGTTCGTTCGAGTGCACGTTTTGCGTCCAGTGCGTTACGGAAAAGCTGAAAGGCGTCTGTCCCAACTGTGGTGGTGAATTCGTCGCTCGACCTCGACGCCCCAGCCACAAGCTGGCTGCAAACCCTCCTTCCACCCAGCGTGTGTTTAAGCCGGGCGGTTGCGCGCAAGCCGCACCGTGAGCGCATCGGGTACGCTCCACCTCTTGGTAGGACCTGTCGGAGCCGGAAAGAGCACCTTTGCGCGACGACAAATTGCCGGCCGTCCGGCTCTCCATCTCGATGTGGATAGCTCGATGGTGCGACTGTTTGGCGATGATCTGCGTCCGACCGAAGGGGTGATGGTTTGGTACTTGGAGCGCCGCGAGCGCTGCCGGGGGCTGCTGTGGGATGTGGCGCTGGGTGCGTTGCGCTGCGGGGCGGACGTGTACCTGGAGCTGGGTCTGGTGCGCCGAGCGGAACGCGAGGACTACTTCGAGCGCGCCCGGCACGAAGAGTTGGAGTTCATCGTCCATGTGCTGGACGCGCCTAGATCGGTGCGTCGCGACCGAGTCGTGGTGCGGAACGCATCAGCGGCACAGCACGTGCAGAAGGTGCCGCTCGAGTTCTTTGAATTGGCCTCGGACGCATGGGAACCCGTGCTGGAAGATGAGCGCGCGCGTTGGCCTGTGGTGGATGACTAGCGGATTTCGGGCAGCTCACTCGCCGTCCGCGCGGCGCCAGCGGGTGAGGCGGCGGGGCCACACAGCCTTTTCGAAATCGGGCTGGTCCAAAAGGACGGAGCGACAGGTCAACTTGACGAGCTGGGTGGTGAAGCTGCTGAGCCAATCGGGCAGCTCGTCTGCCTCGAGCGTGACCGTGGGGACTTTGGCGCCAGAAGGCGGCGCCTGGATCGTCACGGTGCCGGTGACCTTGGTTGAACCGATGAACCAACGCGCGCTGTACGTGCAGTGGGTCGCGTCCGTCTGGTCGGTGACGAGCCGCAGCTCGACCCGGCCGCCATGTTCCGTCACAGCGGGCTCCGCCAGAGCGCTCTCTGGGTCGTGATCTGTGGGATCAGAAGAACTCATGAGGTCGGGGCGATGAGCAGGGATTGCAGATCTACGCCTTGGGACTTGAGCGCGGCATTTTGCAGCTCAGTCAGGCGGGTGATGCCGGTCAGGCCCAGGTCGATCATTTGATCGATGGTGCTTCGCGGTACGGCGCGGCCTTCGGCCGTGCCCTGCACCTCGACCACGTCCAATTGGGCGGTGGCGACCAGGTTGAGATCGACGCGGGCGATGGAGTCCTCTGCGTAACACAGGTCGAGCGCCAGCTCGCCCTCCACGTGTCCCACGCTGATGGCCGCAATCTGATCGACCAGCACCGGCTTGGTCAAGCGTCCGTCGCGCCTGAGTCGATCCAGCGCCAGGGCGAGCGCAATGAAGCCGCCGCTGATGGACGCCGTGCGTGTCCCACCGTCCGCTTCCAGCACGTCACAGTCGACGGTGACGGACCGCTCACCCAAGGCGCCCAAATCGATGGACGCGCGCAGACTGCGGCCGATCAAACGTTGGATCTCCCGAGTGCGCCCACCCAAAGGCCGCTCCCGACCGTCCCGTTTCTCTCTACGTACGGGATTGGAGCGTGGATGCATTTGGTACTCGGCGGTGATCCAGCCTTTGCCTTTGCCCTTCATCCAATCCGGAACGCTGTCTTCAATGGACGCCGTGCACAGCACGCGCGTATTGCCGCAGCGATAAAGCACCGACCCCTCAGCCATGGTGTGGAAGCCACAGATGATCTCGACGGGACGAATATTAGTGAGTGGAATGTTATTACGGCGCTGGGACATGAAATGCTTGCTGTGAATGTCAGCTGCTTTGGCGGGCGAGCTCCAATGAGCACGGCCAAGCTCAGACAACTGCGGCTTGGGGTAGCTGATTTTGCGTGCCGCCGCGAGGGGACAGGCCGGGGAGGACGATAGCGCCGCGGCGCACAGCCAAGAGCAAGGCGCCGACGTGCAGAGCGTGCACCATTTCGCTGATGATTTGCTCAAATTCCGCGAGCGGTCGCAGCACCACGCTCATGTCTTCGGTCGGGTCGAGGGCACGCGCCTTGGTGGGGACAGCGTTGCGCGCCACGCCAAAATGCGCCCACTGCTCGTGACGGGATGGCTCTGGGCGGATCGTCCACAGCGGCTCCACAATCGGGGCCGAATAACCCGTCTCCTCCTCCAATTCACGCAGTGCGGCCACCATGGGTGCTTCGTTGGGTTCGATGACGCCGGCGGGCAGTTCTAGCGACAGGCCCGCGTGGGCGTGCCGATATTGCTGCACGAGGACCAATTCGTTGTGCTCGGTGACCGCGATCGTGGCGGCCCACGACGGGCTCTTGATGAGGTGAAAATTGGGGATGGAGGCGCCGCTCGGGAGAGTGACGTGTTGGGTGACCACGCCCAGGTATTTGTCCTGAAACAGCTCAGTTTCTGCGATCACGCGCCATGCGCCTTTTGCCATGCCCCGAGCCTAGGCATCTGCCGCGCATTGTCGAGCCTGGCTGGGGGTGGTCCACGTGCGCAGCAGCGAGCCAGTGACAGCTTCCGTTAGAATCTGGCGATGCCCGCAAATGCTCAGTAGTGTAGCGGCGATGGAACGTACCGGGCGAGGGATGTGGGGTTTGATCGCGGCGGCGGTGATCGTCGTGGGTTGTAAGAGCGAGGGCGAGAAAGCCTGTGAACAGTTGGTGAAGGCGACGGAGGTGACCCTCTTGTCGATGAACCCAACGAACCAAGCGAGCGTCGCTGGCACGCTGTCTGAGTTGAAGAAGACGCTCTTGGCTTGTGAGGCGGTCAAGAGCAAGGAGGTGCCCGAGATCAAGGCGGCGATTGCCAACGTGGAGCGGCATTTAGCCCGGGTCGAGAAGGGCGAAGTCAAAGCCCCGCCCCCGCCGCCCGGACTGGATGACTTGGCCCGGCTAGAAAAAGACGGTGATCCAGACTGCCCCAAGGGACAAGGCTACCAGCACCCCGTGCTCAAGAAGTACATCAGGTGCAAGGGGCCGGTGATGGTGGAGCGCAGCTACGCTGAGGTCAAAGCGTACTTTGCCAAACACCACATCCCCGGTGCGGCCAAAGACGCGATGTTGCGCGGCGAACAGGCCGGGGTGATCTACACCTTCACGTTCGATCAAGCCGGCAGCACGTCGGCGCCCGTCTGCCTCCGCATCGAAGCGCCCAAGGACAAGAAAGCCAACGAGCTCATCGCATTTGCGACCAACATTGACCCCGCAAAAATCGACCCCACGCAGCCCGTCTCCTTCCGACAGGAGAAGATCCCGGTTGATGTGAAGCAACAGGGGACTCTTCAAGTCATCACGCTGGGTGACTGCAGCAAGACCACCCCCATGCTGCAGCGGCTACCCGCAGCGGCACCTGCGGACAGCGCCGTAGATGCGGCCGCGCAGCCTGCACAGGCCGTCAGCGCTTCACCAGAAGCTCCGCCCACCGCTGCACACTGAACGGCGGGCCGAAGACACGGCGACAGGCGTGCGACATCTGCACGCCCGCACCGTCTACCGCTCCGCGAGTGCCGGCGTTACAAACTCGTCATGGCAAGGATTGATGATCTGGTGAGGTTTGTTGGCCTGCGGGTCGACGGGGGACAACCTGAGGTGGATCGCGTTGCGCTGCACCGCAGCATTGTCGTCAAGCTGGCGGCGCAGGGTTACGACGTTCCACGCGTGGACGCCGAAGCGAGCATCGTGCAGTTGGCGGGCGATTTGTTTCAGCGTTACGCGGAACAGTCTCGTTTGCTCAGTGGACATTTGCCGCCGCCGGACGCGCGGATCCAGGCATTTTTAGAGGACATGTTGCGGCCGACCGGTGAGCTGCCCGTGCTCCCTGACCACACGCTGGTTGTGGATCATTATGGCCTTGCGCGCGAGTTGTCGCTGCCTGAGCAGCGCAACGAGTTTCACAACGACGAGGTGTCCAGCTACCGCTTGAACAACGGCGTACTGCACAATCCCATCAACGATCGACGCACCACCAAGGGCGTGTTTCACGTCGCCGACGCCGGGTTACCCGTTCCGGCGGACAAAGTGGCGGTACCGCTGATCGCGTACGCGCGCCTGCTCAAGGCAGCGCTCGCTCCGCCGCGCGATCTCTTGGCGTTACCCTTCACCGCGGGTTGGGAAAAGCCGGTGGAGACCATGGTGTCGTTGCTCTTGCGGCCTCTGGTCGCGCCCGAGGTGCCCGGCATCCGCCCGGAAAAGCGCATGGAAGTGCGGTTTTTTGCTCCCGGCGGCTTGGTGTCGAATCTTGATTTTGTCGAGAGCATTTTTGGCAATGCCGGCGATCCGCACTTGCCGCAGAACGACGCGGCGCTCGATGCCGAGCATTGGACGGGTCACACCGGTTGTGTGATTTTAGCGCCCCACCTGCGGAGCCTGTACAAAAAGGATCTGGGGCTCCCTCACATCGATCAGGCGACGGCTCGCCAGAAGGAGCAGGGCATGTGTTGGGCGGAGCCGCACGAGCGCTACAACGGAGGTCAGCCGTTCAAGATCACGCTGCGCGATCAACGCGGCATCATGGTCACCATCTTGGCCGACAACTATTTTGGCTACTGCAAAAAGGAGGTCAAAACGCAGATTGGCCTGTCCGCCAACTTGTACGGGCTTGCCGAAGAAGAGCATTCGGGCGGCGCCTTGGCGTTTTCCACCTACAATTTGGGGAGCCACTTCATCCCCGACCCGCGCTTCATCGGCGGCGACTATCGCTATGCAGACGCGCTCAAGCTGCTCGGCGACAGTGTCATCGTGCACGAGCAGGGCTACGCCACCGACCGACGCTTCCCCCACATTCACGTGTTGCCCGAGGACATGGCGGTGGACTTGGCCAAGCAAGAGGCCAGCTGGGTCACGCGCGGCCAGACGCAGACGCTGCGGGTGTTGCCCGGGCACGTGTATGTGCACCCCAGCGGTTACAAGGTGCGGCTGCAGGCGGTGGGGGACACGTGGTGCTTGGTCGGGACGGTCGCCGAGGGCACGTTCTGTCACAAGCCTTGCACGGTCTCCGGCGGCGGAAAGAGTGAGATTTCCAAGAGCCTAAGCGACGCCGTGATCGTGGGGCCCATCTACATTGGTGATTACGACCACGACATGGTTTTGGTGGAGCAGATCATCAGCCGCGACTACTCAGGCTGCATCCTGCCGGAGCTGCGCTCTGGCCAAAAGGACGCGGGACGCGCCGTGCTCTCCAAAGAGCGCTCCTTGGGCTCAGTCGTCAAATTGCTCACAAGAAGCTCACAGTTGTACACGCCCGAGCACAATCAATTCGTGGCGGCCATCCCCAACCATGTGCGCGCCATCGTGTTCGCGATCAAGCAATTTCATCGGCCCAATTGGGGCACAGAATGGCGCAAGCGCTTTTCGGTCGACATCGTCAACGGCGCGCCCGGTCATGAGTTGAAGCTCGACGGCCGCAAACTGGTGGGCTCCTACTTGCGCGTGGGACTGTGGAAGAACGGCGCGTGGCGCACCTACAAACTGCGGCAAGATTTCGTCGCCGCTGACAAGGTGCAAATGGAGGACGACATCACGGCCAGCACCGTGGTGCCGGCGCGTGAGTTGCGTGGTTTGCCCGCGGAGTACGCGGCGCATCCCAGCCTCAAGATCGCTGAGAATTGTGAGTACCGACTCTTTCAACGTCCGGACGACGCCATCCACCCTGGGTTCGACCAGCAAACGGAGCTGGACATGGCCCAGCCAGGCTTGTTCGTGTCCAACTTTCAGCCGCTGTCCGCAGCTGACATGCGCGATTTGACCGAGCAAGTGCAGCTGTTTCACGCCTTCACAGCGCCGATGCGTGAGCACATGCGGGCGGCGGCCCAGGGCGAGCGCAGCAACGTGTGTTCGGCCAAACCGAGGCTGGTGGGTGGTAAACCCAGCAAGAACCCTCGCTACTTGCAGGTGCGTCCCGACGTGGCCGCCCCCGCGGGTCGCTACTTGGCCGAGCTCGGGGCTCGTTTGTACCGCCGTGTCGCGGTGGACCAGCCCTGCGTCTTTCCGGTGATCGCAGTGCTGAGCGGGCGGCGCAACAACCCGCCCGACGAGATGGACGGCAAACGCATTCGCCCACTGTGCGTGTACAATCCCATTCACTACCAAGAGCTGCCGGAGCTGTTCATGGATTACGTGTGCTCGGTGACGGGCAAGTCGCCCAGCACGACGGGCGCAGGCTCGGAGGGTGCGCTCACCAAGGGGCCGTTCAACGCCATTTTTGCCACGGCCGATCTCAACAACGCGCTGGTGTCGATGATCCTGACTGGCTACGGCGGGTTCAGCACGGCGGCGGGCTGGATTGGTCCGGATTGTCGTGTGGACCATGACATCAGCCTGCTGATCCCGGAGATCTGGTGCCGTCTCTTTCCCGAGGAGCGTGACGCGCGCGCGATGATCGACAAGGGCGACTTGGAGAAGCTCGATGACTTTGAATACGAGGGCAAGACGGTGCTCGCCAGCCGGCTGGGCTACCGCATCACCGAGCGCTTCGTGCGCGCGTATTTTGGTCGTGTATTCGACAACCCCGTGGCGGTGCTCACGGACGAAATCCTCAAACCTGAAACCCAAGACCTTGCGACCTTCGTGGACGGCGTGAACAATTTGGTCGATGCCCAGCAGAAATCTGCGCTCGCCTACTTCAAGGATGGCAGCATCCAGCACGCGTGCCCGCCGCTCAAGGCAGTGCTCCACGTGATGGCGTACGGCCACTACGAAGGTAAATCCATCACCGATCCTGAGCTACGCGCGCTGTTCACGCGCGAAGCGTTGCTCAGCAGCGAGTGGTACAAGACCCGCCTATCCATCAAACAAGAACGCGAAGTAGCGCTGTGGACTCGACACGTGGCGGCGCTGCAAGAGTTCCTGGCGCGCCCGGGTTATCAGGCAGAAGCGGCGCGTCTGCACATTGTCGCGCGCTTGCTCGCGGCCCAGGCCGAGCTGGAGCGGGTGAGTGGCGCCCGGTACTTGGAAGAGCTGGAGGGCACGCTCGGTGCGGATCCCATCTTGGTTCAGGATGCCCAGCAGGCGACGCGCTCCGACGCCAAACCGGGCGAACTTCGTGCGCTCAACTGAACATCCTCGGAGCGGCGCGTCCCCCGGTCTGTATCCTCGCCGGCCCGGATGGCTTGCTGGGGGCCAAGCCGCGTGTTACCGGCCCCTGCGTGTGGCGTACAGTCGCGAGACCTAATGCACGCAGCCCCCAAGCGGCGCCGCGTGCTTGGATGAGCTTCTTGCTCGTCCTGGGGCTCGCCGTGGTCTACCTGGCCAGCTCCCTCGGCACGCTCGCGCACTTTCTGGTGGTGGAGCACGTGCGCTGTCTGGAGCACGGGGAGTGGCTCCACGCGAGCGAGCTCAGCGCTCATTTGCGCGGCCACCAAGCCCAGACGGCGCGCGCGGGCGATCGCAGCGAGGGACGCCTGGCCTGGGCTGGGTCGCAGCGGCCCAGCGTCGTGCAGTCCGACGGGGACGAGACGCCTGCTCGCCATGAGCATTGCGGCCAAACGGTGGAGATCCGCACCCACCACGATCTTGGGCGTGAGGTGACGTTGCCGTCCCTTGGGGCGGCGCGCGTGCTCGTCGCGAGCGTGGCTGTGCCGCGGCAGTTGCTGCGCGTGCTACCCGTCTACGCGTACGCCCCCAAGACCTCGCCCCCGGACGTTCTCGTCACGATCGAAGTCTGAATCGGGGCGCGTGGTCACGAGCGCTCCCGCCTAGCGTGCGCGTCCCTTTGCTCGTGGATGCGTGCTGGGCACTCGAGTGCGCGACTTGTGCAGCGCGCGGAGCTGTAAGTTTGCCTTGGGGCAAACGGTGCGGCCGAGCCACTGTGCACGCTCTTGCGCGAAGAACTGCAATTTTTTTGTCGATGAAATTTGAGGTGAAGATGCACCTGCTGTCCAAGCGTGGGCGCGCCGCCGTGTGGCTCGCACCGTTGTCTGTATTATTTGTTCGATCTGCGGGGGCCGAGGAGGTCGCCCCCACCACTCCCCCGCCCAGTGAGGCCCGCGCGGCGCGCGCCGCCACCCTGGAGTTGCCCGGTCTCCTCACGCGCACAGACCCTGTCTATCCGACGGGGCAGACCGAGCGCGGCGTGGTGCAAG
>Ga0315910_10001503_pt1 | contig 21287 bp, 21 predicted proteins | sample EdamamesoilMG_FD_204470 | JGI IMG/M metagenome (GOLD analysis project Ga0315910, IMG submission 204470) | Garden soil microbial communities collected in Santa Monica, California, United States - Edamame soil | ecosystem: Environmental > Terrestrial > Soil > Garden | place: USA: California...
GTGCTGAGGCGCGTCTGGGGCCGTCCGCGGGTAGGAGCGAGGCCGAAGCTGTGTCGGGCACACTGCGAGCGCCGAGCGACACAGCCGTGGGCGGTCCCAGGCGTGCATCAGCGCGTGGAATCAAACTTGTCGGCGCTCTAGGCGCGGCTGAGGAGCGGCGAGCGAGCGAAGGGCGAACGCGCGGGAGGTGCCACGAGCCCCGCGGCCGCGACCCCGGCTGCGAACTCGCCCTCGAGGCCCAACCCGGGCAAGGTCAGGCGCGACGCGAGGTAGAGCGACTTGATCCCCGACTGATAGGGCAGGACCCCGACGCCGAGCGTGGGCGGGCCGTTGAAGTGGTAGATCGCCTCCATCGGCTGGGCGATGCCGATGGAGCTACGAAGGTCGTGCCGTGGGGCCCCGCGACCGTCCATCGCCTCGCGTCCGTCGTGGGGCGAGTGCATCCACCGGATGTGCGGGCGGCAGAACGGTAAGATGCCCCGCTCGTCGAGTTCGTCGAGCGTGTGCTCCCGCAAGCGCTGCAGCGGCGCCTGCGCGGGGATGATGCGTTCGATGGACACCCGCCGTGTGCCCTCGGTGCTGCCGGGCTCCAGGCGCAGGAACGTGCGGTCGAGCCCAATTGGGGCCTTCCGTGAGTCGCCCTCGCCTTGCCGGGGAAGGCAGAGGACCATCCCCGCGAGGGCGGGGGACAGCCCTTCCTCTAGAATCTCGAGGTGCATCACGTAGCGGTAGGCGACCGCTTCGATGGCCGCGATGGTCGCGAGCAGCGCGCGAGGGGCTTGCTCGGGGGCCAACACGCCGTCGAACAAGCGCTTGGGATCCGTCGCGACGATCAGATGATCGCATCCGTACCGATCGCGCTTCCCGAGCAGCGACACCCCCGTGACGCGGCCGCGTTTGAGCAACAACTCTCCGACGCGGAGCTCGGGCTTCACCTCTCCCGAATGCAGACCGATGCGTTGGAGCAAGAGCTCGCGGACCCGCACCTGCCCACGTGGCAGGTCCTCGGGGCCAAGCCCCCATAGGGCGCCGAGCCGGAGGCTCGCGGCTTTTCCGAGCTGCTGCGGGTTGAGATGCAGCAGCCACGGCTCGAACGCGCGCGTGGCTTCGCGGAGCGGGTGCGTGGGGGGCAGGGGGCCGAGCTCGTCGGTCTCGGGTCCTGGGAGCTGACTTGCGACGCGGGCGAGGAACCGGCGCCCCCAAAAGCCATCGGCGACGAGCCCATTGTCGGTCGAGAGCAACTGATCGAGCACGTCGCCCACCGCGTCGCGCCAGCCGGCCTGGTGCGCGAGGGCGTCCCCGATGAGATCCTCGGGCCACTCCCGCCCGAGCTCGGCGCTGCGATTGGCTTCCGCAGGTTCGAAATCGAGGCGTTGTTCCGGCAGCACCCAATGGATGAGGCCGTCCACCGAGGCGTGTTGGCGCCGCACTTGCTGCAGCAACCCGAGCTCTTGGAACACGCGACGCACCGGGGGGGTCCCCATGTGGACCACGGGCGCCGTGCGGAGCGACAAAGGCTGTCCGCCCAGCCGATAGGTCCCCTCGGCCGATCCGTGCGGGATCACGAGGACACGGCGACCCCGGCGAGCGACGAGCGCGGCGGCGACCAGGCCCGAGATGTCCGAACCCAGCACGATGAGGTCGTAGTGGTTCGTCGTCGATCCCACTAGGCCTCGACAAACTCGACCGCGGGGCCGCGGCGTTCGACGATGGAACCGACCAGCAGACTCGGCTGGCCCGTGGCCTCGAGCGCCGCTTGGACCTCGCCGCTCCGCTCCCGCGCGACGTAGAGCAGCATCCCGACGCCCATGTTGAAGGTGCGCCGCATCTCCGGGAGCGGCACACCCGCGCCGGCGATCGCAGAGAACACCGCGGGGATGGGGAGGCTCCGGAGATCGAGGCGCACGGCCATGTCGTCGCCGACACCGCGCGGCGGGTTCTCGAGCAGACCTCCTCCCGTGATGTGGGCGGCCGCGTGTACGGCATCCCCGAGCGCCCCCACGGCGAGCAGCGGCTGCACATAGATCGCCGTGGGCGTGAGGAGGACTTCGCCCACCGACTGACCGTCGGCGCCCGGCAGCGGCGCGTCCAGCTGCAGGTCCGCGTACGCGGGATCGAGCAGGGCTTTGCGCGCGAGGCTGTAGCCGTTGCTGTGCAGGCCGGTGGAGGGGAGGGCGATCACGGCATCGCCGATGCGGGTGCGGTGCGGGCCCCAAGCGGCACGCCGTTCGACGACGCCCACCGCGAACGCCGCGAGGTCGTAGTGGCCGTCGGCGTACATGCCTGGCAACTCCGCGGTCTCGCCCCCGAGCAGCGCACAGCTCGAACGCACGCAGCCTTCGACGATTCCGGACACGATCGCCTCGACCTCCCCGGGATCGAGGCGTCCCGACGCGATGTAGTCCAGCACGAACAACGGCCGGGCTCCGGTACAGACGAGGTCGTTGACGTTCATCGCCACGAGGTCGATGCCCACCGTGTCGTGGCGGCCGAGCGCGATCGCGATGAGCAGCTTGGTCCCGACCCCGTCGGTGCACGACACGAGCACTGGCGCTTCCATGCCGCCGGGCAGGGCCATCATTCCTGCGAACCCGCCGAGCTCGTCGATCTGGCCCGGCTGACGGGTACGACCGACGAGCGCGCGAATCCGCCGCACGGCCTCGTTGCCGGCGTCGATGTCGACTCCGGCGGAGCGGTAGGTCAAGGGCCCAACGTCGCGAGGCGCAACCATGCGGGATCCGATACCAGAGTGCCCCGCCACCCGTCCAACGCCCCAAGCGGTGGAGTCCGCGCACGACGGCGAGGAAGCCATTCCCGCGCAGGCCAGACTTGCGGTAGAAGGGGCCCCAGATGGCCTGGTGGCGCCGCAAGAAGGAACCCCTCGAGAAGCATTCGGCCGAGGACAAGGTCTCGGTCCCCAAGGGCCTGTGGTCGAAATGCGAGTCGTGCGGCGAGATCTCGTACACGGACGAGTTGATCCAGAACCTGCGGGTTTGCCCGCTCTGCGGGCATCACGCCCCGATGCCCACGCTCGAGCGGATCGCGGCGACCGTGGACCCGGGGACCTGGGAAGAACGAGACGGCGACCTCCGCTCCGGGGATCCGCTGGGCTTCCATGACCAGCAGGCGTATCGGACGCGCTTGAACAAGGCGCTGGCGCAGAGTGCCCTCGGCGACGCGTTCATCGGTGGCCTCGGATCCGTCGCCGGGATCCCGGCGAGCCTCGGGTTTTTCGCGTTCGAGTTCATGGGAGGCTCCATGGGCTCGGTCGTGGGGGAGAAGATCGCGCGGGTGTTCGAGCGCGCGGTCGAGCTGTCGCGCCCGGCCGTGATCTTCTCGGCCTCCGGAGGCGCACGCATGCAGGAGGGGGTGCTCTCGCTGATGCAGATGGCCAAGACCTCGGCCGCGCGGGCGCGCCTGCGCGAGGCTGGGGTTCCCTATATCTCGGTCCTGCTCCACCCGACGACGGGGGGCGTCGCCGCGAGCTTCTCCATGCTCGGCGACATCATCGTGGCCGAGCCGGGCGCCCAGGTCGGCTTCGCGGGACCCCGGGTCATCCAGCAGACGATCGGCCAGGAGCTCCCCAAAGGGTTCCAGCGCGCCGAGTTCTTGCTCGATCACGGCATCATCGACCGGATCGTCCCACGCCTCGAGCTCCGTGAGCAGCTCGGCTTGATGCTCGGCCTCCTCGGCAACGTCACGCCCGCGGCCGCCGAATGACGCTGGAGAGCCTGTTCGACCGGCGAGCCCTGGGGATCCGCCTGGAACTGGAAACGCTCGGCCGCGTCCACGGGGCGCTCGGATCGCCCGGCGCCGGGATCCCGGCGCTCCACATCGTGGGCACGAACGGCAAAGGATCGATCGCGGCGATGGCCGGTCATGCCTTGCGAGGCCACGGCTACCGCGTGGGGCTGTACACGAGTCCGCACTTGCAGCGGGTCACCGAGCGGGTGCGGGTGGATGGCGTGGAGCTCGAGCGAGGTGCGTTGGAGGCGGCCGTCGGTCGCGTCCTCGCGCATGAAACCCCCGACCTTCCGCGCCCGCTCTCGTTTTTCGAGGTCCTCACCCTGGCCGCGCTGTGCGTGTTCGAGGACGCGCGCGTCGAGGTGCTCGTTGCCGAGGCGGGGATGGGGGGCCGGTGGGACGCCACGCGCTGCGTGTCTGCGCGGGCGGTCGCGGTGGCCAGCATCGGTATGGATCACGAGGCGTGGCTCGGGTCCACGCTCGCCGCGATCGCGGCCGAGAAGGCCGCGGTGTTCAGGAGAGATATCCCAGTCATCTCGGGACCTCAGGAGCCCGAAGTTCAAGCTGTTCTGGAAGGCTCCGCGAACGCGGTGGGCGCTCCGTTGCGATGGGTCGAGCCCTTGGTGGCGGCGCCGGACGGCTTGCCGGGTGGGTTCCAGCGCACCAACGCCGCCGTCGCGCTGGCGGCCGCGCGTTGCTTCGCCCCCCAGCTGCAGGCGTCGGCTCTCGACGGCACCCGCTGGCCGGGTCGCCTCGAGCGGCACGCCGAGGGCGGGGGCACCCTCGTCTTCGACGTGGCGCACAACGTTCCGGGCGCGCGTGCGCTCCGCGACGCGACGATCGGCGAAGGCCCGTGGGTGGTCGTCGCAGGCTGCCAGGCCGACAAAGACTCCGCTGGGATCGTGGCTGCACTCGCGGACCTCGGGTCGCTTTGGTGGGTGGAGCTCGAGGGCGGGGCGCCGGCCCCCAACGCTGCGGCGCGCACATTCGCGAGCCCCGAGGATGCGGCGCTGGCCGAGGCCATCGAGGCCGCCCTCGCCGAAGGTCTGCGTGTCTTGATCTGTGGGTCGCATCGGCTCGTGGGGGCGGCCCGTACTCGTTGGCTCGGGGGGTCGTTTGGGGACGGCGATCCTTCGGATCCCCGACGCTGACCGACGCCGATGCGCTCGAGTTTTGGCGACCTGGATGGAGGTCGGTAGACTTGGGACATGCTTGGGCCCCACGTGACGTTCCCGCTGATCGCGGCTCTCATGGCGCAAGCGCCAGGTCCCCCGCCGAGTAATCCACCGCCGCGGCCACCCTCGACCCAGACGGCTCCGCCGCCGCCCACGGCGGCCCCGGCCGCTGGAGCCCCGAGCGTGCGGCCACCTGCGGATGCACTCCCACCTCCGCGCGCAGAGGCGGCGCCCGCCGTAGCGGCTCCAGCCGCCGCTACGGAGCCGGAGACGGAGGAACGGCCCGAGGACCTCTCCGAGGCCTGGAACTTTGCGAACCGCAGCGCCCCGGCGCCGCGCTACGTCCGAGAGACCGACGGCGGGGTGATCTACGGACCCAACCCGGTCGGCTTCTACTCGGGCGTTTCGGTCGAGGGCAACCAAGTGCCTCCGCAGGCCCCTGCTGCGACGGGGACCAAGCCTGCCTTGCTGACCTGGACGGGCTTCGAGCGGGGGAAGGCGAGCTCGCGCGTCTTTTTCCAGCTCAACGCCGGCGCCGCCCATGACCTCAAGCAGCAGGGGAAGACCGTCGTCTTGCGGCTCAAGAACACGCGGATCCATGGTCGCAACAACCGTCGTCCGCTCGACCTCCGCTACTTCAAAACCCCCGTCGAGACGGTTCGGGTCGCGCAACGCGGAAAGGACACCGTGGTCACGGTGGCGCTCAAGCGCGACGCGACCCCGGCGATCTCTACCAAGCCCTCGGGGATGGGCTACCTCCTGCTCGTGCTCGAGTTCGCCGACGCGTCGCCCTAGCGGGCGCGCGCGGGGGCTTGCTCGCCGCCATTGCGGTCGTGCACGGCTTGCCAGAGGGCAATGCAGAGGGCCGTGGTGGCCGCGACCGCACCCGTGAAGACCATGCCCGTGGCCGCGCTGCTCATCGCCACGAAGGCTGCGAGCCCCACCCATTTGTAACGGAGCGCACGGTCGATCCGCGCGCTCCGCACGAGGCCGGCCACCACGAGCGCGAGCTGAGCTTCGGCTTCCGGATCCATGGGCTGCGCCTGGAGGCGGGCTGGAAGGTAGGCGTGGTTTTGCCAGAGGAGCCGGCTGGCGAGACCGTGGAGCCTTTGGAGCTCGACATCCGCGTTGGCGTCCGTCGCTAGCAGCACCGGGAGCGCATGCGTACGAATCGCCGGGATGTACACGCGGGCGCGGGAGAGGCTCGTCACGGCCTCCGCGAGGAACGCCCGACTCTGCTGCGCCCGGCGGAGCTTGTCTCCCCGGTCATCGTCATCCCCGGCCAGGATGAGGAGTGCCATGCACAACGCATCGCTCGCAGCCTCGAGATGCCCCCGCGCCGCGGCAGAGACGCCCTGGTCGGAGCCGTGCTCGTTGCGGTACGCATCGCGTTGAAGAAGGATGGCAGCCGACATTCATTTCGAATTGTAGAGCGCGGCGTCGAGCCTGCCAGTCACACGTTGGATTTATCGAGCGGGCGACTTCTGCCCTCCAGGACTACCCAAAGCTACGGCCCAAAGCTTCGGCCCATACTACGGGCGGGTGGGTTCCGTAGGGGAACCCCGCTCCCTGCGTTTGGCGTCCTGCCAAAACCGCTCCAACTCTTCGAGCGGCGTCGAAGCAGGTTCGATCCCGGCGCTCTCGCAGCAGGCGAGCACGTGGCCGAACCGCGACTCGAACTTCGCGTTTGCGCGCCGCAGAGCTTCCTCTGCATCGAGGTTCAACTTTTGCCCGATTCGGACCAATACGAAGAGGAGGTCGCCGTATTCGTCCTCCAGCGCGCGAGGATCGCCGCGCTCGCGGGCTTCCTCGAACTCGGCCCATTCCTCGCGCCATTTCGCGAGGGCTCCATCGATCGTCGGCCAATCGAATCCCAGCGCGGCGGCTTTCTGTTGGAGCCTCCATGCACGCACCAAGGCGGGCAAAGAGCGTGGAACGCCCAGTGGGGGGTTCGAGGCCTCAGCTTGGGGCTTCTCCTGTCGCTTGATGGCCTCCCACTGCGACGCGACGTCTTCGGCCGACACGGGATGGGCTTGGCCCGACGGCGCGAACACGTGAGGGTGCCGACGGATCATCTTGTCGCGGATGCCCGCGATGACGTCCTCGAGATCGAAGGCGCCTTCGCGTTCCCGCAACGCGGACTGGAACACGATCTGAAACAGAAGGTCGCCGAGCTCCGCCCGATGGTGCTCGGGCTCGTGCATGGCCTCGAGCACCTCGTGCGCCTCTTCGAGCAAGTAGGGACGCAACGTGTCGAGCGTCTGCTCGCGATCCCATGGGCAACCCTGCGGGGAAAGCAGGCGCCGCATGAGCTCGCGCAGGCCGGCGAGGCCGTCGGGGAGACCGAGCTCGCGGTGACGTGGGATCGCGCCGGGGTCCACCCCCTCGTTCGGTTCACGTGCTACGGTCACTGGACCATCTGCGTGGTACCACGTTGGCCCTCGCTTTTCCCTCTTCTTCGCCCTGCATCTCCAGGCCGCATTGACCGCTTCCAGAAAACTCACCTTCGATGAGCGCGAGCCCCTCCAGCTGATGCTCGACGCGGTGGCCAAACACATGAGCGCCCTGGAACGCGCGACGTCCACGGCGATCCACGTCCGCGGTAACGTCGTCACGATCGACGAGGGCGAGGAGGGGGGCGAAGGCGATCTCGTCGAACGCCTGCTGCGAGAGCTCTACGCGCTGGCACGTCGTGGGCGCCGGTTCCATCCCGGGGATGTCCTGCGGGCCCTCGAACTGCTGAGGTCGGATCCGGAGGCCAAGCTCGGGACCGTATTCGAGGACACGGTGCTCATCAAACCGTCCGATGGGCGGCCCATCGTGCCGCGCAGTCTGGCGCAGAAGCGCTACGTCGATTACATGCGGCACCACGCGCTCTCGTTCGGGGTCGGCCCGGCGGGGACGGGGAAGACCTACTTGGCGATCGCGGCCGGCGTTCGGCGCCTGCTCGATCGCGAGGTCCGTCGCATCGTCCTCTCGCGTCCCGCCATCGAGGCCGGGGAGCACCTCGGGTTCTTGCCCGGAACGCTGGAAGAGAAGATTTCGCCGTACCTTCGTCCCCTCTACGACGCGCTCCACGACATGCTGGAAGCCGAAAAAGTCGCGCGCATGATCGAACAGGACGTCATCGAGATCGCTCCGCTCGCGTACATGCGCGGCCGCACCCTCAGCGACGCGTTCGTCATTCTGGACGAAGCCCAAAACACGACCCGCGAGCAGATGAAGATGTTCCTGACCCGGATTGGCCATGGCACCCGGGTGGTCGTGACCGGCGATCCCTCGCAGGTCGATCTCCCGGGTGGTCAACGCAGCGGGCTTGGCCACGCGCTGCGTGTCCTCCACGGCGTGGGCGGCGTGGCGGTGTGCCGCTTCTCGGAGACCGACGTGATGCGTCACCCGCTGGTCCAGGCGATCGTCGAGGCGTACGAGCGCGATGCGCGGAAGCGCACGAATGCGCGAAGTGCGGCGCAGGGGAGCGCCCCAGACGCGGACGGAGCCTCCCCCAAATCCTGAGGCTGAACCCAAGCGGGGCCCCGCGCAAGCCGCACCATTGCTCGTCTTCGGGGCGGCGGCTATCTCCGACCCCGGCATGCCCCGTTCGTTTCCCACCCCAAGGCGTGAATTCCGTGCTCCCGTCCGCGATTCGGTCCTCGAGGTCATGGAGCGGGAGTTGGACCGCTCGATGGAAGGGCTGGCGATCCCCGGCAGTCCGCGACCGTACTGGATGCAGTACACGCTGCGACGGATCCACAGCTTGCGCGTGCGCGCTGCCTACGGCTCGTTGCTTCGCTCCCGCGAGAGCACGAGCGCATCGGTGTTCACCGACTGCCGGGTGGGCAGCCACAAGTTCGACAACGAAATGGATGGCGGCCTCGACGTGCGCGCCGACGAGCGCGAAAGCGCCGACTGGACCGAGGCACCCGACGACCTGAACCTGGCCGCGCTCCAAGTCACCCTTTGGAAACTCAGTCAGCTCAAATACGACGAAGCCTTGCAGGACTACTACGACCACCGCAAGGCGCTGGTCAGCGAGTACCTGCGCGACGAGGTCGACGCCTTTTCTCGGGAGCCCGCGCTCATCCACCGCGAAGAGCTGCACCAGCGCCCGTTCCCTCGGAAAGCCTGGGAGGCGACCGTGCGCGAGCTCTCCCGCCGCTTCCTGGATCGGCCCGACGTGCACGAGCCCTGCATCGCGATCTCGGCGGAGCGGGTCCATCGCTGGCTCGCCAACACGGATGGCACCCGCGTCGTGACCGAGGACATCTACGTCGAGCTCGAGATCTCGGGGTGGATCCTCACGGAAGACGGCGTCTACACGGAGGCCTCCCGCCAGCTCTATCTGCGTTCGCTCGACGAGGTTCCGCCCAAGGCCAAGATCGCCGCGTTGCTCGAGGACATGCTGCAGGATCTCGACGCGCTTCGCGATGCCGAGACGCCGGGGTCGTTCATCGGTCCGGCGCTCCTGGCGGGTCAAGCCGCCTCGACCCTGTTCCATGAGGCGATGGGACATCGGCTCGAAGGGGAGCGCCGGGTCGCGCGGGGGGAGACTCGGACGTTCGCCCACCGTGTGGGGAAGCGCGTGCTGCCGGAGGGTCTCGATGTCTACGACGACCCCTCGATGGCCAAATTCGGCGATCAATCCATCTGGGGAGGCTATCGCGTCGACGACCAAGGCGTGCTGGCGCAGCGGGCCGTCCTCGTCGAGAACGGGATCCTCCGCGGTTTCCTGCAGAGCCGCACCCCGACGCCGGAATCCAACCGCAGCAACGGGCACGGCCGACACGACGGCCTCCAGCCGGCGATGGCCCGGATGGCGAACTTCGTGGTCGAGGCGCGCGAGGGCTACGGCGAGACCTGGGAGGAGCTCGAGCGACAGTTGCTCGCGCTCGCCAAGGCTCAAGGGCGCTCCCACGCGATGGTGATCCTCTCGATGCACGCGGGGGAGACCTCGACCGCCGCGTACGACTTCCAGGCCTTCAAGGGCGAGCCCGCCGAGGTCTACTTGGTCGAGGTCGCGACGGGTCGCCGTCAACGGGTGCGCGACCTCGAGTTGATCGGCACGCCGCTCTCGGCCCTCCAGCGGATCGTCGCCTTCGGAGGCGAGCCTCAGGTCGATCAGGGCTACTGCTATGCGGAGAGCGGATCGATCCCGGTGAGCGGGATCTCGCCTGCGATCCTGCTTTCGGAGCTCGAGGCGCAGCAAGGCAGCACGACCGGCTTCCACGAACCGCTGCTCCCGCCGCCGTTCTCCGACGATGGATCCCGCGGACGGACGTCGGAGCTCCGCAAGCGCGGGCGCCGTAAGTCGAAGTGATCCCTGCGGACGACGGACGATCTTGCGCGGGTAGGCCCCAGGTGGACCGTCTGGGGCCACGGAAAACGCGGCAGTTCGCTTTCAGGTATGGTGCCGCACTTTCCCTACCGCACGGTTTCAATCGTGAGTCCTCCGCCCTCACGGTCCATGCCTCCCACCGAGCCCCAGCCGCCTCGCACCGCGCACCCGCCCCATGCCGAGGGGGGTGCACGCGGAGGAGACGGCCTCGTCGCCGCCAACGGACCAGACCTGCAGACGCTCGAGCGCGAGCTCGCGTTGGCGCGGGAGATCGTGTTCGATCTCCGCAATCCCGTGGGCGCCGCGCGGATGGCCGTGCAGATGCTCCACGGGCCGCTCCGGAAGCTCCTGACGCGGCTCGACGCGCGCGACCGCGTGACGGTCGAGTCGGTGTTGAGCGCGCTCGATACCTCCACCCAGGAGCTGTGCCAAGCGGTGGGCCGGCTCGGAACGAATCCCACGACGGGCCATCGGCGAAGTCCGCCCGCGGCCCGCAAGACGCCGCCTGCGGCTCCCGGAGCCGCCTCGGCCGGGGCCTCCCCGCAACCCGCTGCGGCGGCTCGTCCTACGCCCGCGCCCGCGCCGGGGCCAGCTCCCGCGCCCGCTGCGGTCGTCCCGCTGCCCACCCGACCTTCACCGCCTGCGGCACCTGCAGAGCGTGGCGTCGATGTGGACGAGCTGCTGTCCCGCCTGGAAGTGATGATGGTGACCCGCTCCGAGCTGCCGGCCTTGTTGGCCGTCTCTGGGGATGGCGAACTCCGGGTGGAGCTGCCTGGCCCGGACCTCCTGCGTGCGCTCGGCTACCTCGTCGACAACGCGCTCGAAGCCCTCGCGAAGACCAACCCTACGGGCGCGCCGTGGACCGTGGATGTTCGCGCGTACGCCGATCCGCAGGAGGTCTTGGGGGACGAGCTCGACGTCGTGATCGAGATCGCCGATCGGGGCGCCGGACCGTCCTCCGCGGTCCAGACGTGGCTCGTGGCTCCGCTCGGGGAGAGAGGCGCGCCGTCGCCCAAGCAGGATCACCCGCACGGCCGCGGCTTGCAGTTCACGCGCCGGCTGGTGGAACGCCACGGCGGGACCCTCCAGGTCGTCCGTCGCGGCGATCAGACGATCGCGCGCATACGCTTGCCCTCCGCGGCGAGCAGCAAAAAATGATAGAGCGTACGGCGTGTTGGGTGGTCCCCGCTTCCAACTCGCGCCCGAGGTTCGACGCCGGATCCCCGTCGCGGTCCAGCGTGCCTGGAGGCGTGCCGTTCAACGTGCAGCCCACCGGCTCTCCGTCTCGGGCGCGCGCCTGAACACGCTCGCGATCCGCGTCGTGGCCGACGCCGAGATGGCGAAGCTCCACCTCAAATACATGGGCAGCGACAAGCCGACGGACGTTCTGTCGTTCCCCGCCGCCGAAGTGCCCGGGGAGTCGGCCGCCGGCCTCGGCGATCTCGTCGTCGATTGGGACGCCGTCTGTCGCCAAGCGCGAGACGGCTCGCTCGCGGCCCAGCTGGACGAGGCGATCTCGCTCTGCGTGCACGGGCTCGCACATCTCCTCGGCCATGACCACGGGGGCCGCATGGAGGCGAGACGCATGCTCCGTGCCGAGCGGCGAGCCTCCCGGTCTGCGGGCCTCATCGCTCTCCAGCGCCCGTACGGCTGAGGGGCTGCAGGACGGTCTAGCCGGGTGCCCGGAGCTGTCGACCGGGCTCGCGTGGTTCGGCAGCCGAAGCTGCCGAAGGGGAAGGGTGCCAGAGGAGGGACTTGAACCCCCACGAGGAAACCTCGGCGGATTTTGAGTCCGCTGCGTCTACCGATTTCGCCACTCTGGCCGGGGGGCGAGGAGTTAGCACGCTTCTTCGCGGTCGCCAAGCCCCGCGATCGCGCCCTCCTCCTGCGCGGGGCTCTACGCGGGGCGCCCGGATGCCGCGCCCGCCTGGCGTGCGAAATAGACGATGTAGGCGTAGCAGGCCATCGTGGAGGCGAGGGCGGCAGAGAGCCCCCAGCCGTCGGCGACCGCTCCCACGCCCACGGGGATGAGCGCTCCGCCGACGATCCCCATGACGAGCAACCCCGCTCCGCGGCTCGTGTGCTCTCCGAGGCCCGCGATCGAGAGCGAGAAGATCGTGGAAAACATGATGGAGTTGGCGAGCCCGATGGCGAGCAGAGACCACATCGCCAAGGGCCCCCCGACCGCGACCGTGATGGCGATCAAGGCGATCGCGAGCAACGCGCTGAACGCGAGCACGCGCGCCGGGGAGATGACCTGTTGCACCGCCGCGCCGATGAAGCGACCGACCATGGCGGCGCCCCAATAGAGCGAGACGTAGAAGCCGGCCTCCGTCTCGGGCATGTTCGCGATCGTCGGGAGGCCGAGCAGCAGGACGATGAGGCTCCCGATCGCGACTTCGGCCCCGACGTAGAAGAAGATTGCACCGATCCCAAGCATCAGCGTCCGGTGCTGCAGGAGCGGGCCCGAGGTCTCGTCCGCTTCCCCGACGATGACCGGAAGCCGGACCTTCGCAAACACGACCGCGAGGATGGCGAGGGTCGCCGCGATCCCGAGGTACGGTCCCGCGACCGCGTGGGCGCGCTCGGCCGCGTCCGCGGAGCTCTCTTCGAGGATGAGCCAGGTCCCGAAGATCGGCCCCACGGTCGTCCCGAGCGAATTGAGCCCTTGCGTCAGGTTGAGGCGGCTCGCCGCGGTTTCGGGCGGTCCCAAGACCGTGACGTAGGGATTCGCCGCCACTTGGAGCACCGTGATGCCCATGGCCAGGATGAACAGCGCCGCCAAGAACACCGGGTACGAGAGCACGAGGCTCGCGGGGTAGAACAGGAGGGCGCCAAATCCCGTCACCGCGAGACCGACGACGATGCCCCACTGGTAGCCGATGCGCTCGACCAGCCAACCCGCGGGGAGGGAGCAAACGAAGTACGCGCCGAAGAACGCGAACTGGACCAGCATCGCTCGCGTCGTGGTGAGCTCGAAGACTCCCTTGAGGTGGGGAATGAGGATGTCGTTGAGGACGGTGATGAAGCCCCACATGAAGAAGAGCACCGTCAACAACGCGAGAGCGGGCCGAACCTTCGCCGAAGAGGACACGCGCGTAGTGTCGGGCAAAGCGCGCCGGATGTGCACGCGACAGCGTTCGGGACCGGTCCGTTTTTTGGAGCGGCCTGGTCGAACGAAAACGCGCTGTTTTCGCGGGTGAATTCGCGGCGGGGAGGGTCCATACTCTGATCGGTGGTTGCGGCAACCAAGGCGGCGCGGGGGCGGTGAAGGGCCGGACGACGAGTCTGGCGCGGCATCTCCTCTGCGCGGTGCCCCAGCTCCAAGACCCAAATTTCAAGCGCTCGGTGGTGCTCATGCTCGAGCACGCGGCTGAAGGCGCGCTCGGCTTGGTGCTCAACAACCCGTTGCCCAACACGGTGATCGAGGTCTCGGATGGACTCGGGCTCAACTGGGTCGGAGATCGCTCGGAACGCGTTCGCCTCGGCGGACCCGTAGAGCCCATGCGGGGTTGGATCTTGCACAACGTGCCGGAGTGGGATCGGCGTGCCGCCCAGATCGTCCCCGGCGTGCTGCTGACGACTTCGCTGGATCCGGTCGACAAGGAGATCGGGATCGGCGGTCCTGGTCAGGACTTCTTGTTCCTGCTCGGCTACGCCGGTTGGGGCGCGTCCCAGCTCGAAGGCGAGATCGCGGCCGGCAGCTGGGTCGCCGTGCCCGTCGCCGACGAAGAAGAGAGCGACCAGTTGCTCGGCGTGGGCCCGCGTTGGCTGTTCGAGACGGAGCCCGAGCACATGTGGGCCGCGGCGCTCGCCTCGATCGGCGTCGATCCGGCGCGCCTCGTGGGTCTCAAGGGCGGCGACGCGGCGCTGCACTGAGCGTTGTCCAGCCGGCGGGGTGGGCCTCGCGCAGCTGGCTGGCTGTCCACGGGACACGGGACATGGGACATGGGACGGACAGCCCAGAGGCGCCTCGACGGGCGCGTCGGACGAGAGCCCTTCTTTTTCTCGGGGGGACCCGAGTCAGGCGACGGAGATATCTTCGGGTCGCAGGCAGGTTCTTGCGAGCGGGGTCTCGCGGGTTGCGTGACGATCGCCTTGCCCGGTACCCCCGGCGCGAGCGTGACACACGACCGGCGGGCCACAAAACGCCAGCCCGAGGTCGCCGGTCGCTGCGTGGAGATGCCGAACCCGCACGGGGACATCGATGCGGAGGCCTACGTCGCCCGGGCGGAAGGTGATCGTCATGCGATCGCCGGGCTTGGCATCGAGGCCTCCTTGATTGCGCATGCGAAGTCCCCCGGCGCTCAGGTCCACCACGATGCACGGCGCACATACGCCGTCCTTCTTGGCCGCGCTCCGGATCCGCGTCGGGACCCGACGATGCACGCGGCGATCGTGCGGGGTCGCCGTGTTCGCGGCCTCGACGTGGCGCAGGGTCTCGTCGAGCTCCGTAAGCTCGGTATCGAGTGCGGCATCGAGGTTCCGTTGGTGCCGGAGCTCCTGGTAGCGGAGCACGGCGGCCAAGAACGCACGCTCGTGGGGTTGCATACGAATGTTATGTGGAGAACCACGCGCAGCACGGGGCGCGTCCGGTTGGGACGATCGCCGAAGAGGACGATCCTGGAGCGGTCACTCTTCGCGGTCGTGGCGCAGCTGCGCCACGGCATGCACGCCGACGGACGCCCAGCCCGCCAGCAACGCGAGACCGCCGAGCGGCGTGATGGCCCCGAGGACTCGTGGACCGCCGAGCGCCATCGCGTAGAGCGTGCCCGAAAACACCGCGATGCCGACCAGCCAAGCCACGGCGGCCGCGCGAAGGGAATGGACGTTCGGTGCCGCGACCAGACCCACGAGCAGGACCAGCACCGCGTGGATCTGGTGATAGCGTACGCCCGTCTCCCACAGGGCCTGCGCCCGTGCGTCGAAGCCCGCTCCGTGGGCACCCCACGCGCCCGCGGCTACACCCAGGCACCCCACCAGCGCTCCGAGGAGCAGCACGGTGGGGTCACCCCGCTTGGATGGGTTCATCGCCGCGGCTCCCGATGCGTTCGAGCAGCCAAACCCGGAACTCTTGTTCGGATCCATCGCCCAGGATCACGAGGTAGGGCTCCATGCTCGAGAGCGAATCGGTCGCGATCACCTCGATGAACGTGTCGAGGTCTTTCACGCCTTTGCCGAGGAACTCCCATTTCTTGCGCAGCATACTTGAGAACTCCGTGGCGGAGTACTCCTTGCGCTTGCCTTTGGGCTCTCCTTTGGGTCCCTTGCGCGGCTGCGCCACGAAGCGCAGTCCGCTGCTCTCCACGATTCTCAGCGCGTCGAGGATACCGGCTGGTTGGTTGCTCGCGGCAGCCTCGCCATCCGCGTTGGGTTGCTTCGCCGCGGCCTGCTCGGGGGACTTGCCTTCGATCGCCTTCAGCTGATGCGCAAGCCAGTCGCGCATCAGGAGCTCTTTGCCATCGCCGATCCGCACGGCGTCCGGCTGCGTCGCGCGCGGGCGCCCGCCGCCGATACGTTCGACGAAGAGGTGTGCCGTGGGAATGCCGGACGCCATACGATTGAGCCGATGCTCCAAGGCGGCGGCTGCCTCCGAACCCGAACGCGGTTGTCCGTCTTGCACGAAGACGAGCTCGCTCGACCTCATCTGCTCGAGGAGGGCCCGAATCTTGTCGGCTTCGGTCAAGGCGCCGCCGCGCTCACGATGATGCGCGGGGCGGGCTTTCTCGGTGGACTCCACGACGGGAGGGTTTGGCGTGCCGCAACCCCAAAGCAGCGGTGCGGCGAAAGCCAGCACGATGCCGCGCAAGCCAAGGACCATGAGCTGGTAGGCTAGCATTTCGATGGAGGGCAGACACCCCCGGAACCTGTTCGAGACCGCGGTGGCCAAAGACCCCACGCTGACCCCGCTCGCGGAGCGCATGAGGCCTCGCCGTCTCGACGAGTTCGTGGGCCAGGCGCACCTCCTCGGCCCCGGTCGCTTGCTGCACCGTGCGGGGCAAACCGGACGGATTCCGAGCATGATCCTCTGGGGTCCCCCAGGGACGGGCAAGACGACGCTCGCTCGGGTCCTCGCCGAGACCTGCGGGGCGGCGTTCGAGGTGCTGTCCGCGGTCTCGGCCGGAGTGCGCGAGATCCGGGCGGCCGTCGCCGAGGCCGAGCAACGCCGAGCCTACCGCCAGCAGTCGACGATCTTGTTCGTGGACGAGATCCACCGGTTCAACAAGGGTCAGCAAGACGCATTGTTGCCTCACGTCGAGTCCGGCGCGTGTCGGCTCATCGGCGCGACGACGGAGAACCCGAGCTTCGAGGTCAACGCGGCGCTCCTCAGCCGCGCCAAGGTCTTGCAGCTGCGGGGACTCACGATGGACGATCTCGTCGAGATCCAAAGACGGGCGCTGCAGGACACCGAGCGCGGTCTCGGGGCCCGTGGTGTGCGGGTGGACGATCGCCTCCTGCAAGCGATCGCGCGCACGGGGGAAGGGGATGCCCGCCGGGTGCTCACGACCCTCGAACTCGCGGTGGAGCTCTTGCCGGACGACGAGCACGAACTCCTGCCGCAAACCGTCGCAGAGGTCGTGGGAGCCCGCAGCCTCCGTTACGACAAAGCGGGCGAAGAGCACTACAACGTGGTCTCGGCCTTCATCAAGAGCATGCGGGCGAGCGATCCGGATGCTGCGGTGTATTGGCTCGCGCGGATGCTCGAGTCGGGCGAGGACCCGATGTTCGTGGCCCGCCGGATCGTGATCTTCGCGTCCGAAGACGTGGGCAACGCGGATCCACAGGCGCTCGTCCTGGCGAACGCGGCCGCCTCGGCGACGCACCTCGTCGGCATGCCGGAGGCCGTGCTCGTCCTCAGCCAGGCGACGCAGTACCTGGCGCTCGCGCCCAAGAGCAACAGCGCCTTGGCGGGGTACTCGGCGGCCCGTCAGGACGTGAAGCGCCACGGCGCGCTCGGGGTCCCGCTCGTCGTTCGCAACGCCGTCACGGCCCTCATGCGTGGCGCCGACTATGGGCGGGGCTATCGCTATCCACACGACCACGCCCAGGGCGTCGACCCGGAGCACGGGTCGTATCTGCCCGAAGCGCTGATCGCCGGCGCGGGTGGGCCCCCGCGGTATGTCGAAGTCGGAGCCCTCGGATGGGAAGCCGACGCCTGGCGGGCGCTCGAGAAGCGGCGCAGCCGGGAACCGTGAGGCGTGGGCTCCAGCTCGTGAACTCGTTTGAGCTGGCTCGAGCTGGGCCAAGCCGCTAGAGCGCCGACCAGTTTGATTTCGCGTGCTGAGGCGCGTCTGGGGCCCCGTCCGCGGGTAGGAGCGAGGCCGAAGCTGTGTCGGGCACACTGCGAGCGCCGAGCGACACAGCCGTCGGCGGTCCCAGGCGTGCATCAGCGCGTGGAATCAAACTGGTCGGCGCTCTAGCCCGAGCGAAACGAAAAGAATCAGCCCTGGGAAGCGGGTGCGGTGCGACGCGCGGGGCTCTTCTTCGCCTTGAGGCGGGTCTTCAGCTTCTTCTGGCGCCGGCGGCGGCGCATTTTGGGGGTGCGTCGGTTGTCGTCTCTGCCCATGAGGGCGCGAATCCTGAGCGATCCGCACGCACTCGTCAAGCGTGGAGCGCTGCGACCAACATTGGTAGTGTTCCGGCCCTTTCGGCGCTCGTGCGCGCGCGAGCGTTGGGTTGCCATGATTCGCCTCAGCGTCAACCTCAACAAGGTCGCCACCCTTCGCAACTCTCGCTACGACCAGCGGAGCGGCACCTCCGGTGCGCCATCCGTCCTGGAAGCCACGCTCGTCTGCCTGGACGCGGGTGCCCAAGGCATCACGGTGCATCCCCGTCCCGACGCTCGGCACATCACGCTCGCCGACGTTCGCGAGCTGCGGGCGCTCGTCGCTGCACGCGAGGGCATCGAGTACAACATCGAGGGTGATCCTCGCGCGGAGCTCTTGGATCTCGTGATCGAGCTCGCGCCGGATCAGTTCACCTTGGTGCCCGTGCGGGAGGGCGAGCTCACGAGCCAAGCGGGCTGGCCCGCGAATACACCTTCGGCCCCGCTGCGGACCGTGATCGAGCGGGTACAGCGTGCAGGCACGCGGGTGAGCGTCTTCGTGGATCCCGAGGAAGCCCCCATTCGCTGGGCCGCGGATCTCGGTGCGGAGCGGGTCGAGCTGTTCACGGAGCCGTTCGCCCGCGCCTGGGAGCGGGGGGGGACGGAGCGGACGGAGAGTTTCGCTCGCTATCGGGCCGCGGCCCTCCTGGCGCATGAGCTCGGCCTGGGCGTCAACGCGGGCCACGATCTCGACGAGCACAACCTCGCGCTGTTCGCCGAGCTACCGCACCTCGAAGAGGTGTCGATTGGTCACGCGATCATGGCTCAGGCGCTCTTCGACGGCCTGGCACCGGTGGTCCGGCGGTACCTCGATCGGCTCACCCCTCGAGCTCGGCAATGATCCCTTCCACGCGCACTTGATCGCGGCGGCGCCCAGGGACGAGCTCGAGATAGCGGCGATAGTGCACGAGCGCTTCCTCGTGCTCCCCGAGTTCGCGCTTGATGTCGCCGAGCAGGCGATGCAGGTCGCCGATATCCGGTGCGAGCGCCAGGGCGACCTGGGCCGACCATAGGGCGCGCTGCGGAGACCCACGCGTCAGGAGCGAGCGGGCGTGGTCGATGGACTCTCGCGCTTCGCGATAGTCTTGGTATTCCTCGCTGTAGAGCAGCGGGTCGGCGGGGATGTCCTCGAGTGGGGCAGGGGTCGTGTTCTCGCGGCCGAGCATCGTCGCGAGATCGAAGGCCCGGTAGCGGCCGAGGTTCGACGGTCCCTCGGCGACCCACATGACCATCGCCGTTGCATCGACCACCACGGAATGGGTCGTCGCGAGGTTTTCGAGCGCGTTGCGGTTTCCGAGGCCGAGCGTTTCTCCGTCCGCACCACGACGATCGCGGAGGATCGCGGCTGCACGCCTGGGGTCGATGGGGCCACGCTCGTGGAGCAGGGCATCGAGGCGTTCGTAGCGGTATCCGCTCGAAGAGTAGCGCCGCACCCAGTCGTTCTGCAGGTCGGCCTCGAACACTTCTTTGAGCATGTGGTCGGTCGCCCAAAGGATGGGCTCGCCCTCGCCGCGCAACACCCTGCGATCTTCGCGGTCGCGCGCGGCGACTTCCAAGATCGCGGCCTTGCGCGCCACCCCATCGCCGATGAGCACGATGCCGGAGCTGCGAAGGTCCGCGTCGTGGATGATCTGGACCGCATGCTCGAGCGTATCGGCCTCCTCCAGCACCCGGCGCAGCACGAGGGGGAGGGGAGAGCCATCTTCGAGCGGATCATCGGTCCGGGCCGCGTTGAGCGCGACGAAGATCCCGCGCGCGTTGATCCCGGTGACGACCCCGAGGAGCCCAGGCCAGCCGACGGAGACGAAGGGATAGCGCCCGTCCGGCCGATAGAAATAGAGCATGCGATCGGCCTCGAAGTCGTGGCCGAGGTCGAAGCTGAGGGTCCGCCCGATGATGAGGTTGCCGCTCTCGGCGTGGCTCCTGCGCGGGGCGACGGCGAACACCGTGCCCTCGAGGACGATGTCGTCGAGGCGTTGGGCGAGGCCCTGAAAGCATTGGTACATGAAGACGCGCTGGTAGGCGCTCGCTCGCTTGCTGCGGAGCTCGGGGACCGAGGCGGAGAGCGCCGCGAGCTCCTCCCGAATCGCTGGTTCGAGGTGCCTGTCGGCTCCGCGATAGTTCCAGCGCAACAGCATGGCCGCCGTCCACTGCTCCACCGCGGATCCGTAGCGCTGCTCCACGCGCGCGGTGACACGAGCATCGAGCTCTTGGATCTGGCGCCCCGCGAGGCTCCCGTGCGCAGCGCCGATCTCGAGGTTGGAGCCTTCGAAATGCATCCGCCACAAGCGGCCATCCCGCGTCAGGTTGGAGCGCCCGAACTGCAGCTCGCGGCCGGCGTGGTCCACCGTGACCGGATCGCTCGGAAGCGCGACCGCAGGGGCGTCGAGGTCCGTGTAGCTCAGGTACCCCGAATACGCGAGGGCGATGAGGACGAAGGTCGTCCCCACGAGCGCCGCGATCGCCCGCAGGAGCGCAAACACGGTGCTGTCGACGACGCGCGGGCCACCGCCCAAGCCAAAGCGAGCCATGGGTTCGCCGTCATAGCGTCGAACCGTGGCTGCCGTCCAGCGTCGGCCGCTATACTGCCGCCGCCATGCGTTGGAATTCGATGAGCCGCCGCGTTGCGGCGGAAGCGGTGCTCTGGGTTGCGCTCGGAGCCGGTTGCACGCCCGAACAGCCACCCGCACCCGAGCTCCCTCCGGCGGGCACCCCCGTCGCCGGCGAGCCCGTGTTTTTCGTGCCCAAGGAGATGCAAGCCGTGCTCACGTTCGCGGGGGAGAAGGGCGCATTCAGCGACACCTCGGACGTGGAGAAAGTCCCCGAGGAATCGCGTGGCATGGTCCGCGTGGCGTTGCTCGGAGGTGCTGCCCCTCCGCCTGGCGCGGTTTGGGTGACCAACTTGCGCAAGCCCGACGAGGCGGGGCGCTTCGCGCTCGAGACCGTGCCGCGCGATCTGTTCGAGGAATTCGCGCTCGGCCAAGGCATGGCGAGCACCGTGAAGCTGCCCGAAGGCATCGAGCCGCCAGAGCAGGTTCCCGCGCTGCAGCCGGGCGAGCTCGTCGTCTACAAGACCGATTGGTGTGGCGTCTGCAAGAAGGTCGAGGAGTACCTCGAGCGCAAGGGGGCGAAGTACGTGGCCAAGGACATCGAGAAAGACCCCGAGGCGGCGGCCGAGCTCGCCGCCAAGGCCAAGGCCCAAGGCGTCCCCATGGGCAGCGTCCCCGTCATCGATCTCGGCGGGGAGCTCATGGTCGGCTTCGATCGCGAACGGCTCGAGCGACGCCTCTCGGCAGGCAGTTGAGCCGCGCTAGAGCGCCGACCAGTTTGATTTCGCGTGCTGAGGCGCGTCTGGGGCCGTCCGCGGGTAGGAGCGAGGCCGAAGCTGTGTCGGGCACACTGCGAGCGCCGAGCGACACAGCCGTGGGCG
>Ga0315910_10001504_pt1 | contig 21280 bp, 21 predicted proteins | sample EdamamesoilMG_FD_204470 | JGI IMG/M metagenome (GOLD analysis project Ga0315910, IMG submission 204470) | Garden soil microbial communities collected in Santa Monica, California, United States - Edamame soil | ecosystem: Environmental > Terrestrial > Soil > Garden | place: USA: California...
CTGTTGTTGCTTGTGGCACATAGTGTTTCGACCGGTACGCAAGAATGGTATCACGATCAAGTTTTTTAATGACACCTTTAGAACCGATGATTGGCCATCCTACTGGCTGATCGCCATAGAGTAATTCATTAAAGATATCACCGATCTCGATTATTGGAGTATCTTTGCGCATATCAATCTCACCAATAACTACGCCTTTCTCGCGTTCAATTTCATCGGGCGGCAAGGTTGGGTGTAAATAGAGATCAGAGATAATCTCGATCAATTGAGGTGCCAGTTCTGCGCGACCTTTCGCATGATAGGCGGTCATTTCGTACCACGTAAATGCATTGGTCTGTGCCCCAAGCGCATCTAATTCGTGGTTTAATTCACGACCAGTACGCTTGGTGGTTCCTTTAAAACATAGGTGTTCTAAAAAATGTGATATGCCATTAATACCCTTATTTTCATACTCTGATCCGGCTTCTACCAATACCATAATCGTTGCCGTTGGATTACCCTTCATTGGCACCGTGATAATACGCAGACCATTTGAAAGGAGGGTTTTCTTATACTTCATAAAGGGAGTATACCATCGCGCCTGTCTGTGGTATATATAAAGAAAAGCTCGCTTATGATAAACATTGTTATATTTGCAGGCTGTCTAATTTTTGGAATTAGCTGTGGTACCATCATCGACCACCCCAATGAATTAGCTCAAACACTGGCAGTCCTCTCTGGAGCATCTGTTGTGGTCAGTCTACCTTGGTGGACTCCTGTACGGTTACTTATAGAGAGTACCGGTCTTCTCTTGTCATAAAATAGTAAATAAGGTTTAGCTAACAGAAAGAAAAAATCCTGGAAATTATTTCCAGGATTTTTTTATTGTTATCGTAGATGTTCCTTAACGTGGGCAATCACCGCATCAACAGTCATACGTTTTTGTTCACCCGTATTGCGATCGCGCAGTGTTACTGTTGCTCCAGGTTGTTCGATAGTATCGAAATCGATCGTCACACACCACGGTGTACCAATTTCATCTTGTCTGCGATAACGTTTACCAATGTTGCCATTGTCATCGTATGCAACATTACCAAATTCTTTTTTCAAAGCATCAAAAACATTAAATGCTTGCGCAACTAATTCCTGTTTATTTTTTAACAATGGTGACACTGCAAGTTTGAATGGAGCAACAGTGGGATGCAAATCCAAATACACACGCTCTTCCCCATCCATCGTGTCCTCGCGATACGCCGAACACAACAATGCAAGCACCGTACGATCCAAACCAAACGATGGCTCGATGACATGCGGTACAAATGTTTCATTCGTTGATTGATCGGTGTACTGCAATTTCGTCTTGCTATATTGCGCATGACGCGACAAATCAAAATCAGTTCGATATGCCAAACCACAGAGTTCTTTACTGCCAAACGGATACGCGAATTCCCAATCTACGGTGCGTCCCGAATAGTGTGAACGTGCTTCGGCTGGATGTTCATATTCCCGCAATTTATCCATTGCCATGCCAATTGACTGAAACCACTCGTACTGCCACTGTTTCCATTCGCCAAAGTATTCTTCCCACACTGATGGATGAATAAAGTATTCGATTTCCATTTGTTCCAATTCGCGTAAACGGAAGGTAAAATCACGTGGAGTAATTTCATTGCGGAATGCTTTACCTGTTTGTGCAATACCAAATGGCATTTTAGGTGACATCGAATCAACGACATTTTTATAGTTCACAAAGATTCCTTGTGCTGTCTCGGGGCGCAGATACGTAACACTGGATGAATCTTCGGCTGCGCCCACACGGGTAGCAAGCATCATATTAAATTGTCGCACTTCACCTAATGGATTACCGTCCGGGCTTTTGATTCCCTTTTCATGAATAAGCTGTGTCATCTCTTCAACCGACAATGCATCTGCATTTTTTACACCATGTTCTTCAAGTAAATGATCAGCGCGGTAGCGTTTATTAGTTTTAAGGTCATCAACCAGCGGATCATGAAATTCTGCAACGTGACCAGTCGCTTCCCATACTTTTGCATTCATTAAAATTGCCGCATCAACCAAATACATGTCGGTGCGATTGTGTACAAACTTTTTCAACCACGACTGGCGAATATTTTCTTTCAACAACGACCCTAAAGGGCCATAATCGTAGGTTCCTGCCAAGCCGCCGTAAATTTCTGAACCCTGAAAAATAAAGCCACGTCGCTTGCACAACGAAATGATTTTTTCCATTAGCTCGGGATTCTTTTCCATATGAAGACTACTGTACCACACGGCCATCCGATCCAACACTTGACGCATCATTTAACAGACGGGTTGTCAGTGCTCGTCGGGTCGATTGTAAATCGGCTAAACTAAAGGCATCTTTTCCAAATAAGATAATGTCACTGGTAAGGTCTGGTGCGTTACCCTCTTGGGAAGCCGATGGTGTAATGCCTACCTGAAAGGCAATCTGTACTGATGGTTTACTGTAACCAACCCCAGGCTCAAGTGCTCCAATAGTCCAAACTACTTCACGGGTCACTGGATTATAAGTAACCGATGCTTGCTGCGGCGAAAGAAGGTTTGTCCACGTTACATATTCGGGCAATGTAGTAACCACCCGCGCATCGGTAACCGCATTTGATGAATTGGTTGCGGTTAACACAATAGTATACGTTGTCTGCTGTCCAACTTTTGGTGGCATTGGTCCAGTGTTTGCAAATGGACCAGTAAAGTGTTGAACGTCGGCAACTAATCGCAGGTCCGACGCAATTTTTACCGTAAGGTCGTTAACCGATTCTGCTGATTGTACAACGCCGCCTTCGACAACACCACGAACATTGGTCTTAATAGTGATCGATGGATTTGATGCGGTTTGCATACTACCAATCAAAGGTTTCACCGAAAATGAAAATTCTCCCGAAGCACCCGGCTCGAGCAATGCCAAATCTTGATATCCATCTTTATTCCAGATAATCGTCTGCGTGTTTGAGTTATAGAATCCACGCTGTGCAGTTATGGTTTGGGGATTATACACGCCTGATAATGCAACTTCGATTGCAACATCACTTAACCGAACAGTAAGTGGATTTTGCCACGCGACTGTTACGTCTAATGTTCCAGATGGTGGTAGTACACCATTAACCAAACCCGCTGGTTGCAATGTCGTGCGCAAGAATGATGCCTCTAACCGCAATGGCTGTGCAATAGTTGCAAACACCGTACTTGGACGTTTTTCATCATTCGGGTCTTGTTTCCCTATCGCACCTCTAAATGCAACAAGGTCGCCTTCGTTCCCTCGGATCACACCAGTAACGGCAATCGTACGTGTTGCTCCTGGTTCAAGGTCGCCTAATACCCATACATTGTTCGAGAACATTGGTGCAGGTTCTGATTTGGTAAAGGTAAATCCTGCAGGGTATTCGGCATTTAATACAACATCCTCGACAGTGGTTGCCGAGTTTGAAACCACCGTATAGTTCATGGTGACTTCTTGATTAGGCAACGTGCTTTCTTGTCCCACGATCGAAAGTACTACCGGTGTCGAACGCAGTGTTACCTGGTACGAGGTTTGTTTAGTTAAAATAGCATTTGAATCAGGAATGCGATATTCCAAAGTTACTTTCAGTGGTATTACCGATCCTTCTTCACCAAATAGAGTTAGATTAAAGTCTTCGATAATTTGCTGACGTGCTGGAACCGTACCAATTGACTGACGCAGATGTTCGGTACCGCCAGTATTGGTTGGATAATCAATTAATATATCGGCAAGTTCGATCTGGGTATTATTGTTATTACCAATGACTATCTGTAGTGGTAGTGGTTCCCCGCCATCAACAAACGTACGTCCTAAAACTTCAAGTGAAATACGTCGACTCGAAACATTTGAACTGGTAACAATAGTAACCACCGCGATGGTAGCTGCAATCACAAAGAAAATTGCCGAGCCAATAAATAGTTTTGAAAATAATGATGACGGTATAGCGATTTTTTTTCGAGGCACAGTAGTGCGTTTATCACCACTTCCCCATCTTTCAGGAATAGCTGTATGTTCACGATGCAATTTTGCTCGTGGTTTTTGTTTGATGACAACATCTGGTCGATAAAGGATATTCTCGGCTTTCTCAAGCTCGGTTTCGTCACGTCTGCGGTTTTCGTCCATATGAGACAGTATATCACGCTATAAATGTGTGTGGCGCAGTGCAGTATTGATGGCGGTAAGATATGCTTTTTGTTTTCCAAGAACGTTGGAAAGTTCATCTACCGTTACCATGGCCGTATTATGAATAGGTAATTCATCATCCCAATATCCGCACAAGGATAATATCCGCGCAACCGAGAGTAATTCTATAGCAGTATGGTGATGCGTATCTTGATGCTGCGCAAATAAATCGGATGCTGATACCAGCGCATCATATAAATCACTATTGCGCTCATCTGCAGGAACAATACGTTGCAATAACGAAACCATGCGGTGTAATGGTTTATGACGTATATCAGCAGGAAGTAGTGTTGACTCACCAGCAACACCAACAATACGCCAAGTATCTTTAGCGCGAATCAGGTCAACAGTGCCATATGACAGATACTGCAAACCAAAACGCAATTTTGATGCAAGCTTGCGTACCGATTGTGCTTTTGCGCGTACAATACCTAATTCACGCGTCAGTAACGTATACACATTGTTTGCTTCACCCGATGGAGTCACCGCAAGCACAATCATGTCAGTGTGGTAGACGCCGTATGACATACACTACATCACTAACGAGACCTTAAACGTCATATCGTCGACGATAATTCCGTGTGTTCCCTGTCCCATTTCGATATCAACAATACCAGCCGCTTTCATAAGATCGTCTTTATATGATTGCACCAGGGCAACACCTTCGGTAGAGGCATCAACCAGCAATATTACTTTATCTCCCGGCTGTAGTCCCATAGTCTTGCGCAAATCCTGAATACCGCGAACAAATTCTCGGTACTGTCCTTCCTTTTTCAGTTCTTCGGTAATCGTTGTGTCGAGCTTTACTTCCCCCTCAGAAAGGTCTGGATCGTGGAGAATTTCTTTTACATTCAGTTCATCAGCAAGGATTACTTCATACTCTCCGTCCAATTTTATTGATAGTGTCACCGACTGTAATGGCTGACGAATTTTAACACCCGCCTGTGCGCGTGCTTCAAGCGCGCGAGTTACTAAACCACGAACAACTTCCATATCAGCAAGAACTGCCTGATCAGCAACAACTATTATTGGCCAGTCGCATAGGTGTACTGATATTAGATCGGTTTCTGTCCGTAATGATTGATACAACTCCTCGGCAAAGAAGGGTGCAAACGGCGCCATCAGTTTCGCAATGTCGAGTAGTACCGCACGTGTTGTGGCCAGTGCATACGCACGATCGGTTGCATCATCTGACTTAAAGCGATCGCGAGATCGGCGAATATACCACTGTGATAGATCGGCAGTATATTCACGGATTGCACGTGATGCTTCCATCATTTTATAGCTATCAAGTGCCGTAGTTACGTTTGCAACGAGTTCATCTGTTTTTGCAATAACCCAACGATCAAGTACATTCTGACTTTCGCGATAATTCACTACTACTTGCTCCGCGCCATACATTTCATAGAATTTTGCAACATTACGCAGTAAGTTAAAGACTTTTTTATTCACTTCATCGACAGTCTTTTCATCAAAGTTTTTTGACTCACCCGGCTGATTGATCGAATACATCCAGAAGCGCAATACATCGGCGCCATACTTGTTGAACATGTCCCATGGATTTACCACATTGCCACGCGATTTAGACATCTTCTGTCCCTGCGCATCCAAGATCAATCCCAAACACACCACGTTTTTGTATGCCACCGTTGGCTTATCGTTCATCATATTAGCAACCGCGTGCAAGGTATAAAACCATCCACGTGTCTGATCAACACCTTCGGAAATATAATCAGCGGGCGTTGGGACAAAATTAATTGCTTCGCCCAATACATGATCCTGCGCGTATGGCATTGAACCCGAATCAAACCACACATCCATCACTTCAGGTGTACGCAGTAATTTCTGACCATCAAGTTCCAGCTGTAGCTCATCAATGAATGGCTTATGAAAATCCAATTCATAGTGTTCGTTATGTGGCAATAGAGAAAACTCCAATTCCAGGAAACTACCTTTTTTTAGGGTCGTATGAGGGATAGTGTTTCTTGACTGAACAGCATCAAGACCCAGCGCTACGCTTGGCAACAATTCAGAAACAATCCCATGCGCAACAATTAATATGACTTCATTTTTTTCACGGTCATTAATTTCATAAATGAAATCTCCTAATCGATTTTTTATTTTTTGAAAACTGTCGCCATTAGGTAATGAGTCATCCATGGTCTTCATGACTGTGTCGCGATAACGAACAAAATCACCACTGAATGATTTTCCTTCAAAATCACCATATTGGATTTCCATAATGCGATTATCGATAACTACTGCATCTTTTGATAATCCAATAGTGTCCGCAACAATTTCTCCTGTCTGTCGTGCGCGCAAATTCGGAGAGGTAAAAATTTTAGTAATACCTTTTTGTTTTAATGCCTGTGCTGATTCCATTACTTGTCCCCTTCCTTTTTCAGTCAACGGATGATTATTTTCTGGATTCCCACTACAAATATCTAGAATATTGCTTTCTGATTCACCATGGCGCATTACGATATATTTGTTGCCTGATTTCTTTGCATATTTTTTTACATCATCAAGCGAACCAATAACCACTTTTTGTGATCCATCTTCGGTAGCCCATATTGGCAAGGGTGTACCCCAATAGCGATCACGGGAAATTGCCCAATCCTTGATACCATCCAGCCATTCGCCAAAGCGACCCTCTTTAATATGTTTTGGCTCCCAATTAATGGTTTCATTTGCGGCAAGTAGCTGCTCGCGCAATGCAGACATGCGGAAATACCACGATGTGCGTGCGTAATAAATCAATGGAGTATCACAGCGCCAACAGTGCGGATAGCTGTGTTCGTGTTTTTCTTTTTTAAATAATAATCCGCGACTGGCAAGATCTTTAATAATATCGATCGCTAATACCTCCTCTCCCTTTTCATTTTTTTCCTTTACATAGCGTCCTTCCAAAAATCCGGTTCCCGAAATAAATTTTCCTTCTTCATTAACCAAATGGAATTTTGGAAGGTTATACTTGGTTCCCAAATCAAAGTCATCAGCGCCATACATCACAGCCGTATGCACCATACCAGTACCATCAGTTGTGGTAACAAAATCTGCAGCATATACCTTAAACGCATTTGTCAGTTTTTCCTTTTGATCCCCAGAGGTTAATTCCTGCATATACGGATACAGCGGTTCGTACTGCATGCCAACCATTTCACTTCCCTTATGTTCAGCAATGATTTCGTATCCTTCTGGCAAAATCGAGACTCGTTCTTTTGCGAGCACTAAAATCTCGTCACCAACTTTAGCTTCGACATAATCGATATCGTTCCCCACTGCCAGTGCGACGTTGCCCGGCAATGTCCATGGGGTTGTCGTCCATGCCAAAAAATACGCCTTATCGAAACCAATGATTTTAAACTTTGCGTAGATCGATAAATCTTTTACGTCTTTGTATGCGCCTGGCTGGTTTAATTCGTGACTTGAAAGTCCTGTTCCACAACGCGTACACCACGGCACCACACGAAAATCGCGATACAGATGTGCTCGTTCATCAGCGCGTTTCACCACACCCCACAAGGCTTCGATATAACTATTTTTGTACGTAATGTATGGATCGGTAGTGTCCAACCAAAATCCCATACGATTAGTTAGCTGTTCCCATTCGGTTTTATATTCCCAAACACTTTCCTTACACTTCTGATTAAACTGCTCGACCCCATATTGTTCGATATCTTTCTTTGATTTCAATCCCAGTGCTTTTTCCACTTGTAGTTCTACTGGCAATCCATGGGTGTCCCATCCAGCCTTACGGCGCACACGATAGCCGCGCATTGTTTTATATCGAGGAATAATATCTTTAAATGATCGCGCAGCAACATGATGTAACCCGGGACGACCATTTGCTGTAGGTGGGCCTTCAAAAAATACAAACTCTCCATTGGGTGATTCCTTTTCTAGTGTCTTTTGAAAAATCTGTTCACGCTCCCAAAATGCCAAGGTACTTTCCTCGCGCTGTGCTGATTCTGATTTTTTATTTTCATCTGTTTCCATACTTTTTTGCATTAAAAAACTCGTCCGCGAATAACAACCGTAGTTGCAATCCAAGGACGAGCTTTGTACTCGTGGTACCACCTTGATTCGGAACAATTGTTCCCTTCATTACCGCTATAACGGGCGTGCCCGCCGGGTTCTAGGTCCAAAAGGATTTCTTCCCAGAGCTCAAAGGTGATTAGCCTTTTCAGTGCTTGTACTATAAAAATACCATACAAAGAGCCCGGGTACAAGAAAACCCTCATTGGTTGTATAACCAATGAGGGCACCATTTTATGCAACAGCATGTGCTGTAACTCCTTCGTTTTTCTGCTCGATAATATTTGATTCAGTATCGAGGAAATAGATAGGAATATTGAAGCTGCTGGCAATATTCATTTTCTTTCGAACACTATCAAATGGATGATGGTGTTCACTTAATACAAAGAGACTTTCCAGACCCAGGCTTCTTCCTTCATCACACAACCGCGTGTAGATTTTAGTTACTGTTTCCTCATCAGACAAGTGATGCATATGTCCATTACCCCGTGACTTTTGCCACTTAAAGATAGTGGTCTCAATGGGTAATTGATCAACCACCCGAGGATGCTTGTGCTGAACTTCGTGCATCTTTTCCCTGAATTTTCTGAATGTTGTTTTTGGATCAGAAAACCTTTCCCATTCTTTTTCGTAGGAAGGCAATAATAACAGTGAGGATGGTGAATTGCTACTCTTAAGCTGCTGTAACAAAAATGATGCTACTGCATCAACGGTTTGCAATCCATACATCTCTTCATACATGTCCAATGTCCAACCCTTATGGGTAAATACCGGGACATGGGTAAATGTTGGTAAGTCAGTTTTGTCATAATCCTGCCCTAATGAAAATAGGTACGGTATGAACATCTCGCTGGTATTACTTTTGTAATAGCCAATGCTCTTGATTTCATTAATGTCATCAAGGAGAGTTTTGAGTGCATTCCACTGTTCGTGTTTTTGTGGATCTTCAGAAGTTCCAAATATTGGACCCATGAGTTTCTGAATGTCGTCTTCTTTTCTTTGTCTTCTATACATTGTTAAGAGTTTTGCCATCACTGTAGCATGCACAAGGCAAACAAAAAAGCCCCGTACAAAACGGGACTTTTTTAAAAAATACATCTAATTCTACATAGTAGGAACAGTCGCCTTAACTGCTTGCTCGACAGCATTACGGATAGCGACTGGATCAGTTAATGTTCCAAAAGTGTCTGGCAAATCAAAGACCTTAATGTGCTTCGATTTTTCACAGAACAGGCGTTCATTATCGCCATCGTCATCAACAACCCAGGAATAATCAAACCACGTCTCACGGATACGGCCGACTTCCAACAATGGTAGGAAGAATTTCTCATACATACGTTCCTTCATGGGAATACGCTGCACATTCTCTATATACTCGAAAGCATATAGAAACGATAGCTGGCTAAACACATTTCGCTTGGCAAGCATCAAATTCCTAATGTTGTGTTGAAAGCGTGTCCGATTATTCATCCGTGTTTTCTTGGAATTCTCGTGACTATCGTGTGCACCAAAGACAATTGCTATATCAGTATTATGCGTACGATACAGTTTTTCAATAACGTCTTTGGCAAGAGCTACCAATCCAATCATAGGATCACCTTTGGTCATTTTCATTAACTCATACATACGATTGTATTCAACCAATCCAAGACCCGGTTCAACATACAAAGGATGTTCTTCAATACGACAACCTGGGTTTTTCTTTTTTATTTGTTCTATCCATCCCGGAATAGAATCAATAAATCCAAGTTCGTATTGAAATATACCCTTTTTGTCCTCCCAAATAAGGATAGAGGTAATTTCGTTTATTTCACCAAGCCATGTTTCAAGTTTGGCCCATTGTTCGTGCTTTTTTGGGTGCACTGAACCGGAGAAGACTTCTACGATCAAAGGATCGACGTACGGTTTTCGTTGATGATACGGATACATGTTGTTAAGTTTTTGTATTTTCCAACAACTGTACCAAAAAATAGATAAATGTCTACATGCGTTCAGGAGCTTCGATTGCCAATACCTTCAATCCATTTTTAAGCACAACCCGTAATGCAGCAACAAGCGCTAATCGAGATTGTGTTCCCTGCTTGTCATCAGTATCAATAATTTTTGTTGCACCATAATACGAATTAAATGCATGAGTTAATTCCAATAAATACATCGTCACCATGTGTGGAGCGTACGCAACAATAGCATCGTGTATGACTTCGGGAAATCGGTACAACAATCGATGTACATCTGATAGGTGGGGCAATTCTGCAGTATCAGGAGTAAAGCCTTCTGCATGTGCTTTTTCCAATAGCGAATTCAATCGCGCATGTGTGTATTGTAAATACGGGCCTGAATCGCCTTCAAATGATAATGAGGTATCAGGATCAAAGTTAATATTCTTCCCTGCTTCCGATCGCAATACCGCAAACTTTAATGCCGCAATAGCAACTGCTTCACCACTATTATTGTCTTGTATATTCTTGGCACGTGCTTGCGCCTCTTCCTGTACTACCCCAATCAAATCGGTAACCAATGGTACACCGCCCAAACGTGAAGACATTTTTTGACCCTTAAACGTCATGCGACCATGGTGAATGTGTCTACTTTTTTCTACCCACTCTGGGTTAATTTTTTCTGCAGCATCCAAGACAACATTAAAGTGTGACACCTGGTGATCATCGGTAATAAAAATAGAAATATCAGGATGTTCGCGATCAAACTTCATCGACAACAATCCCAAATCCTTTGCTTCGTATGTTGGATTACTCTGGCTATTAATAAATACTGCTGTATGTAAATTCTTTTTTTCCTCTTCGGGAATATATACAATCGCACCTTCACTTTCGGTAAATACGCTTGGAGTATTTTTTTGAACAATTTCTTTTCCTGCTCCCCCTGCCTCACTTTCATAGATATAGCTATCAAAGTGCGAACCTAGTTTTCTGGTAACTGATTCAAAGTATGCAATATTAAACGCTTTAGCTATTTCAAACATCGCATATTCTGGAGACGATACATTTTTGGCGTAGAGATTATCAGCAATTTCTTTTACACGTGCGTGAATTGACTCGTCCTCATCGTATCGCTTCGTCCCCTCGACATATGCATCACCCAACACCGCAATATCGGTTGGACTAAAGCCTTCACCATACTTTTCAAGTAGTGTAAAAATTGCCTTTGCCACGCCCAAAGAAATATCTGATGGGAATGACATAGTACGTACTTCTGCCCCACTGTATTGCATCAATCGCACCAATGATTCGCCGATGGCATTATTCATAAAGTGTCCGATATGAAATGGTTTAAATAGGTTGGGACTAGAATGTTCTACCAAAATTTTCTTACCAGTGTAAAGATTTTGCTTTCCATAATCGGAATTGCCAATGATTGACGCAACAGTATCATTAAAAAACGAAGGAGTTAATGTGACATTAATGAATCCAGGTCCTGCAATTTCATACGCGGCAACATCGTTGATATCAAGCTTGATCAAAGCTTCCATTATTTCACCTGCCAATTCGCGTGGATTTTTCCCTGCCTCTTTTGCATATGCCAAGGCAACATTGGTTGCATAGTCACCATGGGTTAGATCGGTTGGGTGTTCAACAATAAACGGAATACCGGTTGGCAATTCCAGTATTTTCAACACTTCGATAATTGCATTGTGGAGCGTTTCTCGCATGTAGATTAGTCTACACGGAAGGAGGTATATCAGCAATTTTGCAATAAAAAAGCCCTGTCTAGAACAGGGCTACAAAAAAAATAATACACTATTAATCAGAAAGAAAAAGAAAAGCAAAATTATTATTACGAGGATCTGGCTCTATAAGATCATCATGCAAACAATGCGAATAATTTTCGGTCTTAGTACCACTCTTCCGTATCATTAATGATGGCAACACGGTAATCTTTTTTGATGGATCATCTTCCAAAGAGGTCGTTGGGAGATTCTCTTTATAATCGATTCCAAGTAGATGGTAACCTTGGGGTAACTCATACTGTCTTACAAACTGAGCTATAGCTAATCCAAATACATTTGGAAATAGAAGTCCTCTACCCTCAAAAAGCTGTAAAGCCTTTTGAAGAGATATCTTTTTACTGATTAGTTCAAAGATCACTATTCTTTTCTTTTTTCCTTTTTGCAGAGTATCAGGAATTTTTATTCCTTTAAAATTATCACCCCAAAGATCACCGTAACCCCTTACTTCATCAAGGTCAGGAATTTTGAAATGATTACGATTATACAGATACAAAAGCTTAAAATATTTTTCAAACTCTTTCTGAGAAACAGGGTTTTGAGTTTCTTTTATAGTAGCCATTTACCATAATTTAAGTTTCTCCAGAATCTGCTGGAACAGTTATTTTACTAGCACAGTATCACAGGAGAAAACTTTGTCGAGTTATTTCAAAAGATCACCTGGTACCCAAATAAACTCCCATGATTCAGGATCAGGGCCTTGGTTTTCGATGCCTATCGGATAGCTAGGGATGAAGTTGTAGGCTCGTGCATTTTTAAAATTATCTTTCGCCAACCACTTGTAGCAATTGGTTTGCATAAACACATTCGTCAGTTCATACGAATTACATGCAATGTCGATGGTATAGCCACTGTGATGTTTTGAATATCCTGGAATTGATGATACTTCTAAAATTGCATCTAGTTGCGTATCAAGCTTTCCTGCAAGTAGATCTTCCTTGTCGTATATTCCTAATTTTTTGGTAAAAATACCCCGCTGGTAATCTTGGGATCGATAACCCGAGACAAACGTAATAGTCATCCCCTCTTTTTTTGCATCAGCTTGAAGTTTTTTCAAAGACTCCAAAGCTTCGGGTTGTAACCGTTGACCAACAAACGAAACCAATCGCGATTCACTATCTGCAACAGGGCGCATGCGGTAACCGCGTGCTTCTGCTTTGGTGCGGACATAGGTATCAACTCCTGTATCCCCTGTTATCATCGGTGCAATCGCAGAAACAGTAGCATGATCATACGCAACCGTGTTTGAAATATTTGCAAAAAATTGCGATGTAAATTGTGAATGATCTTCAACTTCTTCATCGGTCGTATCTGTCGAGTCTAGTATAGGAGATTGCACTACTTGCCCATCGACTGGTGTCGGTTCTTCAAAGACTTCTTCGGGAGTGCGTTGTTGCAAAGCAAATATTCCTGCTCCAACCAGTAATCCTAAACCAAGAACAAGACCAATGACTTTCATGCTATTTCGTGCGTAATACCTTATCAATTTTGCGTGCAATGGCAATCATGTCTTTTTCCTTTTTACCTCGAGTCGTCTCGGCACAAGTACCCAATCGAATACCTGATGGATCCATAACTCCGCGCTGATCCCCTGGAATAGTGTTCATGTTTACAATAATGCCAGCTTTCTCTAATCGCGCACTTGCCTCTTTCCCTGGAACTTCTGCACCCTTCATCCAAGTATCCATCAAGATCAAATGCGAATCGGTACCACCCGAAATAATATGCCAGCCCAGTTTCTGTAATTCACCTGCAAGCGCTTTGGCGTTTTTTACCACCTGCTTAGTATATTGTTTAAATGCTGGAGTTGCCGCTTCTTTCAAAACAATTGCAACGGCTGCAATGGTGTTTTCGTGCGGGCCACCAAATAATCCTGGGATTACCATCTTGTCGATTTTTTTATCAAATTCACGCTCGTCTTTTTTTACAAACAATAGTGCATGTCGTGGACCGCGCAAACTTTTATGAGTTGTCGTCATGACGCTATCTGCATACTGAAACGGACTTGGGTATACTCCACCTGCAACTAATCCGGCAAAGTGCGACATATCGACATGCAATAGCGCACCACATGCATCAGCAATGGCTTTAAATTTTTTAAAATCAACAATACGTGGATACGCAGTGAATCCAGCAACAATAATGTCGGGACGTTCCTTTACTGCAAGCGCATGCAGTGCATCGTAATCAATCGTCTCGGTATCAGGACTCAATTCAAACTGTACCGACTTCCATAATTTTCCTGTCATCGACAATGGATGTCCGTGGGTTAAATGCCCACCCGAAGTTAACTTCATCCCCATGATTTTGCCACCCACCGGAACTAACGCGGAATACAGTGCAAAGTTTGCAGGAGAACCCGAAAGCAACTGTGCGTTAACATGCCATTTGTCGGGCGATAATTTAAATAGTTTCAATGCACGATCGATGCATAGTTGTTCTACTTTATCGACAATAGTATTACCACCGTAATATCGTTTTCCTGGATATCCTTCGGCATACTTGTTGGTTAATTCGGAACCAAGCGCTTCTAATACATCTTTGGATACATAGTTTTCCGAGGCAATAAGATTGATGACAGATTTCTGTCGCTTTTTTTCTGCTTCGATCAGTTTTTTTATCTGGGTATCCTTCATGAAGTGACAAAATGATAGTGAATATAGATCGAGTGTACCATCAATTTACGGAAACAAAAAAGCTGCTCTTCAGCAGCAGCTTTTTTATTCGGTCTCCGTGGTGGTTATGTGTCTGCAGTTAGGCTTGTCGAGGTTACAATCAATAATGTATGCCTCTCCTTCCTTCAGCCAGGATACTTGTTGCATAGGTTTGCCAAACTTCTTAAAGGTAAAGAATGGAGGCAAATCCTCGGCATATGCAAGATGCGTAACTACAATGACAACATCAAAACTTTTCGAGAAATCATTCACCAGATCAAACGCTTTGTGCTTATTAGGGGCACTACTTTCATCATTTTTGTTATCCTTGGCACACCACAATATGGCATGTGACTGAACATCAAAACCCAGGATATCAGAAAGAATATATGCACTTTGTTCTGCACGTTGAGCTGTTGAAGAAAGGATAATGCCACTTTTACCAGCGACAATACTTTGTAGTGTATGCGCTAAAGCAGTTATATCATGCTTCCCAGATTCATTTATCATTCCACCGTCATGGTTACCGTGTCTTGCGATCACGAATGTGTCCATAGGAATTGATTTTCTTCAAAGTACTACACATGCGCGACAAAATCAAGGTTGATCAGAAAACTGCTGTTTTACCCCTTTTTGGTAAACTGATCGCGGTCTTTTTCGTTAAATCCGCCGACAACCGTAATATCTGCCTTGATGGTTTCGTGGGGATTGTAGTCAATCAATTCAAAGTCATCAAATACAAAATCATCGATGTTTTTTCTTTCAGAATTAATCTTGATCTTTGGGAATGGTCGTGGTTCACGAGTCATTTGTTCATTCACCTGATCGTAGTGATCGCTGTAAATATGAGTGTCACCTAACATGTGTACAAATTCCCCTGGTTCGTATCCGCATACCTGAGCCAAGATCAACGCAAGCAACGCATAACTAGCAATGTTAAATGGTACACCCAGAAAAGTGTCTGCACTACGTTGATACAATGCAAGCGAGAGTCTATTGTTCGTAACATTAACATTAAACAACGTGTGACACGGCGGAATTGCCATCGAGCTTCCCGGCAATGCCATTTCGTACACGAACTCTGGGTTCCATGCCGATACTACAACATGTTTACGATCAGGATATTTTTTTGTCTTTTCAATTGCCCAATACAACTGATCAAGAACACGTCCATCAGACGCCTTCCATTTGCGCCACTGGCGTCCGTACACCGGGCCCAGCTCGCCCCATTTCTTTACGAATTCACTATCTGCTGATTCCTCTTTAATTTTTGCAATAAATTCATCTTGGGTAAGTGCTGGCATTTCACCACGTTCTATTGCCAATTTATATTCTTTGTATGGCCAGTCATCCCAAATGTGTACATTGTTATCCGCAAGATATTTAATATTCGTGTCCCCGCGCAAAAACCATAGCAGTTCATGCACAATACCCTTGAAGAAAACTTTTTTGGTAGTCAGCAACGGGAAATCTTTCGACAGATCATAGCGCATCATGCGACCAAACACACTACGCACCGATTTACCTTCATTACCAAAGACTTCTTTTTCAAAGCCATTAGTCATAATGTCTTGCAACAAATCAAGATATTGATATTCGGGATGTCGTGGTGTGTTCATAAGGATTGTTATTACTCTTTCTTCGGCACAAAGTGTCCCGAGTTTTCTGCATCGTAGCGACCAATATCGGCATAGGATTTACTGGTTGCACTGGTTAATCGTGCAAATAATAGCTGCGCAACTTCCATACCAGGACGCAAAATCAACGGCACATTATTAGTGTTTACCAACTCAAATGTAGGATAAAAATAGTGGCCTGGATTAAATAGCATCGCAGTATTGTGCACCACCAATCCAGCACGTGCCAAACTGGACTTACCCGACAACAACATTAAATGATTATTATCGACACCAACAAATTCGCGCTGCTTCCCCAACACGCTTTCACCTGGGTGGAGTACAAACTCTTCACCGTCTTCTACGTGAATGGTTCGCGTCTTTGGATATATTTTATTGTACGGATCAACTGCCTTGGTATTGTGGCGATCGGTCACCTCGAAGTCATTACCCAGTGTTACATCGTAACTTGCTACCTGTAGTTGTGCCTCATTAAACGGCTCGATAGTGATCGCCTTTTCTTGTACTGCTTTTTTAATGTCGACATCTGAGAGAAACATACATTTGTATTATGCAATGGTAAAAGTATTTTCGGTTCCGTAATAATCACGCCAGTTGGCATTGTAATGCGCAAACATACGTTCCAAACGATCCTGTGGTAATTCTTCCAAGCCAAGTTCGGCAATAGCGGCCAGTAATTCTTTTTGCACATCCGTAGCAGAGTGATCGGCATCAACAACTTTTTCAAACTCGGCAAGATATCCATAGCCAGCATTTTTGTCCAGCGTTACTGTCATCGATGGCAACACATACTCAACCCGTTCGCGCGACCATTTTGCTTGGTATTGAAATCCGCATGACAACAGTACTTGATCAAGTTCATCCAAGGTCATATTTATTTTCTCTTCAAATTCCATGCGCACTACCCCATTAGCACTACTGTCGTCACCCAATGATGCCTTAACCACCAATAACACTGCGCTATCGGTTTCCCTGGTACGAATCGAAAGTGATTGCGGATTACCACCGGCAATAGTGTTAAATTTTTCACGCTGTGCTTCGTTTAACAACGACGCAATCTTTTCTTTCAGACATACCATATCACCATCAATAAAATAGTGATTCAATTGTTTTGTTGCCGCCGTAGGTTGTACGTCGGGATAGCGTGATTGCAGACGCTGCACAAAACTGTCGGCATTCGCCTTTTCGCCCAACAGACACTTTATTTCAATTTCAGTGGCAATACCCATAGATACAGTATACGCGTCATATACAGACTAATCATTATTGACACACAGACACGACGTCGTATAAACTGCCAAAAAATCCTTTATTTATTATGGTAGAGTATACTTCCTCTATGATTGCATTAATAGCAGCCATACAAGCCGGCGACCGTGGACTGGGCATCAAAAATAATTTGTTATATCAGATTCCAGCGGACATGAAATACTTTAAAGATATCACTATGGGACACCCAGTCCCTATGGGCAGAAAGACGTGGGAATCAATTCCCCAAAAATTTCGACCACTATCTGGACGCAAGAACATAGTGATAACAGGACAGAAAGACTACACAGCAGAAGGTGCGGTGGTGTGTGCCAATGTACAACAAGCAATTACCATGGCCCAACAACATGATCCTGCAGTATTTATCATAGGCGGCGCACAGGTGTACCAAGAAGCATTACCATACGCTGACACGTTGTACCTAACGATCATCGAAGGCAACAAGCCAGCAGATGTTTTCTTTCCTGACTACACTAACGATTTCCATGAGGAATCATCAGAAGGGCCGTTCACAACCGATGACGGAATCTCATATCGGTTTGCAGTTTTTAAAAGAAAATAGAAATTGAAAAGAGATAGTACTTTAGTACTATCTCTTTTTTCATAATTCTGAACGAATTTTCATTAATATAATTCCAAGACGATTCTGTTCACGCTCGGGGCGCTGTTTTTCCGGCGGGCAATTGCCACAGGCACATGATCCAAAGAAATTATCATGCCAGGTATTCCCCTCGATAAGATTTCTGTTACTGGTTGCCAGTAACAATTCACGTAAATCCTGATTCTTGGAGAACTTTTGTACAACCAGATCTTCCATCAAATGAATGCGGTAAGCATCATTCCAGCATGGATTCACTGAAAGTTTTTTGCCGAATATCTCATACTCGCCAAAGTATTTTGCTTTACCCGGAGCCATACCACTTACTTTCTTACGAATCTCAAAGTCCGTGGTCTTTGCGGCAACATATGCTGCCTCGGTGGTAAAGAATTCTATTGCATCAAAAACCACTGGAATTTGAAGTCTGAAAAAATTAGAAAGAAAACGATACTGTCCAGAAAAAGAAGTAATTGCATCCATAACACTAGTATTTAGGGACAGCCTACGTGCGTAATTGACATATGTCAACGACATGGATACAGTGACTACAAAATCTGTAACCATGAAAAATCAATTCCTTGTAGCACTTCATGTGTGCACACAATCTCAAACGCTTGAGGAAGCGGAAAAAATCCTTGTTCCCGATGGCGCAGATGGAGTATTGCTGGTTAACAATAATTTCCTCATATCATCGTCTCGCGACAAACGTCCTAATTTATTCGACCTATGCAGCATGGTAAAGGATGCTTTCCCTTCATACACGGTTGGTGTCAACCCGCTTGATCTATCTACTGAAGGTGCGCTGCACCATATGCGTAAATACGATAAGCTTGATGTGTTATGGGTTGATAACGGTGGCATCGAAGAAGGTAAAAGTTATCACCTTATGCCAAAAACAATCCTGGAAGGTATTGAATCAATGCAAGCCAAATATTATGGTGGTGTCGCATTCAAGTACCAACAGCAACCAAAAAATCTGGAACGGTGCACTCAATTAGCATCACAGTACTTTGGGGCAATCATTACCAGTGGTACAAAGACCGGTTTAGAACCTGATATCGAGAAAATCCGATTGATGCACGAGTATATAGGTATCAACGGCAATAAAACACCATTGGGCATTGCCAGCGGTATGAGTCCAGAGAATGTTCATTTGTTCCTGCCCTATGCCAATATCTTTATTGTTGCGAGTTCATTGCACAAAATGACAAACGGTAAGAATGATTTTTTTAGATACGATCAGGATCGTATCAAGTTGTTTCGAGAAAAGATTAGTGGATAGCAAAAGCCCCTGTTTGGTAATACACCAAACAGGGGCTTTTTACTTAGAGAATTTATTTTACGTCGACTCCCATTGATCGTGCGGTTCCTTCGATGATTTTCGAAGCTGCTTCGATGTCGCGAGCATTCAAGTCTGCCATTTTCTTTTCTGCAATTTGGCGTACTTGATCCTTTGATAGAGTTCCTACTTTCTTTTGAGCGTTCTTACCTGAACCGCTTTGAATACCCAACATTTTTTTGATCATATGTGAAGCTGGACTTCCTTTAACGGTAAATTCAAATGATCGATCTTCGTAGACAGTCAATTTTACACCAACTGTGTCCCCAACCATTTCCTTGGTACGTTCGTTAAATTGGTTAACGAATTCGCTGATGTTAACACCAGCCTGACCTAGCGTTGCACCTAGTGGAGGTGCTGCGGTTGCTTTTCCAGCTGGAGCTTGGAGTTTTACTTGTTTGACGACTTTTTTAGCCATAGATAGTTAGTTAACTGATATCTGGTAGAAGCACCCAGTTAGGATGCACTGTACCTTAAATCTTTCGTACCTGCAAGAAATCCAATTCGACCGGGGTTTCGCGTCCGAACATCGAAACCAATACCTGTACCTTGCCGCGTTCTTCGTCTACTTCGCCAACCTTACCTTCGAAATCCTTGAACGGACCATCGGTAATGATGACGGTTTCGCCCACTGCCATTTCAATGGTGTGCTTGGTTTGGTGTGCCTGCATGCGCGAAAATAGTGAATCAATTTCTTCCTGGGCAACAGGTACCGGGGTAACACCTGAACCTACGAATCCGGTAACACGTGGTGTATTACGCACGACGTACCATGAATCATCGGTTACGATCATATCTACCAACACATAGCCGGGATAGATTTTTTCCTCGACTTCAACGCGCTTGCCGGCTTTGATTTTAATTTTCTTTTCAGTTGGTACGATCACTGCAAAAATTTTATCTTGCATACCAAGCGAATCCACGCGCTGCTTTAAGTTTCGTTCTACAGCGTTTTCGTATCCCGCATAGGTATGAATAGCATACCAATTGCGTTCTTGTTTGAGTTCCTGTTTCGACATAGACGTACTAGTATTAGCGAACAACTGTTTTTAATATAAATTTGAAAGCAATATCAAGTAGTCCCAAGTAGTAAGCAACCAATAATGCTACAACAATAACAAACACTACCGACGCAATAGTCTGCGCGCGTGATGGCCATGTAACGTGTTTCAATTCGGTTCGGACTCCTTTTAAAAATGTGACGATACCCATAATAAGTGTGCTAGATATTCGGTTACTAAAAACCGCCCCGGGGGCGTATGTAAGTACAATACTCTATTTATAAAACAAAGTCAAGAATACAAAAAACCACCCCGAGTTTATCAAGGGTGGTTTTTTGTAAAGGAGAATTATTTGATGCGATACGTAATCGTAACCTGTGTCGAAACCGTGTTCTCGCCCGTTGGCAATTCTGGGGCTGGAGCTGATTCCATAGCAACAGCACCGTCTGCAGCAATACCACCCTTCATCATATATGGAATTGGGCCACCGTAACCGCTTTCGTAGAATTCAACAATCTTACCCAATCGAACACCTAAACTTGATGCTAATTCTTTTGCCTTCATGCGAGCATCTTCAATGGCTTTGGTGCGAGCTTCTGATTGTAGATCGCGATCTTCGTCAAAGGTAAAGTTTGGACCGTACATATTTTCTACTTTTTGTGTACCAAGGATGACTAGGATGTCACCAACCTTGTCCAAGTTGCGAATCTTTACTGTCATGCTGTGAGTGACTTCATAACCAACAACTGTTTGGTTGCCGCCTGGGCACCATCCTTCACGACATGGTGCTGACTCCCATTC
>Ga0315910_10001505_pt1 | contig 21278 bp, 15 predicted proteins | sample EdamamesoilMG_FD_204470 | JGI IMG/M metagenome (GOLD analysis project Ga0315910, IMG submission 204470) | Garden soil microbial communities collected in Santa Monica, California, United States - Edamame soil | ecosystem: Environmental > Terrestrial > Soil > Garden | place: USA: California...
ATGATATTCATCCCGGAATGATTTTTTCTGATGATGTTGTTCCTGGTTATGGACATACTTGATCACCCGGTCAATGTGTGAATGGGAATAGGAAAACACGCCATATCCTTCCTGCCATGCGAACCTCTTTTTGATCCATTTTTTGCTGTTGATGAATTCGTTGCTTTCTACTTTGATTTCCTTGACAAAATCCGACATAGATAACGCAGGACGAAATCCAACAAATATGTGCAAGTGGTCAGGCATGCAGTGTATGGCGAGGGTTTGGCATTCCGTTTTTGAACGAGTCCTCCGATGTAGCGGTGTAATTCTTCTTTGTTTTCTTTTGCGATCAGGCATTCGCGATGTTTAACGGCAAAAACAAATTGTAAATAGATTTGTGAAAATGTATTTGGCATAACGGTTCAATAATTTGGACAACATATCGGATAACAACAGGTGGCTCCTCCGGAGCCGAACGAATTTAAATAAATTTTCTACAAATAGGTGGCTCCTGGCGGAGCCGACTAAATAAAACCATTCGTATGCAAATTGTAAAACGGAGCTGAACGAGATTAAAACACTTATCTACAACAAACAGATGACTTCACCGGAGCCATCTTTAACTCCGTAGGAGTTTTCTATTGGTAGAATTGAAATCAAATAGGTGGATTTGGCTCCGTAGGAGCCTCCTAAAAGTCTGGTGAAAATCGATCAGAACAGAACCTACAACCTCGCCAGACTCTCCTCCAACGCCTTGATCTTCGCTTCGGCATCGGCTTTCTTCTTGCGTTCGTTTTCCAACACCTGTGGCGGTGCTCCGCTGACAAATTTTTCGTTGGATAATTTTTTCTCCACGGAAGCCAGAAATCCTTTCTGATATTCCAGTTCTTTCAGGATTACCTCGCGTTCCTTTGCCGCATCCACTTTACCTTCCATCGGAATAAAGAATTCTGTAGACTTCACAAGGAAAGGTGTGGCATTGGCAGCGGGTGCCTCGGATACGAAACTGATTTCGCTAATGTTAGATAGTTTCTTGATTACTGACCAAAAATATTTTACCGGAGCCTTTTCACCATTCTTTACGAGAAGTTTCAAGGCTTCTTTGGGCGACAAACCTTTTGTGTTTCGTGTATTCCGGATCTCAGCAACAACATCAAAGGCAATTGCCGCTTCATCAAGTATCTTCTGATCAAAACTTGAAACAGACGGCCACGGAGCTACAATGATGCAGTCTTCATTCTTTCTGTCCTGCAATTCATGCCACAATTCTTCCGTGATGAAAGGCATAAACGGATGCAGTGCCGTCAACAAAGCTTCGAAGAACGAAATGGTTTTGTCGTAAGTACCTTTATCGATCGGCTTACCGAACTCCGGTTTGATCATCTCCAGGTACCATGAACAGAAGTCATCCCATATTAATTTGTAGATCGTCATCAACGCATCTGACATTCTGAACTTGTCAAAGTGATCGTTCAGTTCGGTAAGCGATTGATTCAGTCTGGATTCAAACCATTCAATGGCTACTTTATTCTCTTCAGGTGAAGCAGTATCGGTGGTTGTCCATCCCTTTACCAGGCGAAATGCATTCCAGATCTTGTTGGCAAAATTCCGACCCTGCTCTACCAGTTTCTCATCATATAACAAATCATTTCCGGCTGGCGAGCTGAATAGCATTCCCGTGCGAACAGCATCCGCACCAAAGTTTGCAATAAGGTCCAGTGGATCCGGTGAATTTCCCAACGACTTCGACATTTTTCTTCCCTGCTTGTCGCGTACAATTCCCGTGAGGTAAACATTTTTGAATGGCATCGCTCCACGATACTCGTAACCCGCAATGATCATCCGCGCTACCCAGAAGAATAAAATCTCGGGAGCTGTTACCAGGTCGTTAGTGGGGTAAAAGTAATTCAGGTCACCATTGCCCTTGTTACCATCTTTAAATACCGAAGTATCGAATACAGCAATAGGCCATAGCCAGCTGGAGAACCACGTATCCATTACATCAGTTTCTTGAGAGAGCTTCTGGCTTCTGGCTCCTGGCTTCTGGCTTTTGAATAATTCAGCGGCTTCTTCCTCCGTGCGGGCAATTACATAGTCTCCGTCTTCATTGTACCACGCTGGGATTCGATGTCCCCACCAGAGCTGACGCGAGATACACCAGTCGCGTACATTGCTCATCCAGTGATTGTAGGTGTTCTTGAACTTGGGTGGAATGAGTTGGATGTCATCATTCATCACATGCTTCAGGGCAGGTTTGGTGATGGTATCCATTTTCAGGAACCACTGCAATGACAAGCGTGGTTCGATAACCGCATCGGTACGTTCGGAGAACCCAACACTACTGGTATAGTCTTCTACTTTTGCGAGACTTTCTTTTGCCTCCAGTTCTTTTGCAATTTTCTTACGGGCGATGAAGCGGTCTTCGCCAATGAAGATCTGTGCTTTTTCGTTTAGTGTTCCATCTTCATTTAAGATATCGATTACTTCCAGGTTGTGTTTTTTACCCAAGTCGTAGTCGTTCATGTCGTGGGCCGGTGTTACTTTCAAACAGCCTGTTCCAAAATCCATCGCCACGTAGTCATCCTCGATGATCGGAATGGCGCGGTTGATCAATGGAATGATCGCTTTCTTTCCTTTCAGGTGTTTATAACGCTCATCGTTCGGATTAACGCAGATCGCGGAGTCAGCCATGATGGTTTCCGGGCGAACGGTGGCAATCGTTACAAACTCATTTTTGCTGCCTTCGATGGCGTACTTTATATAGTAGAGCTTGGATTGAACATCCTTGCGAATTACTTCATCGTCCGACAAGGCCGTTTTTCCCAGTGGATCCCAGTTCACCATGCGGAGGCCGCGGTAGATATATCCTTTTTTATAGAGGTCGATGAAGACATCAATTACGGCATCGTAGTAGTCTTTGTCCATGGTGAACTTCGTACGATCCCAGTCGCACGAAGCCCCAAGCTTTTTTAATTGCTCGAGGATGATGCCTCCGTATTTCTCTTTCCACTCCCAGGCATATTTTAAAAATTCGTCACGGGTGAGGTCCGATTTTTTAATTCCGCGTTCGCGAAGCATCGCCACTACTTTTGCTTCCGTGGCAATAGAGGCATGGTCGGTTCCCGGAACCCAGCAGGCTTCCTTGCCTTCCATCCGCGCTTTGCGGACAAGCACATCCTGAATGGTATTGTTGAGCATGTGTCCCATGTGCAGTACGCCCGTTACATTTGGCGGAGGTATCACGATGGTATAGGCTTCCTTGGCTGGATTGGGTTTTGCGTGAAAAAATCCATTCTCCATCCAGAACTGGTACCATTTACTTTCTACTTCGGATGGGTTGTACTTTGTCGAGAGCATGTTTGTCGTTATCCGTTAATCGTTAATCGTGGTGTGGGTTTTGTGTGTGTTCCGTAACCACCCCCGCACCCGTGCCCACGGATAACGGATAACGATTACCGGCTAAAGGGTGGCAAAAATAAGCAAAACAGGACTATTCAGGAATTTTTAATGAAGTGAGATCCAACTCCTCTCCAGGCCTCGTAGATAGGGCATCTAACGCTAAAAGTCTATGGAAGCTTTAACCCTAAATCAAAAACAGAATGCCATTCAGTGGAAGCAACTGTTGAGTCTGGCGGCCCTTTATGGTTCGGTTGTAATTGGCTGGATTGCTTATCAGCAGTATCAGCCTAAGTTGCTGGTGCAGTTTAAGTTCACGGATTTTACCTTTCTGCTCATCGTGGCGCAGGCGCTGATCCTCACCATTACACCACCCATTGCCGGAAGAATGGGCGACCGGTTTCGCTTAGAGAAGGGCCACCGCATTCCCATCATTGCTGCAGGAATCAGCTTTGCCGCGATGGTATTTATGGCGGTCGCTTTCACGCTGTTCAGTAACCCCGGAGAAATAGTTAAGTGGGTGTTGCCGATCCTGATTGTTTTCTGGCTTATTGCCATGAGCATTTTCACGAGCCCTGCGTTATCAACGATGGAGTTGTTTACGCCTGTTGACAAACTTCCCAAAGCGATGGCAGTGCTTACTATCGTTGCCAATCTGATTTATGCGCTCGAACCCGTTATTGTCGACATCATTGATTTCATCGGAGCACCCTTGACGTTCGTTACCGGTGGGGTAGTGGTTTTCATTTCCGGGTATGCGTTGAAGAGAAATTCGTTACACCTGTTCAGCAACAATGATAACAAGGAACGCCCCATGGCTGTCTTCACCCTGGATACACAAAAATCAAGACGCGGTTATATTTTCTTTTTGGGTATTGTGCTGGGCATTGCCACTACCGTGATGTTTAATCTTTTTCCGGCTGTGTTGGAACGAAAACTAAACGTGCTTGTCGAAAACTGGAATGGGAAGATTCTCCTGGTGGACATGCTGCTGCTGTCGGCCATTCTTTCACTGCCATTGAGCAACCTCGTGAACCGGTTGGGAATGGAGAAATCATTCTGGATCAGCCTGGTTTTGATTTCGGTCAGTACGGTTTCGATATTTTTCTTTCAGTCTGCCGGGGTGGTACTGATCATGGCCATTGTTTATGCAATCACCTTTACTTCGCTATCCGTAAGTTCACTGCCGTTGGCGATACGGAATTCAAATTATTATGAGAAGGTATTTTGTGTCGGAATATTTTTCAGCGGGGTGGCTTTGCCTGATGGAATTTTGGAAGTGCTGCAGGCGAGTGGTATTCTTTAGATTTTCGTGGAGGGTTTGTTTAGTTTATTAAGCCGGCTTTTTTATTTCATCCGTATCCGCCACTCCGATGGATACATATTGTTGATCCGGTTGTCCAGCACATTCACCCAACCCAGGGGTAACGAATTATGGGTTATCAATGAAAATCCCTTTTGTTCCGAAGCAACATTCAGATTTTCCTTCTTTAAATACTGAATGACTTCATCCAGCGACACATCAAGTTGTGGGAACTGATCAGCATGAAGTTCCAGCGACAAGGCGAGTGAATGTTCCGGGATTACCTTATCATGCTTTACGGTTCCCAGGAAAGTACCGGCTGTTACAAGGCGCAGTGACTTTATTAGCAATTCAATGGTATAGGCCTGCGATGCAGGAAAGAACTGAATCACATCTTCCCGTTGGATGAATGTTTTATTTTCCGGGACTTTCACCCAGGGCTGTATCTTCTCCATCAGCTTTTTTGACGGAGAGGTTAACCTGCTTTTATGATTTTTGATTCCCACCGTTTCTTCACGCTCTTTCTTCCGGATCACAGAAAGAAAAAATCCTTCACCATTTACCCGGTGCGGATAGAAACGATATCCCTTAACTCCATTCTCTTCAATGGAAAGGACATTCCACGCAGGATCAATATTTAATGAAAGGAATTCTACATCCTTTTCTTTCTTAAGCCACTTCAGGTTTTCTTCGTTCTCCCATGCATTGTATGTGCAGGTCGAGTACACCAGAATACCATTCTCTTTCAAAGCAGGCCAGATGTCGTGAAGTATACGCTGCTGACGCTTGCAGCATAGTTGTACATTGTCTTCCGACCATTCTTTCATCGCGTCCGGATCTTTCCGGAAGAGTCCTTCGCCTGAACAGGGTGCATCTACTACGATGACATCAAACAAACCGGTGAGTTTACTAAAGTCTTCCGGATCATTGTTCGTCACCACTACATTGTTGGTACCCCACTTCTGCAGATTTTCAGCCAGTATACCGGCACGTGAACGGATCACTTCATTGGAAACCAGAAGGCTCTCTGCATGAATCAGACTGGCTATGTGTGTCGACTTTCCACCCGGTGCGGCACAAAGATCAAGTACGGTAAGTTTCTCGTTCGTATCGATCACCTGGCGAAACACCTGTTCCAGAAACATCGAGCTGGCTTCCTGCACATAGTACGCGCCTGCATGGAAGGTTGGGTCTAATGTAAACACAGGGCGCTCCGGAAGATACCTGCCGTGCTGCGTCCACGGCACGTTGGGTAATTCTTTAATGGAATGATTTTTAAACGGATTGACGCGGATGCTTACCGGTGGTGGTGCTTCGTGTGCAGCAAGGAATTTTTCCCATTCACCTTTCAGGGATTGACGCAATTGCTCTTCAAAAGCTTTTGGAAAATTACTCATCCGCTGGACTGAGTTTTTGGTCAGTGTACACAATGATCTTCTCCAGCATGAGTACCATGTTATCGAATTCTTCCTTACCCAGCAGTTCACGGTATTCATTCGTGAGACCTTCCACTGCGAGTCGCGCTTCGATAACCAGCTTCTTTCCTTTTTCGGTCAGCGTGAAGATGGTGCTTCGCTTGTCCTTCGGGTCTGTCTTTGTCTTTATGTATCCCAGTTCCTGGAGTTCTTTTGCCACCTTGCTCATGGCTTGCTTGGTGACGCGGGCATTTTTTGCGAGGTCATTATTATTGGTTCCCTCTACTTTGATATTCATCAGAACCGGCATGTACACCATCTTGAAGGTCTTGTATCCTTCATTACACAGGCGTTCGGTGGCCCACTCATCAAACTGCCGCTTCAGGTAGGTCAATATCTTGCCCCAGCTGTGAATTTTAATGTATTCGGTGTCTTTGAGCTTCTGATCTAAGTTCATTGTGGGAACGCTTAAGTCCTCAAAAGTACTAAAAAATATTTAGTCAATAAAGTTGACTAAATAGTCAACCTGGTTTACTTTTGTACCGTTAACAGGAATGTGACCGAAAAACGTATAGTTATGGAAAATACTACCTCTACTACCCCGAAAAGCAAAAGACCCTTATTTATTGTGCTGGCCGTAGTGGCCGTTGGCGGCTTCTTTGGCATAAAGAAGTTCCTGCACAACCGTGCCTATGAATCTACGGACAACGCCCAGATTGAATCCCGTTCCGTGCCCGTGATTTCACGCGTGGCCGGATACATCGATTCCATCAGCATCGATGATTATGGAAAGACCCAGGCGAATGACCTCCTTATTAAAATAGACGACAAAGAATATGAACTGGCTGTCGTGCAGGCCCATGCGGATTTACTGAACTCGCAGGCCGACCTGGCCAATGCACAGGCTTCGCTACGAAATGCGCAGGCCAACCGGAAGCTCGCTTCCGCCAACGCAGATGTTCAGCAATCGAAACTCTCAAAAGCAAAGACTGACCTGAACCGCGATGAAGCGCTTTTCAAAGATGGCGCCATTACGCAAAAACAAATTGACGATACACGCGCTGCCTATGATGCAGCGAATAAACAATACACCGCTAACCTGGAACAGGTAAACCTAGCATCAACACAAGTAGCTACCGCACAGGCACAGGTTCAGAAAGCAAATGCTTTGATCGAAACCCGTCAGGCGATGCTCGATCAGGCGAAACTGAAATTGAGTTATTGCCAGATCTCATCACCGGTAACCGGAAGAATTGGCAAACGCAATATTGAGCGCGGACAATTCATCCAGGCAGGGGCTCCGTTGTTCTCCGTGGTGAATGATGAGAAGTACTGGCTCGTGGCAAACTTCAAGGAAACACAGCTGGAAAAAATGAAAGAAGGTCAGGATGTGAACATCAAGCTGGATGGTTATCCGGATGTAGACATCAAAGGTAAAGTGTCTTCGTTCAGTCAGGCGACAGGTTCCAAGTTCGCATTGCTTCCAGCCGATAATGCAACCGGAAACTTTGTGAAAGTAACACAACGTATTCCCGTAAAAATTGAACTGGTGAATCCGGAGCAGTACAAGGACATCCTTCGTGCCGGTCTTAGTGCAGAAGTAGAAGTAAGCGTAAAGTAATATGGCGCTCAAAGGATTTGCCCGTGTCATCATCGTGCTGACCACGATCTCGGCAGCCATCATGGAACTGATCGATGTATCGATCGTCAATGTGGCGCTCGCGCAGATCAGCGGTAACCTCGGTGCCACAATTGAAGATACTTCGTGGGTGATTACAGCTTATGCCATCGCGAACGTAATCATCATTCCGCTCACCGGTTTCTTTGCCCGGTTGTTCGGAAGAAAGAATTACTACATCGCATCCATCATTCTGTTTACGATCGCCTCCTACATGTGCGGTAATGCAGACAGTCTGGTGGTGCTGATCATCTGGAGATTTATACAAGGAATAGGGGGTGGCGCATTGTTGTCCACCTCACAGGGAATTTTGTTCGATGCATTCGAACCCGAGAAGCGGCCGATGGCGGCAGGTATGTTTGGGATGGGGATTGTGTTAGGCCCAACCATCGGTCCGACTCTGGGGGGTATCATCGTTGACAACTATGCATGGCCGTTGATCTTCGACATCAACATTCCTTTTGGAATTGTAGCGGCATTGCTGGCCTGGCGATTTGTTCCGAACGACACCGAAGAACAGCTTGCTGCACGCAAGAGTGTTCACATCGATTACCTCGGAATCATTTTACTGGCCATCGGCATTGGTAGTTTGCAATATGTCCTCGAAAGGGGAGAAGCTGAAGATTGGTTTGAGGATCGGGGCATATTGCTGCTATCGTTTGCCGCTGTAATTGGACTAGTGGGTTTCGTGTACAGACAGTTCACGCAGAAGCAACCGCTCATCAATCTTCGTGTGCTGAAGAGTCAGAATCTCGCAGCGAGCAATATTTTGACTTTTGTACTCGGCTTTGGATTGTACGGATCAGTTTTCATTTTCCCGGTACTTGTTCAACGCATACTGGGATACACTCCAACTGATGCGGGATTTGGTTTGGTACCCGGTGCGTTGATTGCCATCGCATGTATGCCCATCATCGGCAAGTCGTTACAAAACGGATTACCTCCGGTGTACTTTGTGGTGATCGGATTTATCTCCTTTGCCCTTCACGGATATACATCATCGCTCGCAGACCCGAATGCAGGACTTGCTTTCTTCACCTGGCCACAGCTGTTCAGAGGAATTGGTACAGCGTGTCTTACCGTTCCATTGATCAACCAGGCCGTTGTGGGACTAACACCACCGGAGATGCCTTCGGGTATTGCACTCACGAACATGATTCGCCAGCTGGGAGGCGCCTTTGGTATCGCCATGATGAACACCTATGTAACGCATCGTTATGCTGTGCATCGCACGGACCTTGTAAGCAACCTCCAGGTGTTTGATCCCAATACAGCGGAGCGATTGGCGAGCTATCAGAATGGTGTGATCAGTCGCGGAATAGAATCTGGCAGTGCTGTCGAAGCAAGCCATCGTTTACTGGATCTGGCTGTCACCAAGCAGGGATTCCTGCTGGCCTATCTCGATGGGTTCACGCTGATCGCCATATTCTTTGTAGTAGCATTTCCGATCATCTTTTTATTGAAGACGAAGAAAATGGATAAAGCTACGATGCAGAAGATTTCGGAGGAAAGCCATTGACGATTTACGATTTACAATTTACGATGTACGATTTGACGATTAACGAATAACGAACTATGAAAAAGATATTAACCCTCATACTGGCGATTGTGGCGACCCACACCTTCGCGCAGACGGATGAATTGAAAAAACTGGTACAACAATCATTTACCTATTTCCCCAGGGTGCAGGAAGCGAATACTGCGGTGGAGATGGGCGAGACGAAAGTTGATATTTCACGCAGCGGATATTTACCCACGATCAATGGAAATGCATCGTATAGTTATGTTGATCCCGTAGGACAAGCCAGTTTTCCGGTGGGCGCGGATACGTATCGCACCATTCAGTTCCAGCCGAACAATAACTACAATGCCAACGTGGCACTGAACCAGGTGATCTGGGATTTTGGCAGAACACAATCACAGATCGACAAATCGAAAGCAGACCTGAGTGTGGCGCAGAGCAATTCCGACCAGGTGAAGTATCAGCTGGCATCACAGGTAGCGAACATTTACTATGGTTTGATCTTCCTGAAGAAAGCCATCGCGGTGGAGGATTCGGTGATCTCCTTTTATGATGAGAACAAAAAGATCGTGGAAAGCAGAGTGCGCCAGGGCGATGCATTGAAAATTGATGTGCTCAATATTCAGACGACCATCGATCAGTCGCGCACGCGGAAGATCGAACTGATCCGCCTCTTCAATAAACAACTGGCGTTGCTGAATTATACTACCGGAGCATCCACAGAACCCGCCAGCAGCGAGTTTGATTTTAAAGCGATAACAGCAACCGACTTTCAAAGTAACCCGGAACTGATCGCTGCCGGGCAACGTATCCTCGCGGCTGAAGCCGACAGCCGTTACGCACGCCACAATCAGATGCCAAACCTGAACTTCCAGGCATCAGCCGGTATGCGCAACGGGTATCAACCGGATATTGATCAGAACAAATTCAACTACATGGTCGGTGCTGGACTCAGCATTCCGATCTTCCAGGGCGGAAGAGTTCGCCAGAACATTGCGCTGGCCAACAAGAATGTTGAGCTCAACCAGTTTGCGCGCCAGAATGTAGAGCAAAGTATTCTGAAAGACATGGCCGTGGTTCAATCAGACGTTACAGCATACAATGATCAGTTGATAAATCTCGACAGCCAGATCGAACAGGCGCGCGAAGCGTTGCGCCTCACCGAAGTACGTTACCGCCAGGGCGTAAGCACGTACCTGGATCTGTTGAATGCGACAACCAATCTGCAGCGTGCCGTACTCAATCAGATCAACGTGGAGTATCAGCGTACACAGGCGTACATTGAACAAGCGCGGTTGACGGGTACAAGGTTTTGGGAATAGGTTAGGGGGAACCGGTTGTGGGGAAACTTGCAGCCGGTTATTTTTTGTCAATTGTACTTTTGTCAACCGTCAACTTTTTGAGCATACCCCTTCAACTCCTCATATGCCATCAGCCCGCACTTCACCATTGTCAATCCGTTTTATTCCATTGCAGGTACACATCAGCTATAGAAGGATGCACTTCATTTTTCAGTATGTTTGTAAAGTCTTCATCTGTCATTGTTTCCTGATGTTCTTTTAAGGCCTTCCATAATTTGATCATCGCTTGTTTACCTCCGGCATGGTAAACATCTTTAGCGGCTGAGTGGAGTTTACATTGATACCAGCCATAGTTTTTGGCGCCCATACCCAGCGTGGCGTATAATCTCTCGAAGTCGGCAAGGCTTGTGAATTTGTATTCGGCAGTGCCAGCACCTACTACCATATCGGGAAATGTTTCCAATGCAGGCAAGAGCTCCGGTTGTTTTTCCGCCACGTAGGTATGCAGCATGATATTGACAAATAATTCTCCCATCCAGTGGCGTTGCATCTTGAGTCCTGCCTGCGCGGTGTAACAATGTCCCATTTCGTGAAGGGCCAGTAAATCAAAGAAGGACATCATACTATAAGAACCGTCAGGTTTACCATAGGCTTTTTTAACCCGGGCTGCCAGCGGTGCAGGGAGTTTGTCAACAGGCGGCAAAAAGCTGCGCCAGAAATCATTGTCGTCTGCAGCTATAACCAAACGGCCCTGATCGATATTATGCGGAAATCCATAGACATCGCGCAACGGCATGGCTGCAACCGCTGCCCAGTGCTGGGGTGCCAGGATGTAAAGCGTTGCCTGAGGTCTAAACCCGAGCTCTTGTTGAAAATAGCGCCCGGCATTTTCCATAAATGCAGCAATACTTTTTGCCCTGGCTTCATGGCCGGGACTATAGTAATAAGTTTGTGTGAATCCCTTTAATTCTTCGAAGGGAGAAGGATCGGTTGTGGTCTTTGCACGATCCTGTGCAAGGGATAGATGGTAAAACAACAGCAGCGCAAACGTGATGCGAACCGATTTTTCAGGCATCAACTGAAGAAAAGGATGAGGTGACATAATTTTTTTCAACGAAAGTATGCCGGAGCGTTGTCGTCAGCATAGTAAAAAACAGACAACTTAATAGCGCAGATCTTTTTGCATGCGCAAGGGTGTGGAGAGGAGTTGCTGTTCGATAACAGAAGGATTTACACCGGCAAAGGCTTTGAAATCCCGGATCATGTGCATTTGGTCGTAGTATCCAGCTTCGTAGGCTATGTTTATCCAACTCTGTTGTGGAAAAGCTTCATGCAACCGGTAGGCTTTTGAAAATTTTAAAATACGGGAATACATCTTCGGGTTCATCCCGATTCTTTCCTTGCACTTTCTTTCAAATTGTTTCAGGCTCAGGCAGGAGAGAGCCGCAGTTTCTTCGATCGCCATTGTGCCGTTGCTCTTCAGCAGCATTTTCAATGCGGAATCAAAGGGCAATATTTCTTTAAGATTCGTGATCCGATTTAAAAGGAATTTTTCTACGATGTCCTTGCCTGATTGCAGATCAGCGGTTTCCTGTAATTGTTTGTTGATACCCTTCATTTCAGCTCCAAAGAAATCAAGCGCGTCAAATCCTTTATCGAACAACTCATGCATGGGAATGCCCAACAGGTGAAACAGACCACCCGGCATGAAATCGACCCGTATGGCACTTAATTGATGATGGACTTTTACATTCACACGTGAACACTGGGGGCCGACCAGAACAGTAAGCGGTTGCTTGTCAAAGCCACCATTCCCGATTCTGCCCATCGATACCGGATTGTTGCAATAGAAGATCAACGATTGAAAGGGGGTAGGGGGATAAGGTGTTACCACATCGTCAACTCCGTCAGGCAGCACAACATTTACGGTGGATATGTTCAGAACATATTTCTGCAAAGCCAGGTGCGGTATGTATATTTTTACCTCCAATTCAAATAGTGCCGAATACTAAAATAAGTTTCACCTGCCATCAATAGGTTCATTTGAGTTCAGAAAGGATTAATTTTTTCTGCTTTAATGTGTTCTTCATGGCTTTGTCCCTTACAGCCGGGTCATCGCTATGTATTAATTCAAAATATTCCGTGGGTACAACCTGCCATGATAGTCCATATTTATCTTTCAACCATCCACAAGAACCTTCCTCACCACCATTTTTGGTAAGCGCATCCCAGTAATAATCCGTTTCAGCCTGGTCTTTTGTATTGATCACAAAAGAAACGGCTTCATTAAATTTAAATAGCGGGCCTGCTGCCAGTATGCTGAACTCCATTCCGGCTATTTCAATGACAGCGGTTTCTATGCCTGCATCATTTCCACTTTCGCCACTATCGAACTTGCGAAAATCTTTCAGCTTGCCGTCTTTAAAAATGGATAGGTAATAATCGGCTACCGCTTTAGCATCTTTCTCTACCCACAGATAGGGTGTTATTTTTTGGGTAATCATATTTTTAGTTTCAATAGAGTCATTGGCAATCACCACTGGATTGATTGTGTTAGCAGCGCTGTCCGGCTGATCTGTCTTTGAACAGGAAATTGTCAGACAAAAGACAATAGCTGCAGGAAAAATTAATTTGTTCATTTTCTTTTTTAGAGTTTCAGATTGTTGAAAAGTCAGTCGGAATTGTCTGCTTAGGTGTTACTAAATTGCTCAACCCCGGAACCTGTTCGCGACTGTTCTACATCTCACGTGCAACAAATAATAAACGTGACGTGTCCGTGTAGCTTATAATTATAAATAGATTTTCCTGTTCCCGCAAGTGCTCTTATTACGACTGCATCAGAAAAGCCAGTTTGCCTTTTACGCTATAAAAAAGAGCGGGCCACAACATTACGATGTGACCCGGCTCTTACATACAAAACAAGATGTCTACAAGCCTACACATATATTATTATAGCAGGCTTTAATGGTATGCTCAGCCCAGTTGGGTTGAAAGGTAAGTGTGCCTGTATACAATTCATTTCCCAATAACCCGTACACGGTGCCGGTTCCTTTTAGTCCAACGCTTCCAGGGCGTACCTCCGTTGTAATGGCGCATTTCACGTAGGTTCCGTTGTGGTTGTACGCACCCGTTAGCAGAAAATTATTGACAGCGGTAAGCTTGCCCGTAACATTCACATTGAAAACATACAAGTTGATATTGCCAGTAAGGGTTACACCATTGGATGAATTAGCCGTAATCTTTCCATTGGCAAATGTGAAGGAATGACCTGCTATCGGAATAGCACGGTTGAAAGTCCCTATCAGGTTTACTTCATTCAACGTGATATGACCTTTCACCATCTGGTCACCAAATACATTACCCAGTTCCAGTACACTTTCAAAGTAAACACCATTGGTATTAGAGATCGTAATCTTGCCCGACTTCGATAGCAGGTTTACATTTCCAATAGCAATTTGCCTGTTGATGATACCCGTAAACGAGAACCCATCTTTTGTTAACACCCCGGTTACTTCGACATAACCAACATTGTGCGGAAGCTCAACACTGCCCGTAAACGCAATACCATGTTCAGGATTGGTTGATGAACTGAACGCAACATTGGCGGTAGGTAACAGAAAACCATTGCCAAGGTCAATCATGCCACCAGCTTTCAGAGACCCGGTAAAGCTCATACCGGCACTGGTCACCTGGCCAGTCATCTCACCTTCGCCCAACCCGAAAGGAAAGATTACGCTGCCATCTACTTCTACACCTGTTGTGTTGGATACAGACACATGCAACTTTTTGCTGGTGAGTACTATCCCGTTAGACAAGGTTATATTTTTATCAGTATAGGACTCCAGGAAGAAACTGTTGCCGGTAAATTTTCCTTCCAGGCTTTTGGAAAGTTGGATGGGACCCAGCGGTAAGTCCAGCTTGCCGGAGAAATTCACACCGTCTTTGTTGATCAGAAAGTATGATTTGTTGAATTCAGTTTCGCCCAGTTTAGGGATAAGCATTTTTACAGAACTTTCTGTAAATATAGAACAGTCTTCAAGCGTTGGGCCTATGCTAAAGTAGAAGTAGTTAGATGAAGCCGGAATTGAAATCAAATAGGGTTTGATGCCATCACCCAGAATATCCATAATCATTGGCTTATTCAATTCTCCTCCGAGTCGAAGAAAAGAACCTTCTACCCCACCACGGCTGGGCATGGAATACTGTAGCGTGGCACCGACCAGATCAAGATCAAAATTGGCGTTGAAGATATCGTGCCCTACAAGATCGTTTATCATCGGAAATGCACCCGTAACTAAGGTTTCGATCTCACCACCACCCATATCCATACTTCCGGCAAAAGTTGCCATCTTGTTTTCATCTTTCCCATCGCGGAACCAGTCCATAAAGGCTTTCAGTTGTTGTTCTTTTAGTTCTTCCGGTTCCGGTATAAGCGATTCAGTCCGGTAATGCACATACATTTCACCTGACAACTGAAGGATTACTGTGGGTGGAATGGGTACACCTTCCAGTTTTAAATAAAGATGCGAATTGAGGCTTTCAAAATGATCAAATCCAAACAACTCTTTAAACGATTCCTTGTTGTCAATATTAAAGTCGTACGCTGTGGTTTTGAATCGTGCATGATTGGAGATACCAAAAATCATGTTGGGCGATCCTTGATATTCTTTAACATTCTTTCCAAGCGATTTTAACTTTTCGAAGGTACGCTTCCAGAAACCGGCCACTACGTCATCAGCATCTTCAGCACTCGGTTTCCACAACTTGGTTTTGAAGAAGACAGCCGGATCGTGCGGATCGATGTAGAGATCGACAAATTTGTAAATAAGGTTGTTGGCTTTGTGGCGCAGTTCATACTCACCATCCCGCTCTTCATTCAATACCTTGAAGTGAATGTAGGTTGAGCCATCAGCGAGCGGAATATCCGTACTATATGTTTCCTTAAAGTATGTCCCGGTATTGTATTCGATACGCGAGGCGATCTCACTCAGTGTAAATTCCTTGAGCAGTTCAGCAAACACACCCACGTTCGGAAATACGGGTGTTCCGGTTCCCGTAATCGTACTCACGCTGCCATCGGATTTCAGGTTTACATCAAACGTTCCTTCGCCAAGCTTAAATTCTTCTCCATCATCGGTTTTCACGCCCAGTGCGCCATCGAACTCATAACCATCGGCAGTTTCCTTGAATTTGGTGGAGGTAATGGAGAATTCAGAATCAGTAGGTTCAGTTGCGGGAAGATCGATCTCTTTTGGTTCTTCCGGAACCACTTCGTCCTGGCAAGCCATGGGTAAACTCAGGCAGATTGTAACTGCGATGGCAACCCTTGCGATCGCATGTGCAGTAATGGGGGTTTTCTTTTTCATGGTTAACGTTGTTTTGTTTGTAATGATCAAAATTGAGTTAACCAATACGCTAAAGCCTATCACACATGTCGCAAAGACATGTAAAAATGTCGCAAGGGTGTTTTAAATCAGGTATCAGACGTGGTTTGGTAGCTCGGAGGGCGAATAACCGAATTGCTGATGAAAGCATTTGCTGAAATACGATGGACTTGAAAATCCAACAGCATACGCCACCTCGGCTGTTGTGGCGGATTGCTGCCGTAGTAAATCATGGGCGCGCTGAAGACGAAAACTGCGGATAAGCTGATTGGGACTTTGATCTACCAACGCTTTAAGCTTTCGATGAAGCTGCGAGCGGCTCATGGCGAGCAGATCGCTCAATTCGGTAACACTGAAATGCTCTTCGCTCAAATGTTCTTCCAGGAGCGACATGAGGCGTTTCAGAAATTTCTCGTCAACCGAAGTAACCGTAACCTCAGCAGGCTTAAGTACCAGACTTTCCCGATAACGCTCGCGGAGCATCGTACGCGACTGAATAAGATTCTGAATTCTTGTGGTTAGTTCGCGCGGAATAAAGGGCTTGGTGATGTAGTCATCAGCCCAGGATTGAAATCCTTCGATGCGACTCTCGGCATCAGCCTTAGCGGTTAACAAAATGATGGGGATATGACTGGTTCGTTCGTCATGCTTTAGTTCCTTGCAAACTTCATAACCATTTTTCCCAGGCATCATCACATCGCTGATCACCAGGTCGGGGGTGTGCTCAATAACCCGGTTAATACCGTCTATACCATTGGTGGTTTCCAGCAGTTTATAGGTACCAGCCAAAATACTTTTCAGATAAAGCATCACATCCGCATTATCTTCAATCAATAATACGATGGGTTCTGATTTCAGTTCGGAGGAAGTCTCATCCAGAAGATGTGTTTCGGATAGAAAGAAAGTATCACGCTTTTCATCCCGGGTGGATTGTACGGTCACAACGTGTTCAGCATCCCTTTGCACCGGTATCTTTAACGACACCGAAATTCCTGCACGTGTATTATTGGTAACTTCAATCGTTCCTCCGTGCAGTTCAATCAGTTCGCGGGTAAGCGCCAAGCCAATACCGGTGCCGCTGGACATGCCTGCACTGGTTCCCTGATAAAAGCGATTAAAGATTTGTTCCATTTCATCGGTGGGGATACCAATGCCTGTATCGCGAATCGTAATAACACAATAATTGTCAGGAGAATTTTCAACAACAAGACTCACATCAATTTGCCCGCCTGCCGGAGTAAACTTAAAAGCATTGGCTAATACATTGGTGAGGACCGTTTCAATTTTTTCCTGATCAAAAGACATGATTAACTGATCAGGCTGTGCGGTAACGGTAAACTTCATGGAGTTTTGGTCGGCCACCGAACTGAAAGCCTGCGTTACACCTTTAAGCACCAATACGATATCCATTATTGATGTGTGCAGGGAGAGTTCGCCAGATTCCAACTTGGCCAGGTCAAGCAATTGATTGATGAGCGTAAGCAGGCGGTTGGCATTTCGTTGCAGCATGTGGAGCTGAGGCTTTAACTGCGGATCGGTCACGCCTGCATTCAACTGATCAATAGGTCCGAGAATCAGGGTGAGCGGTGTTCTGAACTCATGAGAAATGTTGGCAAAGAATTGTGATTTCATTTTTTCCAGTTGTTGTTCTTTCTCCAGCAACCGAAGGTTCTTCAAACTGGTGCTCCGCTGTTTAATGTATAGCAACAGCAACGCGGCCACCACAATAAAACCAATTATCACATACATATTCCGTTTGAATTTCGCGCTGGCCTGCTGCTCATGAAGGGCATCAATGGCATGATCCTTTTTCTCTGTTTCGTAACGCACACGCAGTTCTTCAATCTGACCCGATCGTTCTGAATTAAATAACGTATCGCTGATGGCGGCAAACTTCACGTGTGCCGCGTACGCTTTTTTGTAATCTCCTGCAGCGGCATAGATCTTGGAAAGTGTTGCATACGCTAATTTCTGATCGTAAAGAAATTCATGCGCAACAGCGGCTTCTAACTGCAGAGAGGCATACTTCCGTGCGGAATCCTGTTGGCCGGCAGTAAAGTAGTTTTCGGCAAGATGCCCAAACGTATACACATTTTGATACGCGTAGTCTGTGGTGTTAGCCAGCACCAGGGCATCCATTAAAAATTGCGTGGCGTTAGCATAATTCTTTTGTGATGAATAATAGGTACCGATATTTTGGAGGACTGTGATCATCAGATCAGCATTGTCAACTTTCCTCGCAATGGCCAGCGACTGGTTGTAGTAATGAATAGCCGAATCGGGTTTATGAAGCTGACTGTACACGGCACCGATATTAACCAGTGTCCAGCCAAACAGATTTTCATTCTTGCCGTGCTGTAAAAGCACCAGTTCTTTTTTCATGTATTCAAGAGCCTTGTTTAAATTGCCAGACTCTTCAAAAGTTACGCCCATGTTACCCAGCAGCATCGTTAATGCAAAGTCATCCTTCAACAACGTGTAGTATTCTTCTGACTTCATAAAATATTCAATAGCCGTAATGTGGTTTCCCCTTACACTGTTGAGTATTCCGAAATTCTGATATCCCCTTGCCATCATCGTTGTAAACCCTATTTCTTCAGCAATGGCTAATGACTTTTCGGCTGCCAGCGTGGCGCTGTCATAATCACCTTGCTGGAAATACAACAGGTACAACTGGTTATAACTTTGTGAGATCAGTTCCTGGTTCTCGAGCTTTTCGCTTAGCCCGATGGCTTCGCGACATTGTGTAAAACCCTTCGGGTATTCGCTCTTCGAACTGTTCACATACGACATCAAGATCAGGCATTGCACCAGTAACGCATCATCGTCCACTTGCTGCAATAGGTTATACGCTTCGCTGGATAAGCTGTCGGTCACCGAAATGTCTGTACGAATGTGCTGCTGAGCGCTACGAAGCATACGCCTGATTGTTGCAGTGTCAGCTACTGGACTTGAATAGTCAACGGCCAGACGAATGATCGAACGATGCGTTTCACTGTGCTCAGCACCTAGTGATTCAGTAGGCGTAAGCAGCCCGACAAGCAATACCAGAAACACACAACGCGCAATCGACATAGGGTAAGGGTTGGCGATGGTAATCGTACAAGGTACAAAAGTATAACAAGAACTTGCATTTAACCTGGAGCCTGAAATTTTAAATCTGAAAGTTGTACTACTATTTCTTTTTCCGGTTTCAACGTAAAGGCTATTTTTTCATTCGTTTCGAATCCGTCAGGTAAAGCAAATTTGAATCGTGATGCCATTGTCGCCATGATCATAACCGCTTCCATCCAGGCAAATCCTTGGCCGATGCAAATTCGATTACCTGCACCAAAAGGAACATAGGCAAGTCTCGGGTTACTACTGATGCCGGCATCTTCCCAACGCTCGGGTATGAACTCCAATGGAGTTCGGTAATATTTGGCATCGCGATGCAGCAGTGGGAAAACCGAGCAAAGCACAGCGCCTTTCGGAAAATGATATCCCAGAATCTCCAGGTCTTCCGTGGCTTCCCGCGCAACTGTCCAGACCGGTGGATAAAGTCTCAGCGCTTCCTTAAATACCAGTTTGGTATAGCTCAGGGTATTATAATCTGTGTGGTCAGGAAACCTTCCCCCGAGTGTTCGATTAATTTCTTCGTAAAAGTTTTCAGCTTTCTCCGGGTGCCGGCACAGAAGATACCACGTCCAGGCAAGTGCGGTGGCGGTGGTTTCATGTCCTGCGAGAAACATGGTGATCACCTCGTCCCGAATTTGTTCATCGGTCAGTTATGAATGGAATTCTGGTTTTTTTGGGAATGGGTTTTGTCATCTGATGGCTATGCGTAAAGGGTTGTCTAAAGATAGCTAATCCCCTCCGATGAATTCGGGATGAGAAGTTAGATTGCTTCGCTGCATCGGAGTCTGATGAATGTTCCTTGCGAACTGAATTTAGGTGGGATAGTCGCTTTGTACCTTAGCTGTTCTGGTAAAAAGTGAAGGGTAGTCGACCACGAAGCCCATGTCGTCAACTTCAATATTCGCTTCAAAGTCGTTTGGAATATTTTCGTAGTGATACAGGGTTGGCGAGAGACAGCGGTATTTCTGCTTTACCGGCCTTATTTCCTGCTTCAACAGATCCAGGTAGATAACCTGAATCTGTCGCGCTTCGTCCGGGCCTAATTCAAGCCTGTTGACCGGCAATGTATTAGTAAAGGGAGTTAAGGGTATGTCAATATCGATGCAGCCGTTGAATTGACCGGCTGGCTTACCATTCATTCTCCAGTTTCCTTTGCCATTACCGTCCAGTTGCAATTGCCCAATGTGATTATTATGCTGATATTGGACTTGGGCATGAATGGTCTCCCAATTTTTATTGGTCTCAATTTTATAATCCACCCGGTAGAGCCTTTCGTGGTATTTACCAACAATGACGGATTTTATCATTGATCCATTATTCGTTGTATGCACCAGGCAGTTTTCCAGTGAATAATATTCTCTTCCCGTCCACAACAGGTTTGTTTGCATAATCCGGATGTTGGTACACCTCACTAATTGCTAAAATTTTGATACCACATTAAATGGCACATTCAATCTGGTTGCGGTAGCTATCGGGGGGAATATGGGTTCTGGATTCGGAATCTAACCAGTACGGGGTCACCAATCAAGCAGATAGACTTTCATGAAAAATTTTCCCTCAGGCTGAAAAAGCCTCATATGGAATATTCCACTGGGTTTGAGTACGGGCATATAGTCTCGTGGATGGGCATGTCCTTTACTTTCGTTTGGCGTAGGCTCTGCTGGAGGCATCTTAATATCGTATGGTGTCCAGGCGTGCCATGAATCTTTGAGTTTGTCTTGAGACTTATCCCTGACCGGAAAGAAATCTTCATCCACCTTCTGCGAAAATTGATCTGCTCTTCGCTCCGCCTTACGGTGACGGTTTAGCTGTGAATAGGCCGGGATAATACCACCAACAAGCAGGGCTACCAATACCAAAGTTGTTTTCATAGCGCGTGGTTTTAGTACTTGTATTCTGATCTACCATTTTTTTGATCAGCAACATAGCAGGAATTACTTGTGCTGTCGTTCGCCAACTAGTTACTTTGAAAGAAACCGATGGCAAGTTCACTTATGAGCCCCGGTCTTTCGCGAAAGACAGCATGCGATGTGTTCGGCAAAACACAAAACTGACTTCCCTTTATCATTCGATGCATTTCGATCCCATGTTCCAGCGTAACCGTATCGTGGTCTCCCAGCACGATCATGACGGGTATTTTCATGCGTGTCAGGAACGTTGGTGAGAAATAGATTTCTTTG